>Ga0180436_10003648_pt1 | contig 14072 bp, 13 predicted proteins | sample SS_ome_2_FD_132434 | JGI IMG/M metagenome (GOLD analysis project Ga0180436, IMG submission 132434) | Hypersaline lake sediment archaeal communities from the Salton Sea, California, USA - SS_3_S_2 metaG | ecosystem: Environmental > Aquatic > Non-marine Saline and Alkaline > Hypersaline >...
CGGGCCTGAGCATCGCGATAGTAGCCCTCTGGAAAGAGATCATCCTGCGCATCGATCACCGTCATCCGAAAACCACTCGCCAAGACCTTATTCAGATTTTCGGTGCGGCGTCCAGAGCGGTCCTGGCGACAGCGGTTATTATATAGATCAAGCTCGAAGGCGGCCTCGACCGCATTCACGATCAGTGCTTGCGTCCGCTCGTCTAGCACGCCTGCTTGGGCCTGCGTCGGCAGCGGAGCCAGGAGACTCAGGGGTTGCATCAACAGGACGCCCCAGAAGACGGCCCTAACAACCATCCGAAGGAGTAGGTGCATGCGCGCGGCGGCAAGAACAGTCATTCAGCCCTAGCTCCGGCCATGGACCCGTCTAGCAGCCACGGTAACACAGCCTGCCGCGCACAGGGCCCGGCCCGATCGTTCAACTGTCCCATCGCAATACTCCCAGGGCATCTTAAAGACTGAGTGAATGGCGACCATAGACCCGAATGTGGCCTCTTGCGCCCGAACCCCTCTAAACGTAAGGCTAACGGGCCACACTGTAAACGTCGCGGCGACGCGCGGCCAGTCCGGCACCACTCCAGCCTCCAGATCCCGCCCCGCCAAGACCGGCCTCATGCGATCATCTAACCGCTCAGCCTAGCGCGGGCGGAACGGACGGACGAAGCGCGTTGTCATGCGACCCCCCAAGGTTCTCTGTATTATTGGCGGCTGTTCAAGTCACCGTGAAGAGGCCTGGCTTTGCCTGGAGCTCCGACAGAAGCTGGCATCTGATGGAATGGCTATTCCTATTATTACCGATCGCCGCCGCCTCTGGTTGGCTGGTTGCCCAGCGCGGTGGCACGCAGCAGCGCGTCAACTCCAGCTGTCATGGCGCGGACCCGGTCTTTTTCCGTGGTCTCAACTACCTGCTCAACGAGCAGCCAGACAAGGCGATCGACGTCTTTCTGAAGCTTGCCGAGGTCGATGGTGAAACGGTTGAGACCCATCTCGCGCTCGGCGCCCTGTTTCAGCGCCGCGGCGAGGTCGATCGCGCCATTCGCATCCATCAACACCTGGTGGCCCGCGAGACCTTGAGCAGCGCCCAACGCGGCTACGCGCTCTACGAACTCGGCCGCGACTACATGCTTGCCGGCCTGTACGATCGTGCCGAGAGCCTGTTCCAGGAGCTGGTCGAGCAAGGGCTGCAAGAGCGGCGTGCCTTACGCAGCCTGATCGAGATCTATCAGGCGGAGAAGGATTGGCGCCGCTGCCTGGAGACCGCCGAGCAACTGCGGTGGCGCTCTGACCATCCGATGCAGACCGAGATTGCGCACTATCACTGCGAGCTGGCCGACGAATGCCTGCGCCATGCTCGTCGTGACGAGGCGCGCGCGCATCTCCTCGATGCCCAGGCGGTCGATCCCAACTGCATCCGCGCCACCATGATCCAGGCGCAGATGGAGATGGACGGTGGTGATCCGGCGTCCGCGCTGATGCTCTATCGGCACCTGGCGCGGCGCGGCCCCGATTATCTACCAGCCATACTCCCAGCGCTGCTACGCTGCTGTGAGCGCCTCGGCCGCACAGGCGTCACCAAAGAGCTTGGCGATCTGTTCCAAGCCCAGCCTTCGCCGCCGTTGATGCTCGAACTCTCACTGGCGATCGAACGCGAGTATGGCCCCAAAGCGGCCCTCGACTTCCTCAACGACTATCTCGGCAGGTACGCTGATCTGGCTGGCGCCAAACGGCTGCTCGAACTGCGACTGTCAGGGTTTCCCGAGCAAACGGCCGCGGGCGATGCCCAGCTGATCGAGGTGCTCAGTCATCTCGTCGCCGCCCAACCAAGCTATCGCTGTGACCAATGTGGCTTTGAGGCACGGGCCCTGCATTGGCAATGCCCGAGCTGTAAGCATTGGGGCAGCATCAAGGCGGTCGCACCACAGCCACTGGTATCGCCCGCGGATCTGACCCCAGGCCGCGCGGCGACCCTCACCCATTAGCCTGTGCCAACGCAGGTCCAGAGGAACATCGATGTCAGCCCTTGCACAGACCCGCATCATTGTCGCCCTTGATTACCCCGCCGCGGATAGAGCACTTGCGCTAGCCGATCAGCTCGACCCGCGGCACTGCCGGCTCAAGGTCGGCAAAGAACTCTTCACGCGCGCCGGCCCCTCTCTCGTGCGGCAGCTGTGCGAACGCGGCTTCGATGTCTTTCTCGATCTGAAGTACCATGACATCCCGAATACCGTGGCCGCCGCCTGTGAAGCGGCCGCCGAGCTTGGGGTCTGGATGCTGAATGTACACGCCTCCGGCGGCCTGGCGATGATGCGGGCCGCGCGTGAGCGTCTCGCGCAAGCACGGCAGCCTCCCCTGCTCATTGCCGTGACCCTGCTGACGAGTCTGGATGCGGAGGATCTCGCCGCCATCGGCTGTCCAGGGACAACGCTCGAGCGTGTTGAACGGCTCGCCTTGCTCGCCGCCAAGGCCGGCCTCGATGGCGTCGTCTGCTCGCCGCGCGAAGCGCGCGCATTGCGCCAGCGGCAGGGTCCGCGGTTCCTGCTCGTCACGCCTGGCGTGCGTCCCGCGCAGGCCGCGAGCGGCGACCAGAAGCGGGTCATGACGCCAAGCCAAGCGGTCGCGGCCGGTGCTGATCATCTAGTGATTGGGCGTCCAATCACCGCCGCACCCAATCCGCGGGCAGCACTCGCGGCCATTCAAGCCGAGCTTGCCGCCGCGCCTCTTGCCCCGCAACTCTTGCCCCACACTGAGATCAGCACCGGGGCTGTATCACGATCCAATCAACCACACGACAGGAGAACCAGCATGGCCAAGATCAACAAGGCCGTCTTCCCCGTTGCCGGCCTCGGCACCCGTTTCCTCCCGGTCACCAAGGCCAGCCCGAAGGAAATGCTACCGGTGGTCGACAAGCCGCTGATCCAATATGCCGCCGAGGAGGCCGAGCAGGCTGGCGCGACTCAGCTCGTGTTCGTCACCGGCCGTCACAAACGCTCGATCGAAGACCATTTCGATAAGGCCCCTGAACTCGAGGCGGAGCTGGAGGCCGCTGGCAAGGACAAGCTGTTGCATATCGTCCGCACCATCCTGCCAGAGCAGGTCAGCTGCATCTACCTACGCCAGCCCGAGGCGCTCGGGCTTGGGCATGCGGTGCTCTGCGCCAAGCCGGTCGTGGGCAATGAGCCATTCGCGATCCTCCTGGCCGACGACCTGATCAACAATGCCGGTCAGGGCGTTTGCGCGCAAATGGCCGAACTGCACGAGCGCACTGGCGCCAGCATCCTCAGTGTCGAGGAGGTGCCAGCGAACGAAACCCACAAGTACGGGATCGTCGAGACCGAGGAGCAGCCCGATGGCAGCCTGCGGGTGACCTCGATCGTGGAGAAGCCACGGCCCGAAGACGCCCCCTCAAACCTCGCCGTGGTCGGCCGCTATCTGCTCACGCCAACCATCTTCGACAAGCTTGAGCAGACCCAGGCCGGGGCGGGCGGTGAGATCCAGCTGACCGATGCCATCGCCGCCCTGCTCAACGAGGAGACCGTGATCGCCCACCGCTTCGCGGGCAAACGCTACGACTGTGGTAGTAAGGAAGGCTATCTCGAGGCAACCGTCGAGCTAGCGCTGCAACATCCAGAGCTTGGGGCATCCTTTCGTGCCTATCTCCAGGCGCTCGCGGTGTAGGTAACTGTCTTAGAAACTGTCCATCAACTGCTTCCCGATTTGAGCACCGCTGTGGAGCGATTATCGAGCAATCATCGAGCGATCATCGGGAAGTAGAAGTTAGACAGCTACTTAGCAAGCTTCGCAATATCACTTTGGGTGGCATAAATTTTTTTGATTGCCAAAACCCAGGCAATAAGTAGGATACTGATCCGGATCAGTTAACCGGTGCCATAGTCGGCACCACCTGCATTGATGAGGAGGGAAGACGCCAGTGAAAAATTGCAAACTCTGCCGATTGAGCCGCCACTGCAACGACTTGCCCGGCGTCTGTATGCTGATTCCATACCTGACCGTCGTTGTGCTGACGGTCTCCATCGGCTACCTCTTCGTGACGCAAGAGGTGCTGACCTAAGCCGATCACCGTCAACAGGCGAGCGGTCTTGCTGGGTCCGCGGTGACGATCAGCCGTAACCGTGATCAAGCTGGTACATCAGCACCGTCATCACCAGCGCCCCCGCTAAGAACCAGATCGGCCCAAGCAGCCACAACGACAAGGGAATGGCAACGTAGTAACAGCGCATGCCAAGGTTATAGGCACTGGCGCCCCGGCCCAATGCGCGCATCGCGGCCTCCGCATCGAGCAACGACGCCTGCCCTTCCTGCGGTAGATTGAGCAAAAAGCCAGCGTGATTATAGAAGCGCACACTGAGCGAGAAGCTGACAAAGGCGACCAGAAAGACAAAGACCACCAGCAAGGCCTTGATCACCGCCAGTTTATGACTGCGAACACCGACTAGGTGGAAGATGTTGTTGAGTTCATCGAGCCCTTCATAGGTTAGGGCAAAGCTGAGGATGCCGAGCGCGATGACGATGGCGGTGGAGGCCAGGAAGGTGGCGGCCATGGTCCAGTTGCGCAGTGTCTGCACGGCGAGAATATCAGCCCGTCGCGCCATGATACTCCGCGCCCAGCGCGCCCTGGCGTGGTTATTCCGACCGAGCGATGTCCGCGTCGGCCAATATCGAACCTCTAGCAGATGGAGCAGCTGATAACCGATGAGCAAGCCACCCGCCGAGCCTGACAAGGCAAGCTCAAGGGTCCAGTCTGGATAAGCACTCAACATCGCGGACTCTATTTGCGCCCCTCTTGGGGGCTCTTGGGGCTCTTGGGGCTCTTGGGGCTATTGTGGAATCTATAGCAACGAACGCTCTCGAAACTCTTTCGCAGCCCGCGGAATACAACGTCCTATGGCAGTTAGGGCGTTACTGGCGTGACACAGTCTGGGGCCATCTCGCCGCAGGTTTCGTCCTCACGGTCGCAGAAATCGAAACAGGTGATCAGACGCCCCTCAAAGGTGGCATCCACCCGCACAGCGTTGCGAGTACGATCGACGCTAAAGCCTTCCTGCGACTCCGGGGTTTGCCCGACCAGCCTTAGACGCTGCCCTGGGTAGTCAATCCTCAGCGCGACCCGCATCGGATAGTAGCCGTCCAGGAATCGGCGCATATAGGGACCATTGCGCAGTCGATACAGCCCGTCCCCAAGCGACTGCAGGGCACGGCTCTGCGCTCGGATGCAGAGCTTAGCACCTGGACCGACATCCCTGAGCTGCACACTATGGCCCTCAACCCAAGCCTGGCCGATGTTATGGCGTTGCTCGATGGCAAGCTCACGGATGCCATCCTCGCGGAAGAGGATCTGCGCCGCCGGTACGGCATCGAGATTTTCATGGCATTGAACCAGATCGACCCAACCAAGGTCGAGACTCGTCTCATCGAGACTGGCCTCGGTGATGGCAATCCGATTGCGGTGATAATGCGCGCCCTCGGCCGCCGCGTTTGGGATGAACGCGAGTTCACCTTCGTTCACCAAAGCCACCCGCGAGGCGAGATCAAATTCCTCGGGCCATTCGTCCGGCCATTCGTCCGACCGTCCGTCCGACCAGGATTGCGACGAATCATTGGACCTGTGAGCAGGGCGCGAATCGTCCGTTACCGCCCATGCAGATGCAGCGAGTAGCGTCCAGATGAGGACAGCCAAGATTGCCGCATTAAGCCTGAGCCAAGGGCTCGGGCTCATCGAAGGGGCGATGCGGGGCAGCTGGACAGTGCAGTGCTCTGAGATCATGGCAGGGCTCTCCAGGGCCTGATAGCAATGGCTCGGTAAGGACTTAGCTAACTTGTTGAAGCGCTAGAGCTATTCTGCACCCTATCCTAGCCTGGATATTACATGAATCTTACGCGAAGGCGCGAAGACTTCGCGTTCTTCGCGGCTTCGCGTGAAACATTTAGGCTGTAGGCTAGCTGAGGTTGGCAGGCTTCGGGCATTTCTTACAGCGTTTGCCCTCTTTGTACTTCTTGCAGCACTTACCGTTTTTCTTGGGCATGATCCGCGCCTTAGCGCTAGCCTAGGCAGCCGCCGGCGGTGCCGCGCTGATCTGCCGCGCCGCGGCCGCAAGTTCGTTGTCGATCATCAGTAAACCCTGCCCCTGATCGCCAAACAGCCGCAGGCGGCCCAGGATGTCGTTGACGGTGGCCTCTTCTTCGATCTGCTCGGTGACGAACCACTGCAGAAAGATATGCGTCGCATGGTCCTTTTCCTGCGCCGCATGATCGACCAGGTCGTTGATCGCACCGGTGACGCTGCGCTCATGACTCAGGGTGCGCTCGAACATATCCATGATGCCGGCGGTCTGTGCCGGTGGTGCCGAGACGGCTTCGAGCTTGATGGTTGCATCCTGATCGAGCAGATAACGATACATCTTCAATGCATGCGCCATCTCTTCGCGATGCTTGGCCATGAACCAGGCTGCCGTCCCGTTCAGATTGCTGCTCTCGGCCTGCGCGGACAGGCCTAGATAGAAGTAGGAAGAAAACAGCTCGCGGTTGATCTGCGCATTGATGCGCGAGGCCATCTCATTAGAAATCATCGATCGGTCTCCGTTGCTTACTCAGCGGCCTACTCGGATTGGTTGCTGTGGAGCGGCGCCACAATCCCCTGAAGTTGCGAGTTGAGCGCCATTTTCAAGCTCGGGCTTATGGTTGCGCTTGCGGTTTGTCCCGGCGCCAGAAACGGCTCGCCCCCTGACCGTTCTGCTCCCCCGCGGCCCAGCACCGTCCTCGTGCTTCTCCCGGTGCTAGAATCAGCGCGCTTCCTTGCCTCACTGACGGTCGCCACGGACCCTGCCCGCATCGATTGCATGAATGATCATCAGCCAAAACCTCGCGTGGCCATCGCTGGCGCCAGCGGCTTTATCGGCAGCGCGCTCTGTCCATTGCTTGCCGAGCGTTTTGAGGTCATCGCACTGACGCGCTCGCCGGCGCGGGCGGCCACCCCCGATCCGGCTGGACTAATCCAGTGGCGCCACTGTGATCTCTTCTGTTCAAGCGCACTGGTCTCGGGGCTAGCCGATATCGACTATGCGGTCTATCTGGTCCATTCGCTGGCGCCCTCATCACGCCTCACCCAGGCGAGCCCGCGCGACATGGATCTGGTGCTGGCCGACAACTTCGCCCAGGCCGCCGCCCACAATGGCGTCAAGCAGATCGTTTTCGTCAGCGGCGTGATGCCGGAGAGCTTCCGTTTCTCGCCGTTGCTCTGGAGTCGTCGTGAGGTCGAGATGGTGCTCGGCTCGAGGGGGACGCCAGTGACCGCCCTGCGCGCGAGCCTGGTGATGGGGCCGGGTGGCACCGGGCCACGGCTGCTGCTCGATCTCGTGCGTCGCTTGCCGCTGCTGCTGCTACCACCAGCGGCTGGCTCCTCGACACGTCCGATCGCCGTCTCCGACCTGGTGCGGGCCATCCTGCATTGTCTCGGCCAGCCGGAGCGGTTTCGCGGCGCCTTCGACATCGGCGGCGCTGAGTCACTCAGCTATGAGGCGATGCTGCGCGAGACGGCAGCGGTGCTCGGGCTGCGCCGGCGCTTTCTGAAGGTACCCGCCCTACCCGTCGGGCTCGCGTCCTTGACGGCGCGCGCGGTGAGTGGCGCACCGGCCGCCATGGTTGGCGCCATCATCGAGAGCTTGCCGCAGGATACGCGGATGCGCGACAACCCGGTGCAGCAGGCCATTGCACCGCAAGCGCTCTGCTTTCGGGCCGCGCTTAAGGCCAGCATTGATCCGGTCAGCGGCCGATTGCTGCCGAGCCCGCGCCAGCGGCTCAAGGGTCGGGACCGCGAGGTCATGCGCGAGCAATCGCTGGTACGCTCGATCCAGCGCGCCATCCTGCCCCCCGGCCAGGATGCCGCCTGGCTGGCCGGCAACTACTTCCGCTGGCTTGGCAGCTGCTGTTGGCCATTGGTCCGCGGCCAGATCGCCGACAACGGCGATGTCGAGGTCTGGTCGCGCCTGCCGCGGCTGAAGATGCTGGCATTGCGGCGGATGACCCAAGAGAGCACGCCAGAGCGCCAGCTCTACGAGATCAGTGGCGGTCTGCTTGCGCGCCCAGGCCCAGGACGCGCCCGGTTTGAGTTCCAGACCCTACTCGATGGGCGCTATACCATGACCGCGATCCATGATTATGCGCCAGCCCTGCCCTGGTACCTCTACATGCTCACCCAAGCGGTTGCGCATCGGCTGGTCATGCGTCGCTATCAATCCCGCCTAGCGCGCCTAGCCCGATAATGACCTGGCACACCGAGCAGCACTCGTCATCCGCCTTTGCGGCAATGAGCGCAAATGATGGGAGCCAACTCAGAGCGGCAGCGGTAGCCCCAGTGACAGATGCCGAATGCCGAATGCCCGATGACAGATGCCGAATGCCCGATAACGCGGAAAGCGGCATAATGTCGCCGGCGCCAGACCAAAGCCAAGCGTTTTCTGCCCGCGCGCGCGGATTGGCTAGGCAGCAGCTCAGTCAGTTGTTGCGGCTTAGCCTTAGTCTCGGGACGCGTACCAACAAGATCGCGCCGTTTTCAGAGCGCGACGAATCCGGGAGGATGTTGACATGACCGAATCATCTCAATCAATCTGGAAGCCATTATTTTGGCTCGTGCTCGCAACCCTCATCGCCGTCTATCTGCTCTACAACTACCATAGCGATCAACTACAAGCGGGGATTAGCGAAGAGCAGCAGTCGCTGCGGTCACTCAACCGCGGCCTAGAGGTCGCCAAGGATGATCTGGCCAAGGCCATGCAGGCTTTAGATGCCGCTAAAAGCGAGATCAGCGCGCTCAAAAACGCGCATAGCGAGCAGTTAGACGCAATCAAGGCAGAGCACCAAGACGCCACCGCGGCCTTGCGGCAGACCCATCAGCAACGCCTCGCGGAGCTGAGCCAGAAGATTGATGACGCCAGCTTGGAAAAGACCCTGCTGACCGCCGAGACCGCGGCCTGGAAGCGCGCCAAGGATAAGTTGGAACAGGATCTGCGGCAGGCCATCGAGGCCAGCGACGCCCTGCGGGCACAATTGGCCGACACGGCCGAGACCCGCCGTGAACTCGAGGTCAGGCTGGCGACTGACGATTCCACGATCGCCGAACTCAACGCCCTACTCAACCGTGCCAACCAAACCGAAGCCCTGCTCAACGATAAGCTCAAGCGCGGCGCCGCCACCCAGGAAGACCTCAAAAAGCTGGTCGCGAAAGAAGAATCAGCGATTCTCGAGCTGCAAGATAAGCTGGTCGCCACCACCCAAAGCCGCGCCGAGCTAGAGCGCCTATTGGCAACCTCTAATGATGCCGCCGCCCAGCCAGACAGCGCATCGGCAACAACCGAGCCAAGTCCCGAGCCAAGTCCCGAGCAAACGGCCCTGCAAGCGCGCGTCGATCAGTTGCAGGCCGATCTCGAGGCCATGACCGCCGAGCGAGATCAACTCGCCAGCGCGCAAGCCGAAAACCCGTCTGAAGATCAATCCGAGGCAGCCCTGGCCAAGCTGCGCGAGCGCATCGAGACCAAGCAGGCCGAGCAAGCCGCGCTTGAGGATCAGCTCGCCGACGCCAATCAGCGTATCGACAGCCTACAAGCCGAGCTTGATGCCGAACGCCAGTCACTCGATGCAGAGCGCCAGTCGCTCGATGCCGAACGCCAGTCGCTCGATGCAGAGCGCCAGTCATTCGCGCAACAGCTTGCGGATGCCAAGGCGCAGCACCAGGACATCCGCGCGGCCGCCCTCGCTGAGGCCGACGAGAAGCTCGAATCCTTACGCCAACAGCTCACGCAAGACAAGGAAACGGCGATCGCGCAGCAAGCCGCCAAGCACCAACAAGCCCAGACTGAGCTGCGTGCCAAGCTCGATGAATCAGCCAACGCGCTCGACCAGCTAGAACAGAAACTCGCCGCTCGCGACGACGCTCAACAATCCCGATCGGCTGACTACCAAGCACGGATCAGCGAGGCAAACGCGACACTCGAAGCCATGCGTCGCGAGATGCAAGCGCAGGAAGAGGCACTGAAAGGCGCCCGCGAGCAAGGCATACGGATGCGACGGGATGCCGCTGAACAAGCGGCCGAGCAAGCAGCTGAGCAGGCCTCCGACCAAGTGCACGACTTTTATGAACGCCTCGCCCCCCTCGGTGCCCAACTGACCGATCGCGGCCTGCTAGTCAACCTCAGTGGCGACAACATTCGCTTTCCTAGTGGTAGCGCCCAACTACCAGCCGATGCCGCGCCTACCCTGTCCCAGATCGCCGAGATCCTCATCGATCATCCCGAACTCAGGGTGCAGATCGAAGGTCATACCGACAGTTCCGGCAATGCGGAGATCAATCTTCAATTGTCAGAGCAACGCGCCGCCGCGGTGCGCGATGCGCTGATCGAGCGCGGGGTTAAGGCGGAGCGATTGAGTATCCAGGGCCTCGGCTCAGCGGCACCGATCGCAGACAACACCACCAACGCGGGACGTCAACGCAACCGCCGGGTCGAACTCTATCTGGTGCGCGAGGACAATAGCTAGCAAATCCCGCCTCATTAACGCCACGGCGACTCGTCGACGAGATCCTTGAAGAGTCGTTGTTGCGTTAGGGTATCCGCATCGGTGCCCTTGCCTTCGATGCGATATTTTTCAGTCGTGTCGGCCGGCATGGCCAGCGATATGCGCGAGCACCGCCTCGACCTGCATCGGCGCTTCGCTGTTGAGAAAGACGGCCTGCCGATGCTCGGATTCGGTGAGCGGTTCGCGATGACTGATCTGCAAGCTCAGCACATCAATGTCGGCATCCGAATCATCCTCGCCAGCAAGACGGCGTGCGTTGATCCGCTCGCGCAACAGATGCATCGGTGCTTGCATCACCAGAATCCGACTAGGGCAGTTCAGCGTTTGCGCGAGTGCGAGGAAAGGCGCACGTTGCTCGCGTTTGAGAAAGGTCGCATCAACGAGCACACTGAACCCGGCCTCGATGAGTTCACGCGCCAGCCCAAGGAGCCGCTGATAGGTCTTGTCAGTGGCCACGGCTGAATAGAGCACTGCCTGCTGAGCCGGACAATGGCCCCGCGCCGGCTGAGCAAACAACCGTTTGCGCTCGATATCAGAGCGAATCTGAATGATCGGCAGATGCTCACGTAACAGATTCCCGATCCAGGTCTTGCCGCTGCCTGAGAGGCCGTGGGTGATGAAGAGCTTGGGGCGATGATGACCCGTACAGGTTTGGGCAAGGGCGAGGTAGTGAGACAGCCCGGCGCGCGCCTTGGCGGCAACCCTCTCTGGCTCGGTTAGACCGGACGGACAGCTTGGCGCATGATCCGCGCCGATCGGCCCCAACGCCAGCGCACCAAAGGGCGGTAGCCGCGCCGGTTCGGTCGCTGGCATCGGGCCGCCTTGCATGAGCTGGATCGCGCAAACCTTAGCGCGCACCAGCGCCCGATAGACCTGATAAAACCGCAACAGACGCAGTCCAGCGTAATCCCCGCTCACCTCCAGATACTGGTTGAGCAGGCGTCGCGCGAAGCTGATCTCACCACTCTCAGCCAAGTCCATGCCGAGGAAGGCGACCTCGCTCATGGTATCGATCCAACGCAGATTCGGATTGAACTCAAGACAATCAAACATCACCGGCTGCTCGTCGAGAACAACGATGTTGCCGCGGTGCATATCGCCATGGCACTCGCGAATGAAGCCCCCCTGCCGGCGCTGCTCGATCACCGGCCGCAGATAGGCAAAACGCTTGCGTGTCCAGCGCTCGAGCCGATCCAGGCAACGTTTGAGCTTGCCCTCAGGGTCATCACAATAGGCAAGCGCCGATTGCAGCGGCGGAAAGTTGTCCAACATCGGCGCCAACACCGCGCTTGGCTTGCCATAATCGGTGTCTGGCGGCGCCGGCGTTAAGCGCGAATGAAACTGAGCGACACGCTTGGCCAAGCGATCGATCAGCGCGGCGTTGAGCGGGTACGTTGAGAGCAAGGCCTGCTGCGAGAAACGGCGCATCTGGACCGCATAGTCGATCACCTCGCCATCACCACCGATGCGGACTCGATCACCCTGACGCACCACCGGCACCACCGCCAGATAGAGCTGCGGCGCCAAACGGCGATTAAGCCGCAACTCCTCTTCGCAGTAGAAGCGACGCCGGTCGAGGGTCGAGAAATCGACAAACCCGAGCGCCACCGGGCGCTTCAGCTTGTAGGCAAAATCCCCAGCCAGGAACAGCTGCGAGATATGCGTCGTCAGGCCTTCGACGCGATCAACCGGATGCGGATAGGCATCCGCCTCGAGCAGACCGGCGAGTGGCGCAAGCTCGTTTGCCAGCATCTACCGCGGAGCCCCGGACCCTGGCCAACCGGACTGCTTGCAGGCTTGCAAAAAGCTATGCCAGTTCAATAGACTATGCCCCATTGCTGTATCACGCTGTCTCCCTGAGGTTGTTAGAATGAGTATTGAGCGTATTGTCTTCGCGGTCGCTGGTGCCTTTGTGCTGATCTCCGCCATCCTCGCGGCAACCGTTAGCCCGCTTTGGCTCTGGTTCACCGGCTTCGTTGGGCTCAACCTACTGCAGTCGGCCTTTACCGGCTTTTGCCCACTGGCCCTGATCCTGAAGAAGTTTGGTAAGGAGCCCGGCCCCGCCTTCTGATCAGATCAGATCAGATCAGATCAGATCAGCGCGGCCGCCGCCGCGCGATCGATCAGTACCTGAGTCCGCGCTGCCGCAGCCACCCCTGCGATCGGCAAGGGCTCACCTAAAGACCACCGCCGGACCGCATCCGCCTTGCCATCGCCGGTGACCAAGATCAGCAACTGCTCGCTCCGCGACAAGGCGCGGGGGGTCAGTGAGACGCGGTCCGGCGGCGGTTTTGGTGAATCATGGACCGGCATCACCAGCCGATCACCGGGCACTGCCCGGCCCGGAAACAGACTCGCGGTATGGCCATCTTCACCCATGCCAAGCAGGAGCAGATCAAAGGGCAATGCCGCCTTCAGAACCTGCTCATAGGCCGCGGCCGCAGCCTCGGCGCCCTGCTCGGCAGGGATGGCGAACACTTGCTCGCGCGGCACCGGCACCTGGTCTAGCCAGACCTGATCCGCCACCAGGCTGTTGCGCTGCGAATCTCCGACCGGCAAGCAGCGCTCATCGCCATGGTAGATCCACCAGCGCTCCCAGTCCGCCTCCGCCCGCGCCAATCGTTGATAGGCTGCTGTCGGTGTCGTGCCCCCGGCTAGGCAAAGACGGAATCGCCCTTGATGCTTGATGGCCCCGCGTGCGCTCGCCAAGATATGCTCAGCCGTCGCCTGTGCAACCGCTGCCTTGTCCTCGAAGAGGATCACTTTGGCACCCGGCAAGACAAGATCATCAGAAGCCATACTGCTCTCCTCCAAAGGTCGGTTGCACGCTGACGCGGCGGCGGCGCCTGACCGCGAATACTGAATGCAAAGGCTTAATGCGAATACTGAGTGCGAATACTAAGCCCGAAGCAGGCCAGTGGACTAGTCCTCCAGTGGACTAGTCCTAAAGCGGCCAGCTAAATCATGCCTGCAAGACAACCTATCACAACCGCCAGAACCGGTTATCATCAAGAACCGGTTATCATCAAGGACGGCTGGTCCAGAGACGACAAGGCGCGACTTGACCTGGGCCAAGGCATCGGGTAGACCTTTAACCACAACAATCTCAGGAGCGACAGGAGAAGCACCGATGGCAGAGACAATGCGCGACATCATGAATCCAGGCGCGGTCAAGCATGACCCGCGCTTTCCGCAGGCACCAGCGGATTGGAGCCCGGAGGACGCCGAGCAGCAAGCCAGCAGCGAGGGGCTGACGCTGAACGACGACATCTGGGAGGTCGTGAAGGCGCTACAAGCGTTCTTCGCCAAGGATGAGCAGCCAAATACACGAGCCGTTCACGACGCCCTCGATGAGCATTTCCATGATCGTGGCGGCATCAAGTATCTCTATGAGATCTTGCCGGGCGGCCCGGTCGCTCAGGGTTGCCGGTTAGCTGGCTTGAAGCCACCGGCTGGTGCCGTAGATAGCTCGTTCGGCAGCGTCCAATA
>Ga0180436_10003649_pt1 | contig 14071 bp, 10 predicted proteins | sample SS_ome_2_FD_132434 | JGI IMG/M metagenome (GOLD analysis project Ga0180436, IMG submission 132434) | Hypersaline lake sediment archaeal communities from the Salton Sea, California, USA - SS_3_S_2 metaG | ecosystem: Environmental > Aquatic > Non-marine Saline and Alkaline > Hypersaline >...
GAGTCCGATGCGGAGGGTACGCGCGTCTCCATAGCGATCCCGATCAGGGGCGGCGCATGACCGGGGTTTATCGCATCGCGATCGTGGACGATGAGGTGGAGGTACGGGAGGGTCTGCGGTACCTCGTAGACCTGCGGGAGAACTTTACGGTGGTGGAAGTTTTTGCCGACGCGGAGTCCTTTCTCAAGCGACTTCCCTTCCTGTCGCGTCTCGACCTGGTACTCATGGATATCGGGCTTCCCGGCATGGACGGCATAGAGGCGCTACGCGAGGTCAAGAAACAGTCGGCAACGACGCGCGTGCTGATCCTGACCGTCTTTGAGGATGAGGCACGTATCCTCACGGCGATCCGAAACGGCGCCGACGGCTACCTTCTCAAGACCACGAAGCCGGAGTCTCTGGTGGAGCAGATTCACGAGGTGATCAACGGCCTCTCCCCGCTCAGCCCGGCGGTAGCGTCGCGACTGATCGAGCAGGTTCGGAAAACGTCCGATCCCGCATCCCCCACCGACTACGGTCTGACGCCACGGGAGCGGGAGATCATCGGCGACGTTGCCTCCGGTATGACGTACCGCGAGATCGCCGGCGCCCGCGGAATCGCCGCGTCTACCGCCAAAAAGCACATTCTCCATATTTATCAGAAGCTCGACGTCTCAACGCGTGCGGAGTTTGTCCGCAAGGTGATCGATGAAGATCTGATCTGAGTACACCATTTGGTGTATTGATCGGGTCAATCGCTCTCCCCGGTACGCCGAGATACTCCCAATGGCCAATAGCGCGGACCGGTCTCTCGACGGACAATCTAGCAAATCTACTATGGGGGTATCGAATGAACTTTGACTGGTATTTCAAGAGCAACCTGCTCGTTCGCATTCTGATCGGCCTCGTTCTCGGTGCGGTGGTTGGTCTGATCGTCGGCCCGGGAATCGCCGTTATCAGCCCGCTGGGCGATATCTTTGTCCGACTCCTCAAGATGATCGTCATCCCGGTTATCTTTACGAGTCTCGTCGTGGGCGCGGCATCGATCAGTCCGGCTCGTCTCGGTCGCGTAGGTGTCAAGATCCTGGTTTTTTACCTCGTCACCTCGGCATTCGCCGTTGCACTGGGCCTCCTGGCGGGTAACATCTTTGCCCCCGGCATGGGACTCAACATCGGTGGCGGTGAAGCCGCGGGTCGTGAACTGGTTGCGCCCAGGCTCATCGATACGCTCCTCGCGATCATCCCGACCAACCCGGCGAGCTCCCTCGCAAACGGAGCGGTACTTCAGGTCATTTTCTTCGCGTTGTTCTTCGGGATCGGTGTGTCGGTGCTCCAGGTAACCGGCAACGACAGGATCAAGAAAGCTGCCGAAACGGTTCTCAGTTTCTTTGAGGGTGCCGCGGAAGTCATGTACAAAATCGTCGGCTGGATCCTGCAGTACGCGCCGATCGGTGTATTCGCGCTGATCGCGAAAGTTTTTGGTCAGCAGGGCGCACAGGCGTTCGGCCCACTCGTAATCGTTACGCTCGCGGTATACCTGGCGCTCATTATTCATGCTCTGCTCGTGTACGGCGGTCTCCTCAAGGGCTTCGGGCTCAAACTCACGCGCTTTTTCCGGAGCGCCCGTACCGCGATGATTACCGCCTTTGTAACGCGCAGTTCCAGTGGAACCCTCCCGGTCACCCTCACAAGTACCGATGATCTCGGCGTCAAGCGGGAGATTTCCTCGTTTACGCTTCCTCTCGGTGCCACGATCAACATGGACGGCACCGCAATCTACCTCGGAATATGTGCGATCTTTGTGGCGAACGCGATCGGCTCTCCGCTCAACTTCACGCAGCAGCTGACGGTTATTATCACCGCGGTACTCGCGTCGATCGGTACCGCCGGTGTTCCCGGGGCGGGCGCGATCATGCTTCTGCTGGTTCTCAACTCCGTGGGTCTTCCGGTAGCAGATGGTTCTCCGGTAGCGATGGCGTACGCGATGATCCTCGGAATAGACGCGCTGCTCGATATGGGTCGTACCAGTCTCAACGTTACCGGCGACATGGCGTGCACCACGATCGTCGCGAAGACGGAGAACGAAATCGACCTCGAGGTTCTCAACAGCTGAACCGGAGGCGTATGTGCGGAAACCGATCGTAATCGGTGGAGGCGTCGGCCCCATGGCCGGCGTCCTCCTGCATCAGCACATTATCGAGAACACCCGGACCGACGGGACCGACCAATCGCATATCGATGTGATTCATCTGTCGCTGTCCCGCCTGGTCCCCGACCGTAGCGAGTATCTCACCGGTATCGTTGAAAAAAACCCCGCCGACGGCATGATCGAGGTTCTTTCGTACGTCGCCGAGGCGATCGGTAGGCATCCGGCGAGAGGCGCGGTCGGAGGGTTTCCCTGCAACACCTTTCATGCGCCTCGGATCTGGGACCACTTCGCCGCCCGTTGCAAAAAGGAGTGCCCCTGGATCGAACCGGTGCATATGCTGGAGCTCGTGGCACGCCGCCTGCGGGAGCGGTACGGGATCGGCACACCGATCGGTCTCCTGAGCACGACCGGAACGCGCAACAGCGGCGTATACCGTAATCTGCTGGAACAGGCGGGACTGGCGGTCGTTGAGGTAGACCGGAACGATCAGGACGAGGTTCATCGCATCATCTATGACCGTGATTGGGGAATAAAGGCGCACTCTCCTGTCACCGACACTGCCCGTGAAGCGCTCGTGCATTTTCTCGATCGTCTTTCGTCGGAGCGCCCGGCGGCGGTGATTCTGGGGTGTACGGAGCTTCCCCTGGCTGCGCCGGGCCCCACATACCGCGGGATGGATCTGATCGATCCGCTACGCGTTCTTGCGCGCGAACTCGTGTCGCGAGCCGACCGAGATTGACAAAGTCGCACGCCTGATTCACACTAGAGAACGTCCCACTAAAGTAACGTTCGTTAATATATCGTAACAAGAGGTTGGCATGATCACCCAGGGGTTTGAGTTGATGGTAGTCGGAATGGCGGTGGTGTTTCTCTTTCTCGCCGCTCTCGTGACGACGCTCAGTATATCCGCGCTTATCTTTGCACACGTCTCCACCGCACGGGAATCGGACGCTGCGTCGCCGACACTGGCGATCGCGATAGCCGCGGCATACGACAGGGATTCACAGAGGAGCGAGCACGATGCGTAACGTGAACGTTATGATTACGGCGTTTCGCGACGGGTTTCAGTCTGCCTACGGAGCCCGGGTACGTACCGAGGACTTTCTTCCCGCCCTCGAGGCGGCGGTTGATGCGGGCTTTACCCATTTCGAGATTGGCGGGGGTGCCCGGTTTCAGTCGCTGTACTTCTACTGTAACGAGGACGCCTTTGAGATGATGGACGCGTGCCGCCGTGTCGCCGGTCCCGAGGTTAACCTCCAGACCCTTGCGCGCGGCGTAAACGTCGTCGGACTGGACTCACAGCCCAGCGATATCATCGCGATGCATGCCAACCTTTTCGCAAAGCACGGTGTATCGACGATTCGTAATTTCGACGCGCTGAACGACGTGGAAAACCTGGATTACAGCGGGCGCGCGATCGCCGATGCGGGCCTCAACCACGAGGTTTGCGTGACGCTTATGGGCCTGCCCCCCGGGACAAGCGGCGCCCACGACGCCGCCTTTTATACCGGCACACTGCGCGGAATCATCGACTCCGGAATACCCTATACGTCGGTTTGTTATAAAGACGCGTCAGGTACCGCCACGCCCGCCACCGTCTACGAGTCGATCAAGGAAGCGCGACGGATCATCCCTCCGGAGATACCGCTCCGATTCCACACGCACGAGACCGCAGGAACGAGCGTGGTTTGCTACAAGGCGGCCCTCGAGGCCGGTGCGGATGGTATCGATCTCAGCCTTGCGCCGGTATCCGGTGGCACGGCGCAGCCCGACGTCGTCGCTATGTGGCACGCCCTCCGCGGGACCGAGTTCAACCTGGACGTGGATATAAAAAAAGTCCTGGAAGCGGAGGAGGTATTCAAAGACCGGATGCGCGAGTACTTCCTCCCGCCGGAAGCCTCCCGGGTGGAGCCGATGATTCCCTTCTCACCGATGCCCGGCGGTGCCCTGACGGCAAACACTCAGATGATGCGCGATAACGGTATTCTCGACCGCTACCCGGAGATTATTGCCGCCATGGGCGAGGTCGTCGCGCGGGGCGGATTTGGCACCTCCGTAACCCCGGTCTCCCAGTTTTACTTCCAGCAGGCGTTCAACAATGTAATGTTCGGCCCCTGGATGAAGATCGCCGAGGGATACGGCAAGATGGTACTCGGGTACTTCGGACGAACACCGCAGCCGGCTGACCCGGAGATCGTCTCGATCGCGGCCGATCAGTTGGGTCTCCAGCCAACAACCGAGAGTGCCCGGGTCATCAACGATCGTGACGCCACCAAAGGCCGGTCTGCCGCGGAAGAACGGCTCCGCGCCGCATCTCTTCCGATCACCGACGAGAACGTGTTTATCGCCGCGACCTGCCTCGACAAAGGGATCACCTACCTCAAAGGTGAGGCAAAGCTCAATATCAGAAAACGGACCCCTCAAACCTCCGGCCCGCGACAATACCGGGTCACCGTGGACGGCGTCGATCAGATCGTAACGATCGATGGTGATCGCGGAACCGTGGGTAATCTCAGTGCGACGATTAGTGTCTTCGAGGCTCCGGCGGGGGCGTCCCCACCCGCAGCGGCGTCGTCCGGTGCGGACGCCCCTGAAGCAGCGCCCCCCGCAGCAGCGTCTCCGGCCGGTGCCGCCGGTAGTACCCGGGTCGTGGCGCCTATGCCGGGCGTGATCATTCGCGTTGGCGTATCCGTGGGCCAGTCCGTGCGGGCGGACGAACCGTTGCTGGTCCTGGAAGCGATGAAGATGGAGAGCGAGATCCACGCTCCATCGGACGGCGTCGTTGCCTCCATCGGCGTTGCCTCCGGGGACCAGGTCCAGACCGGCGATGTACTCGTCACCCTGCAGTAGGAGTTCGGGATGAACATCCTTCATACCTTCGCCAATATCGCAACATCAACCGGTATAGCCACGATCTCTCTCGGCCAGGTGGTGATGATCGTCGTCGGGGCGATCTTGATCTACCTCGCCATTGGTCGAGGATTTGAACCGCTCCTGCTGTTACCGATCGGATTTGGCGGCATTCTCACCAATATCCCCATCGCCGGTATCGCCGGAGCCGATGGATTGCTCGGCATTCTGTACAGTGCGGGGCTGTCCACCGGGATCTTTCCACTGCTGATCTTTATGGGCGTTGGTGCGTTGACCGACTTTGGTCCGCTTATCGCGCATCCCAAGACCGCTCTTCTCGGCGCGGCGGCACAGTTCGGTATTTTTGCCACGCTTATCGGTGCGATCCTACTCACGGAGTACGCGGGGTTTGATTTTCGGCTGCAGGACGCCGCGTCGATCGGAATCATCGGCGGCGCCGACGGCCCGACGGCGATCTTCGTTGCCTCCCAACTCTCACCGGACCTCCTCGGGGCGATCGCCGTTGCGGCATATTCCTACATGGCCCTGGTCCCGATCATCCAGCCGCCGATCATGCGACTCCTCACCACCAAAGACGAACGGGCGATCACGATGGAACAACTGCGTCCCGTATCCAAGCTCGAAAAAATCCTCTTTCCGTTGATCGTACTGGCACTTTGTATTCTTCTGCTCCCGACGGCAACCCCGCTGATCGGCTCACTGATGTTCGGCAACCTGGTCCGCGAGGCGGGTGTGGTGGATCGACTTTCAAAAACGCTTCAGAACGAGTTCATCAATATCGTGACGATCATGCTGGGGCTTGTAGTGGGATCCAAGCTCGATGCGGAGACGTTCCTGCGGCTGGAAACACTGGGAATCCTCCTGCTCGGTCTGGCGGCGTTCTCAATCGGAACCGCCACCGGCATCCTTCTGGCGAAACTGATGAACCGATTATCTCGAGAACGGGTAAACCCGCTTATCGGCGCCGCCGGCGTTTCGGCGGTTCCCATGGCCGCTCGCGTGGTAAGCCGGGTCGGTCAGGAAGCCAACAGAAGCAATCATCTTCTGATGCACGCCATGGGTCCCAACGTGGCCGGCGTGATCGGTTCGGCGGTTGCGGCGGGCGTTTTGCTGTCGGTGTTTCTCTGAGCGTCAGCGCTTCCCGCTGTAGATTTCGAACCTCAGGTTTTTCGTGTGAAAATCCAGGGTGGCGTTCCATTCTTTCCGCCGCGTGGACTCCGGCAACGTGCGTCGGCCGCGCTCAAGAAGCCGGTCCCGTAGGGTCGAAATACGCTCCGCAAGGCGCATAATCCGGCGCTCCTTGCCCGTAAAGATTGAATCCTGGCGATCGCGCACGGCCTGAGTCAGCCGGCGCCGATACTCTTCTCCTGCTCGAACGAACAGATCCGCCGTTTGGTCGAGATAGCGTTGCACCACCGGATCAAAATCGTTCACAGCGCGGATCGAATCCGCAAGATGTTGAAGTCCTTCGCCTAAGAGCTCCAGCCGATCCTGCGAGGCCCAGAGGTCACGAATATCCCGAAGCTCCCGGATCACATCAAGGAATCGCGAGCGATCGTTGTGCCGCGTCTCGAGAACACGATCGGCAAGGTTCAGAACATCCGGAAGGAGGCGTTCACGCCAAAGTCCTTTCCGTATCGTATCGAGAAGCGTCGTGAACTCCTGCTGATACTCGAGTTTCCGAAAATCTGCTTCCGAGTACAGAATCTCGTACACGGGCACGTCGTTTCCTTTGAAGTGGATCCGACCATAATCAAAAAACGAGAAGTGGGCCTCCGATCCGTTCCGCAGCGCGCTATGAACCTGTCCGGTTACCACCAGCGAGGAACGGTCCGGAGCAAGCAAACCTGCAAAACTCTGGAGTCGTGCCGCGGTGTTAACGATGCTTCCCGAGAGGTCTCCATCCTGCGTAATGATCACCGAACTGTATCCGAGCCCGCCGGCGATTCCGGCGGAAACGCTGAGATCGGGCATAGCAACCTGATACCCCGTACGAGTCTCGGACAGTTCGTTACTCCGGATCGTGCGCCGAACGGAGAAGTAATCGATAATTCCAAGGACGGTATTGATCATCGCGCCTGCAGCTGCACCGACAAGAATGATCATGTCCCCGCCTGTCCTCCGAGATACACAACCGTTCCGCCGCGCAATCTCCCGGATCTCCCTCTGGATCATCGAGTCGAGCATCTCGATCATCGAGTAATTGAGTTTGTTGCGCTCGCAGAACGCCGTATAGGAATGTATATCAACAAATCCACAATAGAGTGAGGATGTGTTGATCTTCCGCTTGAGGTCGCCCACATCGGGATGCCAGCGATCCGCCGTCACGATAAGGCGCCACAGCTCCGGATGATCTTCTCGTTCCAGATCCCGGAACAAGCCCCAGTGCATCTGCCGCACAAGCTCGAAGCATCGACGATAGATCTCCTCGTGTCCGATCTCCCAGGTATACCGCTCGAGAAACGACCGTACCTGTGCTACGGTCGTGATAGTCCGGGCTACCGTTTCGCGATAACAGGCATCCAGAATCGAACGCGAATCAGTACTCAAGAAAACGGCTCCAGGGTATCGCCGGCGGCTTTCCGTGGACCACCACGTCGATCACGACCTGGAGCAAGGGAATTCTCGCGTGATCGATACGACCGCACTCGATCAGATGCATGATCGTCGGTGCGATCGCGATCGCCAGTTCCGCTCCCTCGATCGTATCGTCTCTCATAGTCGATCGGCGAAGCTCGGCCCAGGATGTACCGGACGCCATGAGTTTGCCCGCCCTGTTGTTGCGACCGCGTCGACTGGTGACGTACAGATCGCCTACACCGGCAAGTCCGTACACACTCGCCGCCGTACCGCCAAGCAACTCCGCCAGATACGCGATCTCACGGATCGCCTGAGCAAACACCGAGGCGGCGGGATTAAACCCGAGGGCCCCGTGATTTCGTTCCGCCCGGATCTCGGAGGATCCTTCGCACAACCCGACGGCAATTGCGTAGAGATTCTTGAACGCCGCCGCAACCTCGACGCCCACCGTATCCGCGGAAGTTTGAATATGATAGTGGTCGCCGCGGATGCGATCCGCCGTAGAACGGCAGAGGTCGGCGTCGGTCCCGGCCAGAACGATCGAGGTATCACGATATTCCGCCAGTTCCCGCGCGATCGAGGGACCTCCAATCGCCATGACCGGTATATCGCCGTGGCGGCTCCGGGAGAGCTCCCGTCGTACATAATCGGGTAGGATCGCCAGGCGTTCACCATCGGCAAAGAGACCTTTCGTGAGAAGGAGCAGCGGAACCGGTTGCCTCAACGTCCGTCCGAGAACCTCCAGGGCCCACTCGATACCCTGGGAGTTCACGCCGAGAACAACCAGATCCGCATCGGCAACCGATGCCGAAAGTTCCGTATCGTCGGCAATCACCAGACCGGATCGGGGAATCACAACGCCGAGACGAGGGTGCGGGCGGCCACCACGCATCTCCGTCAGCAGATCTCCGTCAAGATGGGTGCCCACCAGCCGTACCTCGTGCCCTCTATCGACACAGGGTACGGAAAAGGCACTTCCCATTGCTCCCGCACCAATAATGGTAATAACTGCCATAGCGAAATTATCGTATCAGAATCATCGGCGTTGCGGTTCCTGCAACATTCTTCTGTATACTTGTGTACATGAATCCGGTGATTCTGATAACAAGCCCACTGGCTCTTGTGTACGCATCGATTTGGATACGTTTTCTCGAACGCCATACGCCGAACCGGCGCGAAAAACGTATTCCCGTATCACTCTGGGCGTTCTTCTGGGGCGGCCTTGGATCGATCATACTGATCGTTGCGCTGAACCGCTTTATTCTTCCACCGTTGTTTTATCAGGATTCGTGGTGGGATGTTCTCTGGAACGAGATCGTGATGGTGGGAATCACCGAGGAGTTCAGCAAATGGGTCGTCTTCGCCCTGATCGCCCACCATTACGCGACGATCCGTTCGCCGGAGGACGCCATCGTTCAGGCGGCGGCGGTAGCACTGGCCTTTGCCTCTGTGGAAAACGTGCTGTACGCACACTGGTACGGTATCGGAGTCTTTCTGCGGCGATGCCTGATCACTGTACCCGGACATATGGCCAACGCCGCGATCTGGGCGGTTATCTGGGCGGGAGTCACCTCGGACAGGGGCGGACGCGTCCGAAAACAGCATCGCTGGATCGTCGCTGCCGCGATCATCCCCGCCGGCATCGTTCACGGTCTCTATAACACCAGCACCTACTTTGGTATCACCGCCGCCCGGACAGTCAACATCGTGATCGTACTCGTGGCAATAGGCTTGTACCACTATCTGCTCAGTCACTCCCCCTATCTCCGTCGGCCGTACACACAATCGCGCCGGGCGATCGAACGACTGACGATCGCGATTCGCCAAACGCCGGACAGCCCGGTCCTTCGGGCGCGCCTCGGTCTGCACCAGCTCTACCTCAAACTCTATCGGCTTGCGGAACTCAACTTCTCGCGGGCCGCACGGTTGGCGACGGGACGTGATACGCCGTACCGGCTTCTCGAGTCGATCGCTCGACTCGCCCAGGATCTCGAAGCGATTCCCACCGAGAATATCGTTGACCGCTACAACGCGCTTTCGCCGCGCGCTCAACGCGCGATGAAACGGGAGCTGCAGACGGTTCTTCGAAACGACACAGCTCTTGCGGCGCGGGTTTTTCGGGTAATCAGTTCGAACGAGCGGCACGCTACAGCAGCGACAGCGGAACGATCGCAGCGCATTCCCGTGACACGTACGACCTACCTCGCCGGCGGCTATTGAATCGGTGCCAGCAAGTATGCGAGCCGCGACAGAACGCGTCGCCAGAGCGGCATATGACGGACTTCGTCAAGACGCATCTCGCGGGAACGCGCAAAGTCACGCTCGAACATCGCGGCCACGTCTGCGGCGAAGTCACGTCCGTAAACGATAGCCGTGATCTCAAAATTCAAACGAAAAGAGCGATTGTCCAGGTTTACCGTTCCAACTCCCGCCGTCGTGTTGTCCACAAGAAAGACCTTTTCGTGGAGAAACCCGGGCACGTATCTCCGTATCCCGACGCCCGCCTCGATCATCGGTCCGACAAAGGCGAACGCCGAGAGGTACACCAGAAGATGGTCGGGACGGTCCGGGATCAGAATCTGCACATCCACTCCCCGCAGTACCGGCAGTTTCAGTGCGTCCTGCACCGACTCGTCCGGAACGAAGTAGGGACTCGCGATCCATAGGCGTCGGTGCGCCGCATTGATCAGTTGCTGCATCATGAGGCTTGCGGTGGAAACGTCGTCGGCGGGACCGCTCGGTAGCAGGAGGGCGTCGTGCCCGCCTGTCTCTTCGTCTCCCCGCAGACAGGACTCCCAGTCCAGCTCGAGAAAGGTCCCCGTTGCCCAGTGCCAGTCCTCCGCAAAGGGAAGCTGCAGTCCCACGACCGCCGGTCCCGAGATAGCAAGATGCGTATCTCGCCAGGGTCCGTACCGACGTTTTCGGCCAAGATATTCGTCGCCTACGTTCAACCCGCCGACAAATCCGATCCGACCGTCGACAACAATCGCCTTGCGATGATTACGAAAATTCAGTTGGAAGCGGTTCCGGCGCCCCCGGGTCGACAGAAACGGATGAATCGCAACCCCGGCATCGCGTAGTTCGCGAAGGTACCGACGCGAAAGGGAGTAGCTTCCGATTTCGTCAAAAAGCGCGTAGACCGCCACCCCACGGGCGGCAGTTTCAATGAGCAGGCGCTTGAACTCCTGTCCGATTCTATCGCTCCTGAGTATGTAGAACTGCACAAGGACGTACCGCTCGGCATTTCCGATTGCGTCGAACATCTGAGGAAACGCCATCGCGCCGTCAATCAGGAGCCGGGTATGATTTCCGCCGGTAAATGGAATCTTCGCGATTTTCTCGATCGCCGTAACCCATCCCGATCGATCCGAAATAGAGGACCGCCGGTGCCGTATGGCGTCGCGGAGTTCGCCCACGTGGCTCGTCAGTCTGGCATCAACCTCTTTCCGACTGAGAACATACCCGTTGAACTTGGATCGTCCGAAGATCCAGTAGGCCGGCACCGCAAGATATGGAAAGGTGTTCAACGAGACGATCCACGCGATTGCTCCCTGAGCAGTACGCGTCGTAAGAAGGGCATTTATCGACGAGAGAACGCCGAGTATCTGTGCAATAACGACGACGATCGCAAGAAGCACGGCTACCGATCCTATTCCATCGATTCGACGAGTCGACGAACCACAGGATGGTCGACCGGTTCAACAACGACGATCTGCAGATTATCCATGGCACGACTGACAGCAACATACACGAGGTTACTCTGAATCTGTTCGTTTTCCTCCTCGGTATGCTCGGGACGGTCCGTAAACCCCGGAAGGAACAGACAGACCAGAGGAAACTCAACACCTTTCGCGGAATGCATCGTCGACAGCCGGACACCCTGGGACTCCTGGAAATCGAACGATTTCGACCTCATGGCGGCGGTCTTAATACCGGCGTCCTTGAAGAGCGGCTGTAGCGTCTTGATGTCGTCGTTCGACGGCGCCAGCACGGCGATGTTTTCCGGATCGTACCCGATCTGTTCGATGAAAAACGAACAACGTCGGACGATCGTGGCTGCGGCGGCGTCATAGTCATCCGAAAAATAGAGTTCCGGCTCCGGACCTTCCCGTCGGGCATCGCCTTCTGCGTTGAGTCTGCCGTCGTCTCCCGCGACTGAACCCGGCGAACGGCTTCGAAAACGCTCCGACAGTTCACAGATTGTCCGGGTGTTGCGGTAGTTCCGTGTCAGTATTCGACTTCGGCCCTGTACGGAAATACCGGCGTCGCGAAAACTTAGTCCCAGCCGGTAGATGCCCTGGTTTCGGTCTCCCGCCATCACAAGCCCTTCTTTGCTGAGTCGTTCGAGAGCGCCCAGGTCCGAGGCAGAAAGGTCCTGAGACTCATCGACGTAGATGCGACGGACCCGCAGGGATTCCGCCAGTTCGCCGTCGGCATCAAGGGTGCGACTGATCAGGAGGGAGGCGTAGGCTTTTGTGTATCCGCCCGTTTCGTCCATCACGGCGATACATGCCTCCGCTGCCTGCCAGATCCGCCGCCGTTCGTCCAGGGTTGGTCCGTCGGCGCCGGATCGATCGGGAGGACTCCGCACGAAGGGACGCGTTGACGCCAGGTACTGTTCTTCCGACATACCACCGGCAAACAGCACGTCTTCGATCTCCGCGATGATCGTGTCCGGCGGCAGGGAGTCGCCCACCCAGGGTGATACGGTCGTCGCGAAGGTATCTACAAGCTTGTTGGAAAACACGACGTAGGCATCGTTCCGTATCACTTTGAGCGCCTTCAGAAGAAATGCGTCCACCGTGGAGATCAACGGCTCCGTATCGTGACGACCGATGATACTCGCAAGATAATGGCTGAACCGAACAAGCGTTCGTGTATACGTGAGAAGCGCAAAGGGCGCATCACCGGCGAGTCCCAGTTCTTCGTCGGCCCGGCCGAGTTCCCCGTCAAGCGCGTGGAGCAGAACGAGGGTTTTCCCTGTTCCGGCGGGACCGGTAATGAGAAAATCGCCGGGTTTCCGCGCCCGCTCCGCGGCCTCGATCTGCTCCGCGCTCAGCTCGATAACGCTCCGCTCGTAGTCACCGCGGCTGCGGGTGTAGCTCGTAAACCGGCTCATATACTCGATGTGGCTTCGTACATCCTCGAAACGGGAGAGCTCCGTGCGAAGACGATTTCGTTCTTCTTCGATCGAGCGCTTCTCATCACGGAGGGAGGACGCCTGCCGCCGAAAGTTGTCCGCTTTTTTATCTCGCGCCGACGCTCGCTGTTCCAGCTCTCGTATCTCCGCGTTTCGCCGCGACAGTTGCGCCGCCACCTCGTCGAAGCGGGCATTCAACGCGCTGATTTCGGCGATTTTCGGTTCAATCTCGCGATAGTCACGACGGAGGGAGTTCAATTCCAGGCGCAGGCGCTTCGTTTCTTCTTCCCGTTCGATCGGATCGCGCTTACCCCGCCATAGATCCAGGCCTTTTTCGATATGCACGAGCGAAGACTCTTCAAATCCCACAAGTCGACACCACTCGAGAAATGTGTGTGTCGCCGCTTCGGCTTCCTCCCGCGTTACTTCGACAAAATCATGCCGAACCGCGTTCGTAAGCTGATGACCACTGCGCAATCGTCCGAGAATCGCCCGCGCCGGTCGTGTGAGTTTTCCCTGTCGTTCGAGATCATCCGACAACGCTTGAAGCTTGTCATAAAAATTCGACTGCCGACCAAACATGTCGAGTTCGCGAACGTCCGGCCGCACGGTCCCGATAAAACCCTCAACAAATGAGTGAAGCGCCAGATAGTACAACCCCTCGTCGCTTGCAACCATCTGCGCTATTCGAGGGAGCTGGTCTTCGAAGCTGGTGACGTCCATGGAAGTATCGTGCCGGAGATTCTACACGGCGGTCAACAAGACAAGAAAAGGAGCAAAAAAAACGTCTGGCGACGACCTACTCTCCCACCGTGAGGCAGTACCATCGGCGCGGGAGGGCTTAACTTCCGTGTTCGGAATGGGAACGGGTGGGACCCCTCCGCTATGGTCACCAGACGTACGAATGTACATCAAGAAGGATGGGGAAGAAGGCGAGCGGAGAGCGTTGTGAGATGACCCATATGGTCAAGCCTCACGAGAAATTAGTACCGGTCGGCTCAATACATTACTGCACGTAGACCGCCGGCCTATCAACCAGATCATCTCTCTGGTCTCTTCAGTCTCCTTATAGGAGAAGGGATGACTCATCTCGGGGTGGGCTTCCCACTTAGATGCTTTCAGCGGTTATCCCGTCCGAACATGGCTACCCAGCACGTACCGCTGGCGCGATAACTGGTACACCAGAGGTTCGTCCACCTCGGTCCTCTCGTACTGAAGGCAGATCCCCTCAATCATCCAACGCCCGTGGCAGATAGGGACCGAACTGTCTCGCGACGTTCTGAACCCAGCTCACGTACCGCTTTAAATGGCGAACAGCCATACCCTTGGGACCTGCTCCAGCCCCAGGATGC
>Ga0180436_10003650_pt1 | contig 14067 bp, 10 predicted proteins | sample SS_ome_2_FD_132434 | JGI IMG/M metagenome (GOLD analysis project Ga0180436, IMG submission 132434) | Hypersaline lake sediment archaeal communities from the Salton Sea, California, USA - SS_3_S_2 metaG | ecosystem: Environmental > Aquatic > Non-marine Saline and Alkaline > Hypersaline >...
CCCTTTCACGGCGACGACAGGGGTTCGACTCCCCTAGGGGACGCCATTTAAAGTCTGGGTATCACAATTACTCAGCAATAGAAACCGGCTCACAAGGCCGGTTTTTTTATGTCCGTGTTTCAGTATACTGAGAGGAAATTCATGGAAAGCCACCATCACGAAAAGTTGTCTGAGCAAGAACGCAGAATTATCGATTTGGCCGGTGAGATTCTTCAGTACCGCTCAAACCTTGAGGCACGGCACCATGAGCAATTGACTCAGTGGAGCAACAGGCTTTCAGATATTGCCGACAAGATTAATAACGCGCGTATTAGTATGGTTTCTTCGGTTTGAAGTAATTGTAGAAACTAGATAATGAGTGTGCCTGCCAGGATAACCAGGGTCTTGTATAGCTTTCTGTTTTTTTTAAGCTTGTTGCTTACTCGTTGAATTTCAGTCGAAGAGACTTGGCTTTGATTCGTGCAGATGTTTTGTCGTATGACTCGATAGCGCCAGACATTATTCCAGATCACCAGGTATGCGTTTGTCAGGCAAAATTCACGGTTGAACGTTTCCACCAAAACGATATCCATGGGGGCGATGGGGCAAGTCGATGATTGATTATGCGGTATCCAGGTTATCTCACGGCGATTTTCAACAAAACAATTGTTTTGATGAATATAGCCACCGCGGTCGTCATAAATCAGACCGGTATCTTTATCATGTCGAACAAAATAACTGTCATTGGTGATAGGTACACCGCGTTCGATATTCTCCCAATCGACGTCTTCTGTCCTGGTTATTTTAGTCATGTAATTCGACTCGGTGGCGAAAGAGTTACCAGAGTAATGCAAAACTCGTACCTCACTATAAAATCAATAACTTACATCGACCGAATTGGATTCCTGTAAATTATACTGACAGTTTTTCTATACGGTTGCCCCCTGGTTCAAATTAGATTAAGTGTATCATAATTTTCTAATATGTTATGATCTGCCTGAAAATTCTCCGGGTATTTTGTGGTTGGTCATTAGATGCAGCAAAGTAAAAGTAATATCCTCATTGTATTGACAATAGCTTTTCTCACCGTAGCTCTCTGGGCTTATTCGAACCGGCCTGCGCAGGAGCCACCCTGGCCTGAGGTTATTCCCGGTTTTGCCTTTTCACCTTTTCAGAAAGGCCAGGATCCTTTTGAAGAAACCTATCCGACGCTTGAGCAGATCGACTCCGATTTACAATTATTGTCAGGCCATACCCATGCGATACGCACCTACACAGTTGACGGGGTATTTGCCAAAATTCCCGCACTGGCACAAAAACACGGTATCAACATCGCGCTGGGAGCCTGGCTGGATAAAGATAAACAAAAAAATACACGCGAGATCGAGACCCTGCTAAAAGTTGCAGTAAACAATCCACGCAACGTGGTGCGGGTAATTGCCGGTAATGAGTCTTTACTGCGTGGCGATCTCAGTGTAGAAGAACTGTCAGGTTATCTTGACTATGTCAGGCGTGAACTGGGGGTCCCGGTGAGTACTGCCGAACCTTATCATGTCTGGCTGGAGCACCCTGAACTGGTTGAGCATGTAGACTACCTGGCCGTTCATATGTTGCCTTACTGGGAAGGTCTTGAAGTTCAAGCCGCGATCAATTTTATCGTTGAACAGATGGACGCTTTGAAGCAGGCTTATCCAGATAAGCCCATCGTGATCGGTGAGGTGGGCTGGCCCAGCTACGGTCGTTCGATCAAGGGGGCCACGGCCTCGCAGGCAAACGAGGCCATTTTTTTGCGTCGTTTTATCGATGTGGCTGAGCGCAACGACTATACCTTCTACATCATGGAAGCCTTTGACCAGCCATGGAAAGAAGAACTCGAAGGTGCCGTTGGCGCATATTGGGGAGTTTATAATGTCGACAGGCAACCTAAATTTGAATTCCACTCGCCAATTGTTGAGATACCCCAATGGCATCTGCTGGCAGCCGCTTCGGTGTTGGTCGCGATAATCACTCTGCTGGTGTTGTTTATTGACAGTGAAACGCTCAGCCACAAAGGGCGGGGGTTTCTTGGCCTGGTCGCTTTTGCTGCGGCTACCCTGATTGTCTGGATAACCTACGATTATTCCCAGCAATACCAGAACTGGATGAGTGCGGTCGTTGGCATATTACTGCTTATCGGTGTTGTTGGTGTGATGATGGTACTGCTGGTCGAAGCTCATGAATGGGCGGAAGCTATCTGGGTGCGTCAGCGGCGTCGCATCGTGCAGCCCGTGCGATCTCAGCCTGCCACATTACCCTACGTCTCTATCCATGTGCCTGCGTATAATGAGCCACCAGCGATGATGATAGAAACCCTGAATGCCTTGTCTCGCCTGGATTATCCAAATTTCGAAGTCATCGTCATGGATAACAATACCAAGGATCCTGATGTCTGGCAGCCGGTGCAAGCTCACTGTGAAAAACTGGGAAAACGTTTCCGCTTTTTTCACGAGGATCCCTTGCCGGGATTCAAAGCCGGAGCGCTTAACTACGCTCTGCAAAAGACAACAGCTGAAGCGGAAATTATCGCAGTCATCGATAGTGACTATATTGTTGAGCCTTGTTGGCTCAGAGAGCTGGCTCCGCATTTTTCTGACCCCGATGTCGCTATCGTACAGGCGCCACAGGATTATAGTGATGATAATGAAAATGCCTTTAAGGCGATGTGTTACGCCGAATATCGAGGCTTTTTCTACATTGGAATGATAACGCGCAATGAACGCAATGCAATTATCCAACATGGCACCATGACCATGGTGCGCCGTAGCGTGCTCGAACAGGTAGGTCGCTGGGGAGAAAGTACCATAACCGAAGATGCAGAACTGGGTCTGCGTATCTTCGAACATGGTTATAAGGCTGGTTACACACCACAAAGTTATGGTCGAGGCGTGATGCCGGATACCTTTATTGATTATAAAAAGCAGCGTTATCGCTGGGCCTTTGGTGCTATGCAGATTCTCCGCGAGCATGCAGGTGAATTACTTGGCTGGAAGCGTACAAAACTGGAAGCTGGGCAACGTTATCATTTTGTTGCCGGCTGGCTGCCCTGGATAGCTGATGGTTTTAACCTGCTGTTTAATCTGGCTGCTATTGCCTGGTCACTGGCCATGATTTTCTGGCCGCGACATATTGATGCGCCGCAACTGATTTTTTCTGCTGTACCCCTTATATTTTTCGGCTTTAAAATGATCAAGATGTTTTATCTGTATGGCGGTGCGGTGCGCACATCGTTAAGGCCTGCTTTTTCCGCGGCCATTGCGGGCCTGGCCTTATCTCACACCATAGCACGAGCCGTTATGTCCGGACTGGTAATTGGCCGGAAAATACCGTTTTACCGCACGCCGAAACAAACTGCGAAAGCCGCTTTGTGGAGAGCGCTGCTTGATGCCAGGGAAGAGTTCATTTTTGCAACTGTTCTGCTTGGCCTGATTGTTGCCATAGTGACGCAAATAGGGCTGGATTCACGCGAAACACTGATGTGGGTAATCGTGTTGGCTGTGCAGGCAATTCCTTATGGCTCTGCCTTGCTGCTTTCACTGGTCAGTACATTGCCAAAATTGCCAGCCAAATTGGCAGGGCTAATGAAGAAAGCGGATAAAAGCTGTAAGGCCTAGTTCTTTTCTTGAACAGTTTCTTGTCTTAAACAAGAAGATGGCGCGAGCGCAAGTCCAGTTGGATTTCTCTCAGACCCTGTATTTTTATCGGGTGTTAGGCTAATGTCTAAAAAAATTATCCTGAAAGTTACCCGCTAAAATGAAACATGTCTTAATCGTAGATGATAACCAGTCTGACCGTTTACTTACACGTTCTTTGATTGAAAAATTAGGCTATGTTGTAAATGAGGTATTTGACGGAGATAAAGTAGATCATGCGTTAAATCTTTTTATTCCTAATTTGATCGTTTTGGATTTATTGATGCCAAAGAAAGATGGTTTTAAAACTTTAGAAGAAATAAATCAAAAAGACCCCAATATCCCCGTGATTGTGCTTTCCTGTGCGGCGGATGAATACAAGGATAAAGTGCTCGCCTTAAATGCCAGGGCTTGTTTTCAAAAACCCTATGATGCTAAAGAATTCATGGAAACAGTAAAACGGCTGGTTGAAGAAGCCTGAATTTAGCATGATGACATTCTGTTGCGATAGTCAACAAATTTACTATCTATTAGTTAAAAATATTCTAACCTATAAATTGTGTAACAACTTTTAGCAATTTTGATTAGAATTGACTCTTCGGCTTCTTTCCAATTTTAGGCTGAAATCAAATTGTTTCACGGGGTAGTCATGGAAAAAATTATCTGGTCAGAAAAGTATAGTGTTGGACATGAACATTTCGATGAACAGCACCAGGCTATTATTGATCTAATCAATCAATTAATAGAACTGCAGGGTAAGCCTTTTGATAAAGCGGCGGTTCGTGAGATCAACAGTGACCTCGTTAAATATGGCATGGAACATCTCAGAGACGAAGAAACCCTGTTACAGGAAAATAATTACCCTGAATTTCTTAAACATAAGAGCGAGCATATCCTCTATGTAAAAAAGACAACAAAGTATTTGAAAAATACAATTGATATCAATGAGGAGACATTAAGCCAGATTATTGAGTTTCTGGCTGACTGGTGGACACATCATATCCTGGAAGAAGATATGAAATACAAGCCATTTTTGGAAAATATTGGAACTAATTGATTGTTACCTTGGTGCTGTCGAATAATTGCGCCTCTATCTTTCCTTTTACAACCTTGTTTATCGTTTCATAATCCATCTCAGCAGGATGTACCGGTTCAAGATACCTGATGCCGATTGGGCATGCGGCCCTGGGGAACCTTGACCCGGTTGGTAATGCGTGCCAGGCGCCACTGATGACAACCGGCACAACAGGCACATTGAGTTCCTTGCTTAATATGGCATAGGTTTTGTGAAAGCGGCCGGTATTGCCATCTTTAGTGCGGGTTCCTTCAGGAAAAATAATAATATTGCCTCCCTGGTGCAGTGCTTCAGCAAGACTTTGCAGTGAGTGTTTCAAATCACGTTCCAGGTCCAGAACGATTATGTTGTTACGCCTTGCCAGGTATTTCAGCCAGGGTTTATTAACGTGTTTTTGTTTCGCGAAAAAATACGTATTCTTCATCATCGCATTCCCAAGAAAAGCCGTTACCAGTAAACCATCCATGAAACTCTGGTGATTGACTGCCATGATAAAGGGGGATGAGGGCAGATGATTAAGCCCCTCTACAGTCAGCTTGAAGTATGTCCGGGCAATACCGCTTAATAAATGCCGCAAGGGATTATGCAGCCACCAACTATAAGGCAACCCGGTCGTTTGCCTCTCAGTTAAAATTCCATGCCAGTCAATGGCGCTTTGCCCACTGCGGGTCTTCTCTTGCCTTACCAGCTCTGCCAGTTGCCCTGTAGTTGGGTAATCAACCAATGTCTGTTCATTGACGTTAACACCAAAGCTGTCTTCAAGAAATGATTGCAGACTGACAAAATCCAGCGAATCCAGGGCTAAATCAAGTTCCAGGTGATCTTCTGCATAAACTTCACATTGTTTTAAATTTTTTATGAAATCCCTGACAGCATGATATTCAGGTAAATCAGGTTGTGGCTGTATTGAGTCAATGCTTTCCTGTTCTACAGAGATCAGCTCAGGTAGCATAAAGCGCTTGAGTTTACCCAGGGGCGTTTTGGGTAAATCCATGCTGGTCAGGTGTAAATGCATGACTTTTTTATAGGGTGTTGCTGTCGAGTTATACACGGATATCACCTGTTGTCTCAGGTATTCCTCCACCTGGTTGATGCCCTGCTTACGGGCCACTGAAAAATCGGGAACGATGAGTGCCTGCAACTGATTGTCATGCAGAAAGACGGCAACTTCCTTAATAATCGCATCCATGGCTGACAATTGGTTCTCGATTTCGATGGGATTGATGTTTTTTCCAGTGGCAAGAACGATGATTTCCTTCTTCCTTCCGGTGACATGTAAATAGTTGTCTTCATCGAGGTAACCAAGGTCACCGGTATGCAGCCAGCCGTCTTTAAGTATTTCAGCCGTTTCTTCAGGGCGTTTGTAATAACCTGGCATGATGTTTTTGCCACGTGCGAGAATTTCACCGTTTTCGATACGAACCTCATTGCAGGCCATGGGTTGGCCGGGTGAGCCTATACGTACCTTGCCAGGGCGGGTGAAGGTAATCATTGGGGCGGCTTCTGTCATGCCATAGCCTTCAAGAATTTCAAACCCCAGGGTGACAAAATCCTGCCAGACTTGTTCATCCAGTTTGGCGCCGCCACTGACGAGATAGTTTATATGCCCTCCAAACTTGTCATGAACCGTTTTAAACAGCTTTCTGGACAGGGTTTGAGAATTCAGGGCTGTTGCCAGCCTGAATATGAACCGGGTAATCGGCTTGGCGTTGATTTTATCCAGAATGGATTTATGGATCAGGTTGTAAAGTCGTGGTACACCTATCATCAGGTTAACCTGATGTCGCTGTAAGGTATTGATCATATCTTCGGCCGCCATTGAAGGTGAGAATACGCAGGTGCCTCCTGTATACAGGGGGGCAACCATGGAACCCAGTAACGGGAAAATATGATGCAGCGGCAACAATGTCAGTACCCTTAGGCCTGGTTTGAAAATCGGTACATCATTTGACACCGCTTCCATGTTGGCTAGCAGATTATCAGTGGTAAGCATCACTCCCTTGGGGCTGCCTGTAGTGCCAGATGTATAGATTAGTAACAGGGTTTTATCGGCTGCAGGGAGGGGGATTTCAGCAGGCTTTCCAGGGGCGGATTTCTTGGGTAGATCATTCAGTACCAGGAGTTTTGTGTCCAGCCCGGCAGATTCGATAGCCTGTTGCATCACAGCGAAGGTATCAGCAGAGCAAAAAACAGCGCTGGGCTGGCAGTCCTTCAGGATATAGGCGACATCCTGTGAGGTGCTCATGAAATCAACCGGTACTACAGTGCAGCCATGTTTTATGGCTGTGTAGAAAACCTCAATCCATTCAAGCCGGTTTTCGGAAAAAATAATAATATTCCCGGGATCGATGTCCGAAAAAACCCCGGCGTAACCATCAATTTTCGAGAGTAAATCTGCATAACTGATGGCCTGGTCATTCCAGATGATGGCGGGATGCTGATGTGTTTTCAGAAGCATAAGATGAGATTTAAAAGGCGTGAATATTGTTTTTTGCAATAGTCTATATTGCAATTTTGGTGTAGTCTAATTGTCTTCTGATCTTAATAAAAAGAATGGACATTCTGTCCAGATAAAACGGGGTGAAGATGAAAACAAAGCAGGCTCTCTATATTTCAAGTCTTTGTGTCCTGGCAACAGCACCAGTACACGCTTTCGAATTTCAATCTGGTGAACTATCAGGCAGCATCACATCGACAATTTCTTATGGTGTCAGTCAGCGCGTGGAAGATCGTGATCCTGCACTGATTGGAGGACAAGGTGTCGGTGGTAATGGCGGAACAGGCTTTAGTAACACCACTGATGATGGAAACCTGAACTACGATGACGGCGATATCTTTTCCAATATTGTTAAAGGGGTACACGATATTGGTCTAAACTACCGCAATTATGGAGCATTTGCCCGTGTGAAATGGTGGTATGACTTTGAGCTGAATAATGGCTCAGTATCACATGGTCACGAACCCACCAGTGCAACACCTAACCAGGAACTCGATGATTCTGACTTTAACGACCTTGCGCAGTTTGATGGTATTGAATTACTCGACGCCTTTGTTTTCGGTGAATTTGAAATAGGCGACAAGCCTCTGGATGTTCGACTTGGAAAGCAAGTCGTTAACTGGGGTGAGAGTACCTTTATTCAGGGTGGTATCAACGCCATCAATCCTTTTGATGTTTCAGCTTTTCGTCGACCGGGAGCTGAAATCAAGGAAGGCCTGTTGCCTGTCAATATGCTATATGCCAGCCTAGGTTTGACCGATAGTCTGAGCGTTGAAGGTTTTTACCAGTTAAAATGGGATAAAACCGTCATTGATGGCTGCGGCACTTATTTCGCTATTCTTGATTATGCTGCAGAAGGTTGCGATCGTGTTGCCTGGTATAATCCAGCTCCAGATATTCTGAACTATGCAGGTGTTCCTGTACCACCATTTCCTGCGCTTCCACCTGTGAAAACACCGGTAGATCGGGCAGAAGATCGAGAGGCTGATGATGATGGTCAGTTTGGCCTGGCCATGCGTTATTATGCTGAATCAGTGGATACGGAATTTGGGGTATATTACATTAATTATCACAGCCGTGTCCCTTATGTTAGTGGTATTAGAAGCACTAATGGACTTGGACATGCTATAGGCGGTACTGAAGCTGCTTATTTTCTGGATTACCCGGAAGATATCGAGTTATTTGGCCTGAGCTTCGCAACCAACATTGGGGCGACAGCTCTCTCAGGGGAAATCAGTCATAGAAAAGACCTGCCTGTACAGATCAATGGTAGCGAAATACTTTCGGCCGCATTGCTTTGGGGCTTTGACTTCAGTTCGAGTTTTACCGATAACTGGGCATCTACTCTTCCTGGTGAAGTTGTGAATGGATGGGACCCTTATGATGTTAGTCAGGCGCAAATGACACTTGTACACTTCTTTGAACGTGTAATGGGAGCAAGCCGCTTAACCCTGGTCGGTGAAATCGGTGCTACTTATGTTCATGACCTGCCGCCTTTGTCAGTACAGCGATACGGACGCTCTGCCGTATTTGGTCGAGGCACTGAAGGAGTCGATCCAAATCGTGGTTATGTTACTGACTCAGCCTGGGGTTATCGTGCAGTAGCCAAGCTGGATTATCCTAATGCTTTTGCCGGTGTCAGTGTATCGCCAATGATCAGCTGGAAACATGATGTTGATGGTGTGTCTCCAACACCTGAGTTTCAGGAAGACCGTCAGGCACTGGGGCTGGGTGTAACATTCAGCTACAAGGACACCTATAGCCTGGGCGTTTCCTATACCAACTATCTGAATGATGGCGACTTTGATGTACTCAGAGACCGTGACTTCATATCAATGAACGCGTCTGTCTCATTCTAAGTTTAGTGCCGTTAAACAAGGAACACTCTGATCATGAATAAAAAAATAACTATTACCGCAGCAGCGTTATCTCTGATAGTTGGCGCTGGAAATGTAATCGCAGCAATTAGTGAGTCTGAGGCTGAGCGCCTTGGTAAGGATCTCACCCCTGTTGGAGCTGAAAGGGCAGGTAATGCCGATGGCAGTATTCCTGAATGGAAGGGAGGATTAACTCAGGCACCGGCCGGTTATCAACCCGGACAATTTCTTGTTGATCCTTTTGCTGATGACAAACCCTTGTTTGTCATTACTGCGCAAAATATGGAGCAGTACAAAAACCGGTTATCACCTGGACAAATGGCCATGCTCAAAAAATATCCGGATTTTAAAATGCCGGTTTATCCCTCACGTCGCACAGCAGCCTATTCGCAGGAAATATACGATGACATCAAGACTCATGCAGTCACTGCCAAACTGACCAGTGGCGGCAACGGGGTAGAGGGGCGCGGATTACATGCACCATTTCCAATACCTGAGAACGGACTAGAGGCGATCTGGAATCACGCTTTACGCTTCCGAGGGCTCTCACATAAACGTACCACCGTGCAGATGCCAGTTCAGGAAAATGGCAGTTTTGTTGCCAACCGCTTTGTTGATATCTGGGCTTTCCCTGAAAGTTTTTCCGGAGGCCGGGACGAGGAAAAAGATGCCAATATTTCTGCCTATTTCCTGCAGATAATGAAATCTCCACCGCGTTTGACCGGTAACGTGCTGCTGGTTCATGAAACACTGGATCAGGTTAAACAGCCCCGTAAAGCCTGGCGCTACAATGCCGGCCAGCGCCGCGTAAGACGTGCACCACAGGTGGCTTACGATGCACCGGGTACAGGTGCTGATGGGTTACGCACCGTTGATAACTTTGACATGTTTAATGGTGCGCCTGATCGTTATAACTGGAAACTCGTCGGTAAGAAAGAGCTTTATATACCGTACAATGCCTATAAATTGCATTCACCCGATTTAAGCTACGAGCAGATTCATAATAAAGGACATCTCAATCCAGAATATACCCGTTATGAACTGCATCGCGTCTGGGTTGTTGAAGCGACTTTGAAAGAGGGAGCGCGTCATATCTATGGTAAGCGTACCTTCTATCTTGATGAAGATACCTGGCAGGCTGCGGTAATCGACCATTACGATACCCGTGGAAACCTGTGGCGAGTTGCGGAAGCTCACAACATCCAGTATTACGCTGAAAAGATCCCTTTTTATACAGCTGAAGCACTTTATGACCTGCAATCCGGACGCTATCTCACGATCGGCCTGACCAATGAAGAAAAAGAGCCTTATATCTTCAATATTGGCGAGGAACGTAAAAGTTTCCAGCCCGCGGCATTGCGGCGTGCCGGTAAACGTTAAACAGGTCGGCTTTATAACTTAAGAACATGTCAGCTATGTGTTCGCGACATCGTTATTTATTTTTGATAACGGTAATGGTTGTTGCAACGGGTTTCGCTGAAGCGGCAGGTATAGATTACCTGGAAACACCTTCTTATCAAACCGATAGGGCGCCTCAGGGAATACTGCTTGATATTGTTAATAGCGGCAAGCATCTTGTTGCTGTCGGTGAGCGTGGCTATATCCTGTATTCATCCGACCTTGGAAAAAACTGGCAACAGGGAAGTGTGCCTGTTTACGTTACTCTGACCGCGGTCTTCTTTATCACACCGGACGTCGGCTGGGCGGTAGGTCATGAAGGTGTGATATTGCACACCAGTGATGCAGGAAAAACCTGGATTAAACAGCTCGATGGTTACCAGATTAACCAGCAGATATTAAAACTCGCACGACAGCGTGTGCAAACGCAGTTGCAGAAGCTTGAGGCTTTAACTGATGAAAGTCAGCGGGAAGAGGTGACTTTCCAGTTAGAAGAAGCCAGCTATGCGTTGGAAGAAGCGCTTGAAGATGAAGCTGCCGGCCCCGCAAAACCCCTGCTTGATGTTTGGTTTTTCAATAAAAACCGGGGTTATGCCATCGGTGCCTACGGTATTTTTTTGCAAACCATCAATGGTGGCCGTGACTGGGAGCTAATATCCGATCATCTCGACAATCCGGAAGGGTTTCATCTCAACAGTATTACAGGCTCTGAATCAGCACAGATTTTTATTGCCGGAGAGGCTGGTTCGATTCATAAATCAAATGACAATGGCACAAACTGGATACGCCTGAATTCACCTTACGAAGGATCATATTTCGGATTGTTGAATTACGAACAATCGCTTTTTGTTTTTGGTCTTAGAGGTAATGTTTTTCGTACGGATAACAAAGGTGAATCATGGCAAATAGTCAGGATGAACAATCCAGTGACGCTGTCTGGGGGCGTGGTTTCCAATACCGGGAAGATTGTTCTCGTTGGCAATGCCGGACATATTGAATACAGCGACAACAAAGGAGCCAGTTTCAACTATTTTTCCAGCCCGGCGCAGTCCTCGCTTACTGCTGCAGTTCAGGTTTCTAGCCATGAGTTCCTGGCGGTTGGAGCAAACGGCATTCAAAAAATAACTATACCTGCTCCAGAAGAGGTTCGAGTGGATGTCGAATAAAAAGAAGAATTTTGACAAGCAAAAAAAATATTTACGTGAAGATTCAGAAGTCTTTCTGGAGCGCCTGATATTTAATGCTCGTCCATTTGTTATTGCGGTTTTCATTCTGCTGACGCTGTTTTTACTGTTTCAGGCGATTCAGGTGAGACCTGATGCCAGCTTTGAAAAGATGATTCCAACAGAGCATCCCTTTATCAGTAATTTTCTCGAAGACAAGGAAGACTTAAAGGGTCTGGGAAACCTCGTCAGGATCGCAGTTGAGACAGCAGATGGTGACATTTTTGATGCAGATTTTCTGGATACGCTCAAACAAATAACTGATGAAGTGTTTTTTATTCCCGGTGTTGACCGTACCGGGATGAAGTCTTTGTGGACTTCGAATATGCGCTGGATTGAGGTGACCGAGGAAGGGCTGGCTGGTGGGCCGGTTATACCGAATGACTATGATGGCAGCGAGCTGAGTGTGTTGCAGGTAAAAAAGAATGTCATGAGGTCAGGGCAGGTTGGGCGCCTGATTGCAAGCAATTTCAAGTCAACCATAATACTGGTGCCATTACTTGAGCAGGATCCAACAACAGGCAAGCGGCTCGACTATCATAAATTTTCAAATGCCATAGAAGAGAAGATTCGAGACCGTTTTCAGGATGAAAATATTAGAATCCATGTTGTCGGTTTCGCAAAAATAGTAGGCGACCTTATTGACGGGGCCATGTACGTTGCCGCGTATTTCGCAATTGCATGTCTCATTACGCTGGCATTGCTGTATTGGTATTCACGCTGCCTGAAAAGCTCGTTAATTGTATTGTCCTGCTCACTTATTGCCGTTATCTGGCAGTTGGGGTTGTTAAATTTAATGGGTTATGGGCTCGATCCTTATTCGATGCTTATTCCGTTCCTGGTTTTTGCCATCGCAGTGAGTCATGGTGTTCAAATATATAATGCAGTTGTTCATGGCTATCTTGAAGGCCTGGATTCGGAAAAGGCTGCACGATATGCCTTTCGAAGTTTATACATTGCCGGCCTGACAGCGTTAATTAGTGATGGTATCGGGTTCACCACCTTGCTGGTCATAGAGATTGAAGTCATACATGATCTAGCTATTGCTGCCAGTGTAGGGGTGGCCACGATCATTCTTACCAACCTGATTTTACTACCAATAATAATGTCTTATGTCGGAACCTGTACCCAAGCTGTTGATCAGGTTAAACAAAAGGAATCTGGCTACCATAGACTTGCTAAAATGCTGTCTCGGTTCGCCGAACCACCATACGCTCTGATTGCGATAATCGTCGCCACTATCATGCTTGGCTATGGCCTGACGATGAAAACACAACTGAAGATAGGTGATCTGGATCAGGGCGCACCGGAATTAAGAGAAAACTCCCGATACAACCTTGATAACCAGTTCATCACGGAAAATTATTCCGCCAGTTCCGATGTTTTTGTAGTGATGGCACATACACCGCCCAATAAATGTATCAGCTATGAGGCGCTGGCTACCGTTGACTTTTTTCAGGGGTATTTAAGAGATAAGCCAGGTATTCTGGCAGTCGTCTCTATGGTTGATCGTACCAAGCGTGTCATTAGTGCATTTAATGAAGGTAACTTAAAATGGCAGGCGATTTCCAGAAACCAACTTGTATTGAATGGCACGGTAAGTGGTCAGCAGGAGGCGATCGGGCTGATCAATGCTGATTGCAGCATGATGCCTGTTTTGATCTTTTTGACAGATCATAAGGCTGAAACGCTCAATGGGGTAGTGGAGGCCATCGAACAATTCAAGAACAATTATGATACTGGCATAGTCGATTTGCGCATGGCAGCAGGTAATGCCGGTATAGAAGCTGCGACCAATATTGTCGTTGAAGATGCGCAATATGAAATGCTGATCTGGGTATACAGTGTAGTGAGTCTGCTGGTTTTCCTGGCGTTTCGAAGCTGGCGAACCGTGGTTTGTATCATAACTCCATTAGCACTGACTTCCGTGATAGGCCAGGCTTTGATGGTTCACCTGGAGATTGGTGTAAAAGTGGCAACTCTGCCGGTGATCGCACTGGGAATTGGTATTGGTGTTGATTATGGCATATATATCTACAGCAAACTCGAAGCCATAATGGCTAAAGGAGCAGACCTGAGAACTGCCTATTTTTTAACCTTGATCACAACAGGCAAGGCAGTCATCTTTACAGGCATAACGCTGGCTATAGGTGTTGCCACATGGGTCTTTTCACCAATCAAGTTCCAGGCAGATATGGGAATCATGCTGACTTTCATGTTCCTGTGGAATATGGTTGGGGCCGTGTTCTTGATTCCTGCCTTGGCAAGATATCTTGTTGCTACTGAGAAAACTTCTTAACTACAATTCAGGGCAGGTTGCAATTTCGTGCGCGCATTTACCTTTATTAAG
>Ga0180436_10003654_pt1 | contig 14051 bp, 8 predicted proteins | sample SS_ome_2_FD_132434 | JGI IMG/M metagenome (GOLD analysis project Ga0180436, IMG submission 132434) | Hypersaline lake sediment archaeal communities from the Salton Sea, California, USA - SS_3_S_2 metaG | ecosystem: Environmental > Aquatic > Non-marine Saline and Alkaline > Hypersaline > Sediment...
CACAGAGAGAGGCGGGGAGTAATGCGTAAGGCGTAGATGGCGGGACACGGAGAGGGGTACAGGAGTGAGCACGAGGACGGACGGTAGGCCCTGCGTTTTGCGCGGGGCTTTGTTTTTGGCTATGATAGGAGGGGATTGGGGTCTTGCATTGACGGGCGCAGGATGGTGAGTGGACTTGACCGCAGGAGGCAAGGATATGCCTGAGGACCGCGATGGAGCGTGTGAGGACGTGCTGAAAGAGAATGCGACGCTGCGGGAGAGGCTGGCGGCGGCCGAGGAGCGGGTTGCCGAGCTGGAGGCGGCGGAGGAAGAGCTGCGGCGGACGGAGGAGGCGCTCCGCGATAGCGAGGAGAGATACCGGGTGCTCTTCGACGCGTTCCCGCTCGGGATCACGATTGCGGATCGTGAGGGGAAGATCCTGCAGGCCAACGAAGAATCGGAGCGCCTGCTGGGAATCGCGCGGGAGGAGCACGAGGCCCGGAGGATCAGCGGTGAGCCGTGGAGGATTGTTCGTCCAGACGGCTCGCCGATGCCGGCGGAGGAGTATGCCAGCGTCCGCGCGCTGCAGAAAGGGCGGCTGGTCGAGAACGTGGAGATGGGCGTGGTGCGGCCCGATGGGGACGTGGCGTGGATTAATGTGACGGCGGCGCCGTTGGGGAACCGGGTGGTGGTGACGTACAACGACATCACGCAGCGGAGGCGGGCGGAGGATGCGCTGCGGGAGAGTGAGGCGATGCTGCGGGTGGCGGCGGCGAGCCTGGACGGGGTGTTGTACGTGCTGGATGAAAACCTGGACTTCGTGCTTTCGGAGGGTCGGGCGTTGACGGGGCTGGGGTTGGAGCCGGGGGAGATGGTGGGGGCATCGTTGTACGATTTCCTGCAGACGAAGGACCCCGATCACCAACTGGTGGCGGCGCACCGACGGGTGCTGCAGGGTGAGTCGTTCCGCTTCGAATCGACGCACGACGATCGGACGTTCTCCACGGTGGTGTCGCCGATGCGGAATGAGGGCGGTGAGATCGCGGGGGTGGTGGGGCTGGGGATGGATATCACGGCCCGGAGGGCTATGGAGCGTGAGCTGCGCCAGCAGGAGCGGTTGGCCGCGGTGGGGCAGCTGGCGGCGGGCGTGGCACACGATTTCCGTAATATCCTGGCGACGATGATCCTGTACGCGCAGATGGATCTGAGGGGGCGCGAGGTGACGCCGGCGGTGGCGGATCATCTGAGGATTATCCTGGAGGAGGCAGACCGGGCGGCGGACTTGGTGCAGCAGATTCTCGATTTCAGCAGCCGGGCGATGATCAGACGGGAGCCGTTGGATGCGGCGGATTTCTTGGATGAGACGGTGGAGGTGCTCCGGCGGACGATTCCGGAGAGCGTGAGGATTTCGCTGCGTGTGGAGGGGAGGGCGGATGACGCGCCGTTCTTGGTTCTGGCCGATGCGGGCCGTCTGCGGCAGGTGCTGACGAATCTGGCGGTGAACGCCCGGGACGCGATGCCCGAGGGGGGCAGGTTGAGGTTTGCGCTCTCGCGGCAGCGGTTCGGCGAGGACGGGGAGCTTCCGATGGGGACCATGGAGCCGGGTCGATGGATCTGCCTGGAGGTGTCGGACACGGGACATGGGATGACGGAGGAGGTGCTGGATCACGTTTTCGAGCCGTTCTTCACGACGAAGGATGTGGACGAGGGAACGGGCCTGGGGCTGGCGCAGGTGTACGGGATCGTGCGACAGCACGAGGGGGCGATCGACGTGGAGAGCGCGCCGGGGGAGGGGACGACGTTTCGGATATGGCTGCCGGCGCACGAGGCGGCGGACGAGGGGGAGGCAGGGGACGAGGGTTCGCAGGGGGCGCCGCGGAGTCGAGGGGAGACGATTCTGCTGGTGGAGGATAATGATCGGCTGCGGGAGGCGGCCGGGGGGATCCTGGAGTCGCTGGGGTACCGGGTGTTGACGGCGGCGGATGGGAAGGAGGCGCTGGAGGTGTACCGGACCCGCGAGGGCGTGGATCTGGTGGTGACGGATATGGTAATGCCGAATATGGGGGGCGAGGAGCTGGTGCGGGCGTTGGGCGGCAGGGCCGGCGGCGTGCCGGCGGTGGGGATGACGGGGTATGCGGTGGAGAGGGTGGTCGGGGAGCTGCAGGAGGCGGGGTTCGTGGGGATGATTCAGAAGCCGTTTGATGTGGAGGCGTTGGCGCGGGTGGTGCGGCGGGCGCTGGAAAGAAGGGACACAGATAGCGCAGAGTAGACACAGAGAACACGGAGAGAGAAAGAGGGGGAAAGGCGGGACAGAGGGAGCACGGGGGAGGCGCGGAGGGCACGGAGAGAGGCGGGGGGTGAGGATGGGGGAGGGATACAGCAGGGAGACGGAGAGGGTTCTGGAGGATTTCCTCCGGGCGCTGGCGGAGCGTGAGGGGGTGGACGCGCGGTTTCTGGCCGAGGTGCGTCAGATGACGGCCGATGGGGCGCTGGAGGACCGGAGCCGGATTCGCCGGGCGGTCTCCATGTTGAAGGGACGAGGCGATGGGCTACCGGATTGAGGGGATCGAGATCGAGAGCTTCCGGGGCATACGCCGGCTGTCGCTGCCTCTGGAGGGGCGAAATCTGATCGTCGTGGGGGAGAACGGCTCGGGTAAGAGTTCCATCGTGGACGCGATTGAGTATTTCTTCACGGGGGGCATCCAGCATCTGGAGGGCCGGGCGGACGTGAAGAAGAAGATGTCTGTTCCGAACCTGATGGGTGGGGTGCCTCGGGTGACGATGCGGCTGGGCGACGGTTCGTCGACGAAGGAGGTGTCCCGGGTCTATGGGCGGCGGGATGAGGGGATTCCGGCGGCGATGCGACCGTTCTTCGAGCGGGCGGCGCGGCGTCCGTTGGTGTTACGGCGGCATCAGATTCTGGCGTTCATCAACGCGCGGGACTCCGGCCGGTACGAGCAGATCTCGGAGCTGGTCGGGCTCGGAGACCTGGATGAGGCGGAGCGGCGCTGGGGGAAGGCGAGGCGCCAGGCTGAGGGGGTGGTGGAGGAGCTGGAGACGGAGCGGCAGCGGGTCCTGGTCCGGTTGTCGAGCCTCCTGGCGGGTATGGACGAGTTGGCAAGCGAGGAGGAGGTGGCGCGACTGGTCAGCGAACGATTGGGCCTGGAGGACGCGGACAGGCTGACGGGCCCGGCTGGGCTGCTCTTGCACCTGGAGGAGGAGCGGCGGCAGGGGCGGACGGACGAGGGGGGCGGCGTCAGGGAGGCATTGCAGGACCTCCACGAGACGACGGGGGAGGTGGCCGAGGAGCTCGGCCGGTGGCTGGAGGGACGCGAGAGCTTGGAGCGAGCTCTCCGTGAGTTCCGGCGGGTGGGCAACGTGGTGGAGGATGCGGCGCTGGAGGCGCTGCTGGCGGAGGGGCAGCGGGTGCTCCAGGCGCGCGAGGACGGGGGCGACTGCCCGCTGTGCGAGGGGCCGGTGGAGGATTGCGCGGCGCTGGTGCGGCGGCTGGCGGAGCGGGTGAAGGGGTTGAGGGAGGTGACGGAGGCCCGTCGGAAGGTCCACGAGGCGCAGGCTGCGTTGAACGTGGAACTGGCGACGGTGCGGGAGCGGGTGGTGGCGCTGGGGCTGGGGCTCCGGGATCTGGATTTCCCACGCTTCTTGCCGCCCGCCCGGGGGGCGGTGCGGTGTTTGGACGCGTATCGAGGGTATCTGGACAGGCTGGATGGGGCGGCTGATGCTGGGGATTCTGGGGCGGGGCTGCCGAGCGTGGAGCCGCTGCGGGGGTTGCGAGGGCAGCTGCCGGAGATGGCGTTTGAGATCTCGGAACGGAGGCAGGCGCTGGCGGGGCAGCGGCCGGAGGACGAGCATATTGGCCGGCTGGTACGCTTGACGCGAGTGCACGAGGCGTGGTTGGGACTGCGGCAGGGTGGAGAGGCGCTGCTGGAGGCGCGGTTCGTGGCCGGGCAGACGGCAATGGTACACGAGGAACTGGTGGAGGCGCGAAAGCGGGGGCTGGAGAAACTACGGGCAGAGCTGGAGGGGGAGCTGGAAAGGTTGTACGGGCGGCTGCATCCCGAGGAGGGGTACGGGGCGATCACGATGCCGGTGCAGAGGAGTCGGCGGAGCAGCGTGGCGCTGCGAGCGCGGTATCTGGGCGAAGGGGAGACGCATCCGCTGAACACGTTCAGCGACGGGCATCTCGACTCACTGGGGTTGTGCGTTTTCCTGGCGTTCATGGAGCGCTCCAGGGGCAATCTGGATCTGATGGTGCTGGACGATGTGCTGACGACGATGGATGCAGGGCATCGGCTTCGTGTGGCGCGGATGCTGGGGGAGGTGTTTGGCGGGTATCAGTTGGTGATCACGACGCACGATCCGGCCTGGGCGGAGGTGTTGGAGCGGGAGGTGCCGGGGTCGGAGTTGGTGGAATTGGGGCGGTGGACGATGAAGCGGGGTGTGGCTTTCTGAACGGAGGGACACAGAGAGCACGGAGTAGACGCGGAGGGCACGGAGGGAAAGGCGCGGGTTTTCCTCCTGAGCCGGGTGTGGTAGAATGGGGGAACAACTGGCTCGAACCTCGAATACGCACACGTCACCCTTGGGCGGGAGGGAAAAGATGGAGATCTTACCCTATTACGTGGTGCTCGGTGTCGGGGCCGGGTTCGTCGTGGTCATCTTTGTGCAGAACCTTCGCCTGGCCTTTCACTTCTTGATCACGCTCGGGAAGGCGGCCGTCGTCCTGCTCCTGGTTATGCTGGTGGGATCGCTGGTGGGTTTCTGGGAGCTACCGAGAGGATTGACCGTGGTGGGCCTGGGCCTCCGGAGGCTGTGGGAACCGGTGCAGGTCGACCTGTTGGGATGGATAAGGGGGCTGTTGTACTAGGGGTCCATTGATTCTCGGCTGGGGCTGGCGCGGGGGACAACGTCTCCAGCACGGGGCTGCGAGGCACACGACGGTCGGCACGTGGGTTTCGGGGCTGGAAGTGTGCGGTGGCACGATGCTTGTGAGGTGACGGACCCGCCGTGGGAGCGGCCCGCGGCCTGGATGGAAGGATGCTAGTATGAAAGCCTGGAATAGGCTCGTGGGTTATCTCCCGGCGAGCCCCTTTGCGAGGATCGCGCTGGCCGTGCTCGGGCTGGTGGTGGTGGCTGCGGCCGGGGTGGGGCTGGCACGCCTGGTTAGCTCCCCTGAGGGGGGTGCTACGCCGACGGCGGCATCGGTCGGTGCAGGGCCCTCTGCAGTGCCGACGGCGTCGGCCTCCCCGAGACGCGCAAGCACGTCAACGGCGACGGAGCCGGCGGAGCCGCGGGCCGACACCACGCGGGAGCAAGATCGTGTTCTGCTGCCCTTCCTCTCGCGGCCCGGGGAGGGCGAACCCTCTTCGACCCCAACGCCTGATGAGCCCAAGAAGCCGACCCCCACGCCCACGCCGGAACCGGTTGATTTCGAGGCGGTGCGCCAGGAGCTGGCTGCGGAGGGGAAGGAGCTAGCGTACGTGAAGATCGGGTTCCACGCCGGGCCCGGTGGGAACATGCGCGGGTTAGGGGAGTATCTGGGTGGACTGGCGCAGGTGGGCGTGCCGGCGGTGGTGAAGTCGGCGGATGCCTACGGGGTGTGCCTGGAGGCGCTGCAGGCGAATCCGGAGAATGTGACGGTGTTCCGGATGACGGGCGGAGACCTGGAGCTGCCGGACTATGGGCTGGATCCGGTGACTGCGGCGGACCAGCATTGGGCGCGCATCTTGGAGGCACTGCCGCCGGAGTTCGATCAGCGCACGTGGTTGGAGGTGATGAACGAGCCGGACAAGGCGCGTGCGGACTGGTTGGGCGCGGTTGCGGAGCGGATCGGGGAGCTGGCGCTGCGGGATGGGTACCGGGTTGCGGCGTTCGGTTGGAGCTCGGGGGAGCCGGAGCCGGAGCATTGGCGTTTGGCGGGGATGCGGGCTTATCTCTCGCTGGCGGCGGAGCATCCGGATCAGCTGGCGGTGGCGCTGCACGAGTACAGTTATGATGTGGAGAATATCGCGAACCAGTATCCGTCGCTGGTTGGCCGTTTTCAGGATTTGTTCCTGGCGTGCGACGAGATGGGGATTGCGCGGCCGACGGTGTTGATCACGGAGTGGGGGTGGGAGTCGGAGTCGGTGCCGGAGGTGGGACAGGCGATGGAGGATATCGCCTGGGCGTCGGCGTTGTATGGGGCGTATCCACAGGTGCGCGGGGCGGCGCTGTGGTATCTGGGGCCAGGGTATGGGGGGATTGCCAACCAGGCGCAGCGGTTGATTGTGCCGATGTGGTATTATGCGTGGGGGGAGTATTTCGCGGTGGAGCCGGGGCAGGCGCCGCGGGATCCAGCCGTCTTTGCTCCTTAAGCGGCGTAACACAGAGGTACACAGAGAAGCACGGAGAGACACAGAGAGAGGAGAGGGAGGGGGCGTCTGAAGACCCAGGGTGGTTGCCCTGGGTTTTTGGTTGTTGGTGGTCAGCTATTCCTTTTCGTAGGGTTCGCCGTCGGCGGCGGGGGGGGCGGCCTCGCCCACGACGCCGGCGAGAACGACGATGGTGACGATGTAGGGGATCATGAGGAGGAACTGGGACGGGATGGGCACCTGCAGGATGGCGAGCCTGGTCTGGAGGGCGTCGGCGAAGCCGAAGATGGTGGCGGCACCGAAGGCTCCGAAGGGCATCCAGTTGCCGAAGATCATGGCGGCCAGGCCGATGAAGCCCTTGCCGGCGGTCATAAGCTCATCGAAGCGGCCCACGGAGCCGAGAATGAGGAAGGCGCCGGCGAGTCCGCCGACCATGCCGCCGACAGTTACGTTGACGTAGCGGTTCTTGAAGACGTCGATGCCGAGGGTGTCGGCGGCGCGGGGGTGCTCGCCCACTGCCCGGGTGCGGAGGCCCCAGACGGTGTAGAGGAGGATGACGTGGCTGCCCGTGAGGAGGACGGCCGTGAGGTAGACGAGGAGGTTCTGCTCGAAGAGAGCAGGGCCGATGACGGGGATTCGGGCCAGGAGGGGGATGGAGACGGGGGGCATGATACCGGGGTTGTTGAGGAAGGTGAACTCGGACAGGATGCGGGCGCTGAGGAAGCTGGTGATGCCGGTGGCCAGGATGTTGATGGCGGTTCCGGCGATGATCTGATCGATCTTGAAGCGTACGGCCAGGACGGCCAGGAGGAGGCCGAGGAGGGCTCCAGCGGCCAGGCCGCTGAGGAGGGCCAAGGCCTGGGTCATGGTGAAGGACCACTCGAGCACGTTGGCGCCCACGCTGCCCATAATGGCGGCAACGAAGGCTCCGGTGAGCATCATGCCCTCGATGCCGATGTTGATGACGGCGCACCGCTCGCAGATGACGCCGGAGAGGCCGGCCAGGGCGATGGGGACGGCGCGCAGGAGGGAGCTGCGCAGGAGGCTGGTCAGGTTGAGGGAGGTCGCACGGGCGGCCCAGACGAGAAAGGCCACGACAAAGATAAGGGCGACGGCGGTCAGGGCGAGGTTAGGCCGCGTGAAGCCACGCAGGAGCTGCCAGAGGCCGATGAGGGCGCTGAGCGCAGCGAAGGCGTTGACGAGGGGGCGGGTGGGCATGACGAGGTCGCCAACGGGGATCGCGCGGGACTGACCGCGGACGTCCAGCCCAAAGGTGGAGAGCTGGCCTGCTTCGGCGGAGAGGCCGAAGACGATGAAGATGAAGAGGCCAACTACCAGGAAGATGATGCCGTAGGTCACCGCGCGCGACGGCGAGATATCCCCTCGAGACCCGATGCGTTCCACCAGTGCAGTCACGTCGTCCTCCCGTCAACCATCAGAGTTGGGTATGGTGCGACGCATCCCCAGGGTGCGTCGCACATGAGTAGCAATTCGTGATCCAGGTGCCAGCCATTAGGACGGCGGCTGCGCCAAGTGCCGGGCACCGCACTCATTATGTCTGCCCCCAGCCGCGGGTGAAGATGGCCTCTCCTTCGCCCTCCGGGGTGCGGATGCGATAGATCAGGCGGATGACCTCGGGGGCGGCGATGAAGATGATGATAAGCGCCTGGACGATCTGGATGATGTCGATGGGCACCAGCGCAGGCGGCGCCTGCATGCGCTGGGCTCCCGCCTTCAGGAAGCCGAAGAGGAGCGAGGCCAGGACGACGCCGACGGGATGGCTCTTCCCCAGGAGAGCCAGTGCGATGGAGTCGAATCCGTAGCCGGAGAAGAAGGCGTTGGGCATGAAATGGAGCACACCCAGGATGTCGTGGACGGCGGCCAGGCCCGCCAATCCACCGCTGAGGGCCATGGCGAGGATGAAGTTCTTGGTGACGCTCATCCCGGCGGTCTTGGCGGCGCGCGGGCTGGCGCCTACGGTGCGGATCTCGAAGCCGATGGTGGTCTTGAAGAGGAGCCAGTAGACGAGGCCGGCGACGGCCAGAGCGAGGAAGATGCCGGTGTTCACCCGGACGGATGAGTTGTTCGGGAAGAATTGGGGCAGGTAGGCGCTGGGCTCAATCTCCGGGCTGACGGGTCGGAAGCCGGGAGCGGCCATGGGCCCGCCGGTCTGGAGCATGAAGTCGGCCACACGGTAGGCCACGTAGTTGAGCATAATGGTGGTGATGACCTCGTGGGCGCCGGTCTTGGCCTTGAGGAAGCCGGCGATGGCGGCCCAGAAGGCCCCGCCGGCGAATCCGGCCAGGATGGCCAGAGGCAGGTGGATGATCATGGGCAGGCCCTGGATGGAGTAGCCGACGAAGACGGTAGTGAGGCCGCCGATAAAGTACTGGCCCTCGGCGCCGATGTTGAAGAGGCCGCAGCGGAAGCCCAGGGCGACGGCCAGGCCGGCGAAAACGAATGGTGTGGTGATGCGAATGGACTCGGTGAGAGGACGGATGGCACTCACCAAATCTGCAGCTTCTCCGGTCTGCAGCCAGAGCCGCACGCCAGCCGCGATATCCGCGGGGCTGCCGAAGGCGCCGAGGAAGAGGGCGGTATAGGCCCGCGCGACGGACTGCCAGATAGCGGAAAGGCCCGGGCCGAGTCCCTCGCCAAAGGCCTCCCATACCAGGGGATCGAAGGCGCCGATGAAGATGCCGCCGATGATGAGGGCGGTGAAGACGGCCAGGACGGGCATCAGAGCGGCGCGCCAGTTCCAGGCGGTGAGGCGGGTGATGAGGCCGCGGCGGAGGTCCTCGCCCTCGGATCCGACGAAGGTACGGATTTCGCCCTCCCGAAGGCCGGCAGAGATGTCCTTGATGCGGCCCTTGATCTCGGAGGAGACGGCGACGTCGGCGGCGTGGTACGGGGCGAGCCCCACACCCTCGTTGGAGAGGTTGAAGCGGACGACGCCGCTCTGTAGACGGCCCTCTGCGGCGCGCTCCACCGCCTCGCAGACTGCCCTGTCGACGCGCTTGACAGCGCTGGTGAGGATGCGGTCGGCTCCAGGCGCATCGCCCTCGTCGAAGGTGGTTACCCACTGATCTTGATCGACGCCGATGACCCAGGCGCCCTCCTGGGCGGCGGCGCGGATGGCGGCAGCGCCGCTCTGTCCGGCGGCGGCGAAGATGACGTCGGCGCCGTGAGCGACGAGCTCCTGGCCTGCCTCGGCACCGGCCTTCTCGTCGGTAAAGGACTCTGTGTAGGTGTCGAGGATCTCCGCCTGGGCGTTGGTGCGCTCGAGGCCGTGCTGGAATCCCCGGTGGAACTTACGCACGGGGGGGACGTCCTGGCCGCCGACGAAGCCCGCGTGGCCGCTCTCGCAGACGAGGCCCGCCAGGGCACCGGCCAGGTAGCCGGCCTCATCCTCGGCGAAGATGAGGCCCGTGACGTTTTTGCTCTCCTCGTCTGGCTCGTAATCGACGACCACGAAGTGGACGTCGGGATGACGGACGGCCAAACGCTCCACCTGCTCGCCGGTACGAGAGCCGATGGTGACGACCAGGTTGCAGCCCTCCTCGACGACCCGGCGGAGGTTGGCCGCGTAGTCGTCGGGCGATTCGGTCTCGATGACCGTGGGATGGAGGTCGACCTGGTCCGCAGCCTCCATGAGGCCTTCGTGGGCGTCCTGGTTAAAGGTCCCATCGTCGATGCTTCCGACGTCGGTGACCAGTCCAACCCGCAGCTCGTCAGGCGACCGTTGCACGGGCGTTCTCCTTTCGTCCTTCCTTGACCCCCGCCATCAGCAGGCCGATCTGTTCGCGCGTCGCCTCCTCCGCGGGCAGAATGTCCACGATCTCTCCCTCGTACATGACGGCGATGCGGTCGGAGAGGCTCATGACCTCGTCGAGTTCGGGCGAGACGAGGAGGACGGCGGTGCCCTCATCACGCTTTTCGATGATCCGGCCGTGGATGTACTCGATGGAGCCGACGTCCAGCCCCCGGGTGGGCTGAGAGGCGATGAGGAGCTTGATGGGGCGGGAGAACTCGCGGGCGACGATGACTTTCTGCTGGTTCCCCCCGGAGAGGTTGGCTACCGGGGTGAGGATGCTGGGGGTACGGACGTCGAACTCACGGACCCGCTTTTCCGCCGCGTCCAGGATGGAGTCTTTGTTGAGGACGACGAAACGGGCGAAGGGGTCGACGTAGTAGGTGTTAAGGATAAGGTTGTCGGCCACCGGGAAGCTGAGGACGAGACCGTCCTTCTGGCGGTCCTCAGGCACGTGTGCCACGCCTTGCTCCAGGACGCGGCGCGGGGAGGCGCCGGTAAGGTCCGTGCCCGCGATGCGGACCCGACCGGACTCGACGGCGCGCAGCCCGGTGAGGGCCTCGACGAGCTCCGTCTGCCCGTTCCCCTGGACGCCGGCCACGCCGAGCACCTCGCCGGCGCGGACCTGGAGGCTGACGGAGTTGACGGCGACGTTGCCCCGGTCGTCCATCACCTTGAGCTCCTCGACGTCGAGGACCGTGTCCTTGGGCTGGGCGGCCTCCTTCTCTACGCGGAGGACGACCTCGCGGCCGACCATCATGGCGGCCAGCTCGCTCTGGTTCGTCCGCTCGGGCTCGGTGGTGCCCACGACGCGGCCGTTACGGAGCACGGTGATGCGGTCGGCGATGTCCATGACCTCATTGAGCTTGTGGGTGATGAAGATGACGGACTTGCCGCGGTCCACGAGGGACTGGATGATGTCGAAGAGATCGGTCACCTCCTGGGGCGTGAGGACGGCGGTGGGCTCGTCGAGGATGAGGATGTCGGCCTCGCGGTAAAGGAGTTTGATGATCTCGACGCGCTGCTGGACGCCGACGGACAGGTTGCTGATGTAGGCATCAGGATCGACCTCAAGGCCGTACTGTTCAGAGATCTCGCGGATGCGGCGGGCGGCCTTGGCCCGGTCGAGGAGGCCGCCGCGGCGGACGGACTCGACGCCGAGCATGACGTTCTCGGTGACGGTGAGGACGGGGACGAGCATGAAGTGCTGGTGGACCATGCCGATACCCTGGTCGATGGCGTCGTTGGGGTCCTTGACGGTGACGCGCTGCCCGCGGATGAAGATGTCGCCTTCGTCTTGAGCGTAGAGGCCGTAGAGGACGTTCATAAGAGTGGTCTTGCCCGCGCCGTTCTCCCCCAGCAGGGCGTGGATCTCGCCTTCGTTCAAAGTGAGGTCGATGTGGTCGTTGGCGAGGACGCCGGGAAAGGCCTTGGTGATGTCGCGCAACTCCAAGACAGGGGATGGCGAGTCTCGGGTTGAGGGCACGGATGCCTCCTTGCTGTGCGTTGTCTGAACGGCTCCGAGTCGGTTTGGGTAGTATAGGGGAATTGAGGTGGGTGTCAAGGGTGACGGCGGGCGTAGGGAGTATCGATTGGGGTTCGGCGCGGCCGAGCCAAGCACGGCGGAAGGTGTAACGGGTGATACGTAAAACGTAAAACGTAAAACGCAAAACGCAAAACGCGATACGTAATGCGTAATACGTGATGCGTACTACGTAGAGAGTAGGGGGCGGGATCAGGGCTGGACTGGGGTGAGCCGGGTAGGTGGAACGCACGTTTGACGTGCATCGCACCGTTAGTGGGGGTAGGTGGAACGCGCGTTTGACGTAGGCCGGACGTTGGTAAGGCGAAGGGGGAACGAAAGGTTGGCATAAGGTATCCGTTAGGAAGCTTGCCCTTGCTCGCTATCTGGGATATAATAGCGTATCTGGGTCAAGCTTGATGTGCAGCACACAAAGGAGGTGAGGCTATCGGAGGTTGTCCCGGCGATTCCCCACGCTGAACCAGGTTCGTCCTGGATGTCCAGTTTCACACTAGAGGAGGAGAATACCCATGCGCAAATTCCTACTGACCGCAATAAGCCTACTAACGGTGCTTGGCATGTTAGCAGCTTGCGGACCCCAACCAACGGAAGCTCCTGCAGAGGAGCCGACGGAAGCCCCGGCTGAAGAGCCAACGGAGGCCCCCGCTGAGGAGGAGGCGTTCCAGGTGGGCATGGTGACCGACGTTGGCGGCATCGACGACGCGTCGTTCAACGCCACGTCGTGGGCTGGTATGGAGAGGGCGGAGGAGGAGTTGGGCGTTACGGCCAACTATCTCGAGTCCCAGCAGCAGACGGATTACGCGCCCAATATCACCCAGTTCCTTGAGCAGGGCTACAATGTGATTGTCACGGTTGGCTTCCTGCTCGCCAACGACACCTATACCTTCGCGTCCGAGAACTCGGACACGAACTTCGCGATTGTCGACTTCGGCTGGGGCCCCGGCTTCTGGAGCGAAGAGGATAATCCGCGGATTGACAACCTCCAGGGGTTGCTGTTCTCGACGGATCAGGCGGCCTTTGTGGCCGGCTATCTGGCTGCCGGCATGAGTGAGACGGGCGCCGTGGGCACCTTTGGTGGGCTTGAGATCCCGACGGTGACGATCTTCATGGACGCCTTCGCGGCCGGCGTTGAGTACTACAACGAGCAGAACGGCACGGAGGTTGAGGTGCTGGGCACCGATCTCTTCGTGGGCAACTTCGAGTCGACGGAGGACGGACGGCGTGTGGCCGAGGACCTGATCGCCGAGGGCGCCGACATTGTCATGCCGGTTGCTGGCCCCGTGGGTCTGGGCACGGCCGCCGCGGTTCAGGCGAACCCGGGCACGATGCTCATCGGAGTCGACACCGACTGGTGCATCAGCGCCCCCGAGTACTGCGACGTCACGCTCACGAGTGTGGAGAAGCAGATGGACGTGGCAGTGTTCACCGCCATCCAGCAGGCGCAGGACGGCAACTTCCAGGGCGGCTCGAACTTCGTCGGCACGCTGGCGAACGACGGCGTGCGGATCTCGCCGTTCCACGAGTTTGAGGATGAGGTACCGGACGACCTGAAGACCGAGCTGGATGAGGTCCGTCAGGGCATCATGGACGGTACGATCGACACGGGCGCCGGGCTGGGCATCGCGGGCGATGCGACGGAGGAAGAGGAACCGGCGGCAGCCGGCGGGACGTTCATCTTCGGCCGCGGCGGCGACTCGGTGCAGCTTGACCCCGCGATCGTCACCGACGGCGAGAGCTTCCGCGTGACGGGGCAGTGCTTGGAACCGCTCTACCAGTACGAGCCGGGCTCCACCAAGGCCATTCCCGCGCTGGCCACCGAGTGCACGGCGAACGAGGACAGCACCGTCTGGACCTGCCAGCTCCGCGAAGGCGTTACCTTCCACGACGGCACGCCGTTCAACGCCGACGCGGTGGTCTTCAACTTCGAGCGCTGGCGCTTCACGGATAATCCGTATCACTTCGAGAGCCAGGTGTTCGAGTATTACGAGTACATGTGGAACGGCTTCGACGACGACAGCATGATCGCGAACGTCGAGGCACTGGACGAGTACACGGTGGAGTTCACGCTGGCCGAACCGCTGGCGCCCTTCCTGGCCAACCTGGCGATGGACATCTTCGCCATCTCCAGCCCCGCCGCGATCGAGGAGTACGGTGAGGACTACGGCCTGCCGGGCGTGGGCTGCGTCGGCACCGGCCCCTTCAAGTTTGTGGAGTGGGTCGAGGGTGACCACATCAGCGTCGAGGCGAACGAGGAGTACTGGGGCGGGGCGCCCACGATCGATGAGATCGTCTGGCGTGTGATCCCCGATGACTCGGCCCGCTTCCTGGCGCTGCAGGCCGGCGACATCCA
>Ga0180436_10003655_pt1 | contig 14050 bp, 14 predicted proteins | sample SS_ome_2_FD_132434 | JGI IMG/M metagenome (GOLD analysis project Ga0180436, IMG submission 132434) | Hypersaline lake sediment archaeal communities from the Salton Sea, California, USA - SS_3_S_2 metaG | ecosystem: Environmental > Aquatic > Non-marine Saline and Alkaline > Hypersaline >...
CGGAATTGATGACATCGAACGTGCGATGCAGGAGGGATTTTCAACTGCAACAGAAAAAGTTCGTTCAATGGGTTTCGGAGCCGGAATGGGTTTGCCGAATATCAGGAAAAACACAGACGAACTAACTGTAGAAAGCAAAGTTAACAAAGGAACAAAAGTTGTTTTTATTAATTATTTATAAAAAACGCAAGGACTCTGATTAAGGAGTTTACAAACACTGCAACAAATAACAGCCTAACCCTCAGAATATTAATTATTTGATATATGAGTAGATTAGAGTTTCATCATGCAATAAAAGTCAACGAATCAATCTGCGTCGGATGTACGCATTGTATCAATGCATGTCCAACGGAAGCGATACGGGTAAAACATGGCAAAGCCGATATTGACGGTTCCTTATGCGTTGACTGTGGCGAGTGCATGCGTGCATGTCCGGTGGAAGCATTTTATGTTGAGGATGACGACCTGAACCTGATTGAAAAATATAAATATAAGGTAGCCCTGTTTCCTGCCGTAATGGTAGGGCAGTTCCCTCCCAACATTAGCGAAGATAATATATACAAGGCTCTGGAAAAGATCGGCTTTACCGATATCTATGAGGTTGAAAACGCGATACAGTTATTTAAAGAAACCTTGCAGGAATATGTTGAAATGTCACAGGACAAACCCTGCATTTCATCCTATTGCCCCGCGATAGTCCGGCTGATTCAAATAAAATTTCCTGACCTTGTTGAAAATATTGTTTTACTGAAAAGCCCTCACGATTTAGCAGCTCACTTTTTGAAAAAGAAATTGCTACGTGAAGGGGCGAAAGAAGAAGAGATCGGAATATTTTATGTAACCCCTTGTGCAGCCAAAATTGCATCGGTAAAAAGCCCGATAGGAGAAACTCAATCGGTTATTGATGGAGTGATAAATATGGAGCGGGTCTATAACCTGGTAATGAAAGAGGCAGCAGACAATAATGAGCTGTCCCCATCATTCGATTTCCGAAAAAACCTGGCCGGCGACGGAATTCGATGGAGCCTGGTAGAGGGAGAAGCCTTCCATATTGATGGCAGGACTTTCTCCATTGATGGCATGAACCATGTAATTCGATTCCTTGAACGATTGGAAAATGACTATTTACCCTCGGTTGATTTCCTTGAATTAAGAGCATGTGATCAGAGTTGTGCGGGAGGAATTCTTCTTACCGGAAATCCGTTTCTGACCGCCGACCGATTGAAACGCAGAGCGGCCCGCTATCCAAACGAACAAAATTTTGCCTTCCTGAACAACGCCGATGATAAAGAGGAATTGAAAAAAAACCTGCATTCGGATGAAATTCCTCCCTGCTCTACCTTATCCTGGGACGAAGATTTTATGAAAGCTCTCGAAAAGATGAATAAGGCAAGACGAATTATGTGTCATCTTCCGGGAATCGATTGCGGAGCTTGCGGTGCACCAACCTGCCAGGCACTTGCCAAGGATATGGTAATGACCAAAGCCAAAATGTCTGATTGTATTTTTGTGCAACAAGCTTGGGAAAAGCAGGGACGAATTACCCCTGAAAATGCATTTAAAAATTTAGAAAAAAAGTGGGGCAAAAATCGTTTTGATGTAGACTGTTTTAAAAAAGGAGCTAAATATGAAGGTGGTTGAATTAATTGAAAAACTCAATTTAAAAATTTTAACTGGAAAATGTGATTTAAATCGCGAAGTTTCAGGCGGCTATGTTTCCGACCTTTTAAGCGATGTAATGGGCAATGCCGATGAAGGACAAGTTTGGATTACCTTGCAAACCCATAAAAATGTGGCTGCAATCGCAACATTAAAAGAAGTGGCTGCAGTAATTCTGGTTAAAGATTATTTGCCGGATGATGATACAATTGCACAAGCTGAAAAAGAAGGGATTCCTTTACTTGGAACCTCCATGGAAACCTTTGAAGTTGCTGGAAAATTGTACCAGCTTCTTAATTAAAATGAGTGAATGAGAGGATGACTGAATGAGCGGATATTACAGGTTTCTGGTATTTATTCATCCACTTATTCATTAATTAGAAATTGTATGATTAGGTTTAAAGCGGATTTACATATTCACTCTGTTTTGTCTCCCTGCGGAGATTTAGACATGAGCCCAAGAAATATTATATCCCGGGCCAAAGAGGAAAATTTGCAGATCATTGCAGTAACCGATCACAATACATTAAAACAATCTCAGATAGTAGCAGAATTAGCGGAACGGCAAAACATCTTCCCTGTCTTTGGCGCTGAAATTTCAACAAGGGAGGAAATCCATTGCCTGGTATTTTTCCCGGACAGAAAAATTGCTTCTGAGTTTCAACAATTTATTGACCGTCATTTGCCAATCATTGAAAATCATCCTGAATTATTCGGGTATCAGGTAGTGGTCGATGCGGAAGATAATATTCTTGAAGAAGAAAAGCGATTGCTGATTTCAGCTTTAAATGTGGGAATCCAAATAGTGGAGAAAGAAGTTCACCGATTAGGAGGAATATTCATTCCCGCCCACATCGACCGTTCCCAAAACAGCATAACCAGCCAGCTCGGTTTTTTACCGGCAGAAATAAAGGTTGATGCTTTGGGTATCTCTAAATTTGCTGTAATCGAGAATCTTAAAGCGAAATATGATTTTATTCATGATCATACCCTTATTCGATCCTCTGATGCTCATTATCCGGAGGATATTGGAAAAGGATTTTCTTTTTTTGAAATAGAAAAGCGAACATTTAAAGAAATTCGGTTAGCACTTCTCCACCAAAAAGGAAGAAGCGTAACCGCGAGTTAAGAGATGAAGGATTTATCTTTACATATTCTTGATTTGGTGCAAAACAGTATTCGTGCAAAAGCTTCTGAAATTCAGGTGATGGTTATTGAGAACCATGACCGGAACCGTTATGTCTTGTCAATTAAAGATAATGGATCGGGAATGGATCGAAAAACCCTTGAAAAAGCAATCGATCCGTTTTATACATCCAGGACCACACGAAAAGTGGGACTTGGATTGTCATTAATCAAGCAAAATGCAGAACAAGCCGGCGGTATTTTCAGCATTAAATCGGAACCCGGAAAAGGAACTTTGCTCGAAGCAACTTTTCAGCACGATCATCTTGATCGTCCTTCCCTTGGCGACATTTCCGGAACAATCGTCCTGATCGCAGCAGCAAATCCCTCAATATGCCTGAAATACATCCATCAAACTCCTGATGGAGATTATGAATTCAATACGAATGAAGTTCGTCAGGTTCTGGATGATGTTCCATTAAGTGATGTTCAAATTCAAGCCTCGCTTCGTGAAATGATCACCGAAAATTTAAAAACTATTCGATACTCAAAATAAATAGCAAAAACAATGGGAAAGATAAAATCACTAGCCGACCTGAAAAAAGTCAAACACGATGTCCAGGCGAAGATGAAACTCCGGGAAAGGGGAGATCAAGCAGAAAATCTAATCCGGATTAAGGTAGCAATGGCTACCTGCGGGATTGCAGCAGGCGCCAAGGAAACCATGAATTTTCTGATGGAGGAATTGGATTTACATGGCATTGACGCTGTGGTTACTCAAACCGGATGTATGGGATATTGCTACGCAGAACCTACCGTAGAAGTTACCTTGCCAGGAAAAGATCCGGTTGTTTTTGGTAACGTTGACCGTGAGAAAGGCCTTGAAATCATTGAAAGATATATTAAAAAATCGGAATTGGTCGATGGAATCATCCCGGTCAATTACAAAGACATTGATGAATAAACCAATACGTAAATAAACTATCATTTATGACCGATTATAAAATACATATTCTGGTATGTGCAGGTACCGGATGCCGTGCTTCAGAAAGTGAAGAGATCTACACACAGCTGGTAAATGCCCTGGAAGAAAACGGCCTTGACGATGATGTACAGGTTGTAAGGACCGGATGTTTTGGCTTTTGTGAAAAAGGGCCTATTGTAAAAATTCTACCCGACAACACTTTTTATACCCAGGTAAAACCTTCCGATGCAAATGAAATTGTTACCGAACACCTTGTTAAAGGCCGTCAGGTTAAACGTCTCCTTTTTGTTGATCCGGATAAAAAAGAAACGGTAAGTGATGCGAAAAAAATGGATTTCTACAAAAAACAGGTTCGAATCGCACTCCGGAACTGTGGTTTTGTTAATCCTGAAAATATTGATGAATATATTGCCCGCGACGGTTATCTTGCTCTCGGAAATTGTCTTGCCGAAAAAACTCCTGGGCAGATCATTAATGAAATTAAGCAGTCAGGTCTTCGCGGCCGGGGAGGCGGTGGTTTTCCAACCGGCTTAAAATGGGAGTTTACAAAAAATGCTCCCGGAGACCAGAAATATGTCGTTTGTAATGCAGACGAGGGTGACCCGGGCGCATTTATGGACCGCTCAATTCTTGAAGGGGATCCACACTCTGTACTGGAAGCAATGGCAATCTGCGGATATTCTATCGGAGCCGACAAAGGATTAATTTATATTCGCGCGGAATACCCTCTGGCAATAGAACGTCTTAAAGTGGCGATCAGTCAGGCGCGCGAATACGGATTGCTTGGTGAAAAAATCATGGGTTCCGGCTTCAACTTTGATGTAGAACTTCGTTACGGTGCAGGAGCTTTTGTATGTGGGGAGGAAACTGCATTGATCCACTCAATGGAGGGGGAACGCGGAGAGCCGACTTTCAAACCTCCTTTCCCTGCTATTTCAGGTTATCAGAAGAAGCCAACCAACGTAAATAACGTTGAAACTTTTGCAAACATTCCGGTCATTATCAATAAAGGTGCTGAATGGTTTGCTTCTATCGGAACCGAAAAATCAAAAGGGACCAAAGTTTTTGCCCTTGCCGGAAAAGTAAACAACGTGGGTTTGATTGAAGTTCCTATGGGAACCACTTTACGGGAAGTAATTTTTGATATCGGCGGTGGAATTAAAGACGGTAAAAAATTCAAAGCCGTTCAAACCGGAGGCCCTTCCGGAGGATGTCTTACCGAAAAACACCTGGATACTCCAATCGACTTTGATAACCTTCTTGCCGTAGGTTCCATGATGGGATCGGGAGGGATGATTGTAATGGACGAGAACGATTGTATGGTTTCGGTTTCAAAATTCTATCTCGATTTTACCTGCGAAGAGTCGTGCGGGAAATGCACGCCATGCCGTATTGGAAACAAACGCTTGCTTGAAATTTTAGAGAAAATCACGGAAGGAAAAGGAACTCGCGAAGACCTTGACCGCCTTCGCGTTTTAAGCGGAGTGATTAAAGATACTGCACTTTGCGGTTTAGGTCAGACTTCTCCAAATCCGATTCTTTCAACCCTCGATAACTTTTGGGATGAATATATAGCTCACGTTGAAGAAGATACCTGTCCTGCAAGTCAGTGCCGTGCCTTAATGAAATATGTAATTGATAAGGAAGTATGCGTGGGATGTACTCTCTGCTTCCGTATTTGTCCTGTCGGCGCCATCTCGGGCGATAAAAAACAGCCTCATGTTATTAATCCTGCATTGTGTATCAAATGCGGTGCCTGCATGGAAAAGTGCAAATTCAATGCTATCAGCATTATTTAACCTTCTGAAAAGTTATTGAAATGGAAAAAATAAAATTAACCATCGATAAAAAACCAGTTGAGATTGAAAAGGGGAAAACAATTTTGGAAGCAGCTGCCAGCATAGGCATCGAAATTCCAACCCTTTGTTATATGAAACTGGAAGACATAGGCATTGAAAATAAACCGGGCGGATGCCGTGTATGTGTTGTTGAAGTGGAAGGACGACGTAATCTTGCACCTTCATGCGTAACTGCAGCCGAAGAAGGGATGGTGGTAAGAACTAACTCCATGCGTGCGCTGAATGCCCGGCGTACCAACGTAGAGTTAATCCTTTCTGACCATCCTGCAGAATGTTTAACTTGTGCTAAGTCCGGAAAATGTGATTTGCAGGATCTTGCTCAACAGTTAGGAATTCGCGAATTGCATTACGAAGGGGTCAAAAGTACCTATCGCAATGATTTATCTCCTGCCATCATTCGTGAACAGGAAAAATGTATCATGTGCCGCCGCTGCGAAATGATGTGCAACAAGGTTCAAACCGTAGGAGTACTTTCTGCAGTAAACCGTGGTTTTGATTCAGTGGTTGCAACAGCATTCGAAATGGATTTACAGGATACAGCCTGTACTTACTGCGGACAATGTTTGGCGGTATGTCCTACCGGCGCATTAACTGAAGTGGATTTAACCGGAAATGTAATCCGCGCGCTTAGCGATCCAACCAAAACCGTGATTGTACAAACAGCTCCTGCAGTTCGCGCGGCATTGGGTGAAGAATTCGGAATGGAGCCGGGCACGCTGGTTACCGGTAAAATGGCTGCGGCTTTACGCCGTCTGGGTTTTGATTATGTATTTGACACCGACTTTGCCGCCGACCTTACCATTATGGAAGAGGGCACAGAACTACTAGGACGTTTAACCCGTCACCTTGAAGGAGATGAATCGGTAAAGCTTCCAATATTAACTTCTTGCTGCCCTGCCTGGGTTAAATTCTTCGAACACCATTTCCCAAGCATGATTGATATTCCATCAACTGCCAAGTCGCCTCAACAAATGTTCGGAGCGATTGCTAAAAACTATTTTGCAGATAAAATCGGAGTTGATCGTAAAAACCTGGTGGTGGTATCAATTATGCCTTGCGTTGCAAAGAAATACGAATCAGATCGTGAAGAATTCAGCGTAGACGGAAATCCGGATGTAGATTATGCATTGACAACCCGCGAGTTGGCCGGACTGATTAAACTATCCAACCTGGATTTCAAATCACTCCCGGAAGAAGATTTTGATCTTCCGCTTGGAGAATCTACAGGTGCAAGTGTAATTTTTGGAACAACCGGCGGAGTAATTGAAGCAGCTGTACGTACTGCCTATGAGTTGCAAACCGGTAAAAATCTAGAGAAGATAGATTTCGAAGAACTTCGCGGGATGGAAGGTATTCGGGAAGCATCCGTTGATTTCAACGGGCTTCCAATCAGAATCGGAATTGCACATGGTTTAGGCAATGCACGTAAATTGCTGGAAGATATTCGTGCCGGAAAATCTCAATTCCACGCAATCGAAATCATGTCGTGCCCGGGCGGCTGCATCGGAGGAGGGGGGCAGCCTTACCACGGTGGAGATGTAAATGTCTTAAAGAAAAGACAAAAAGCAATCTATGCTGAAGATGCCGGGAAAGCGGTTCGAAAGTCACATGAAAATCCATCCATCGTTAAACTTTACGAAGAATATCTTGGCGAACCAATGAGTCATCTGGCTCATGAGTTGTTACATACCCAATATTTCGATCGTAGTGAATAATTAATCTTGAAAAACCAAAAAGATGGCAAAAATAGAATTACAGGAGTGCCAGATTAATCAAATAAAAGAAATTTGTGCCTCTTTTAATAATAATGCTGGCGAATTAATCAACGTTCTGCACAAAGTACAGAGTGTATATGGTTACCTTCCTGCAGAAGTACAGGAAGTGATTGCTAAAGAATTGAATATTTCCCGTGCTAAAGTATATGGTGTAGTCACTTTCTATTCATATTTTACCATGACCCCAAAAGGGAAATACCCCATCTCAATTTGTATGGGAACCGCCTGTTACGTTCGTGGTGCGGAACAAGTTGTAAAAGAATTCGAGCGTCACCTTAAAATTGCAGTAGGCGAATCTTCTGCCGATGGATTATTCTCATTGAATTGTCTTCGCTGTGTTGGAGCCTGTGGTTTGGCGCCGGTAGTAATGGTTGGAGAGAAAGTGTATGGTCGTGTCGCTCCTGCTGATGTATTAAAAATCATCAAGGAATACAGCGAAACATGCCCTGCATAATTTAATTTGTACTTCACTAAAATTAGGAAAAAGGGAATTTCAGGAGTAAGATGAAACGAGCATGAACTTTATTAATCATAAATTACACACAAGATGATAATTAAAAAAGTTCATGCGAGTTCCTTTCCGCCAGCTGGCGGATTTTGCAGATTTCCTGCAAGCAAAAAATTATAAACAGATAAAAAATTACAAATTCAGAAATCCTGACCTGAATCACGGAATCAATACTTTACAGGATCAGATTCGTAAGTTGTAATAGCTGCGAATTGATCTGACAGTTGGTATTAAATCGCAGCAGATTCAAAATTTCTCATCTAATAAAGTATCGGCATAATCTTCGGATCTTCCAGCAGTACGGCTGGTTTTTCCTTTTTGATCTGCTCAATGGCCTTTTCAATCTGCTCCAGCGTGCAAGGCATGGTTGCAATGGAAAATACAGCAACATCACCGGTTTGATGACGGTTGTGACTTACCGTGTCGATGTTGATATCCTGGTTTCCTATTGCGGTGGTGATCAGACCTGTGGTTCCGGGAACATCGCCGGTGTTAAAAGTGATGATGTAGGGGAAAACAAAATGTTTGGCATCGGCAAAATGACGCTCCTGTGCTTCAGCGGTAGTTTTGATTTTGCTGCCATAGCGGCCCACCAAAACAATATCTGAGACAATTGACATGGCTGTTTCGCTAGATCCTGCTCCTTTTCCAACCAAAATATGGTTCCCTGAATATTTGTTGGTTACACGTACCGCGTTGGTTGCACCGTTAATTCCAGACAAGAAATTGCCGTTTTTAACTAACATTGGACGAACAGTTGCATAAATATCCCCGTTAATTTTTTTTGCGTAGCAAATGAGTTTGATCTTCGCATCTATCTCGTTGGCAAAGTCGATATCCTCTTTGCTAATTTCTTCAATCCCAACCATGTCAAGCTCTTCCATGGAAATGTCAATTCCATAAGCCAGTTTGATCAGTAAAATAATTTTATGCCCGGCATCGCCTCCGTTGATATCCAAAGTAGGATCAGCTTCGGCATACCCGTTTTCCCGGGCCAGTTGTAACGCTTCAGCAAATTCGAGACCTTCATCGGTCATCTGGCTCAGGATGTAGTTGCTGGTTCCGTTCATAATTCCGGAAATGGAGATCACTTTATCGCCGGTAAAATTTTCCTTAATCGTTTTCACAATGGGGATAGCTCCGCACACTGCAGCTTCGAAACCTATTGTTACATTATTAGCTTCAGCAGCCTCGAAAATCGCTTTTCCCCGCTCAGCCAACAAAGCTTTGTTAGCAGTTACCAAATGTTTGCCCGATTTTACCACATCCAAGCAAAGCTGGTAAACAAAATCACTGGTACCGCCAATGGTTTCAACCACAAGATCGATCTCATCCGATTCAATTACCTCTGTAATATAATTACCGGCTTCTTCAATGGTAAGATCATCTCCATTTCCGCAAAAAAGATCCAGCGGAAGGTTATATTTTTTAGCAGCTTCTTTTGGAGCAAGCTCAACGATTTTCTTCAGGTTTACTTTTTGGGAGGCACGAACGTCAAGTTCATCATTTATTTCAGTAATAATCCGGGCAACTCCACCACCTACAGTCCCGCATCCGAGAATAGCAATATTGATTGAATCCATCGTATAAAATTCGTTTTTGATAAAATTTCGAGAAAGATAACAAAATAGGAAGGAAAAAGGTAAAAGTAATATGGAAAAAGTGAAGGGAAGTACCCCCCTCCTCTCCGGTATATGCATTCAAGTTAGTAAGCTGCCGGAGATTTGCAATCACCACCCTTCTGGTTCGGGATTTATGCTGGAAACGCATTCATTGCCTCCTGATATCCAAAAAATATTAGTGGTGCTGATTTTACGTTGCTTTCAATAATTTGCAATTCTGTGATCTTCGATTCAATTACATTCAGGTTGTAACTGTTTTTACAATATTGAAAATGCACAGCCGTGTGTCTCTATAGATAACTGTAAATTAACTGAATTGCCTTCAGGTAGTAACTGTGTCCGAAAAGATTCAGGTGGTTGAGTACATGATAAAGAAGGTAAATATTTTCTCGATATTCATAGCCTTCTTTCAGGGGGTAGTTTTCATTATAGGCTTCATAAAATTCAGGAGGAAAGCCGCCAAAAAGTTTGGTCATGGCAAGATCGGCCTCACGATGCCCGTAATATACTGCAGGATCAATTAGAACAGGTTCTCCGTTGCGATCAACAATAAAATTTCCTTTCCATAGATCACCATGCAACAAAGAGGGAGATTCCTCACTCCCGGACAAAATCATCTCGACACGATCTTCAAGCTGAGAGATTCCATTCGTTAATTTTTCGTCGGCGTACCCATTTTTCTGAGCTAACTGAAACTGATATAAGATCCGGTATTCCCAAAAAAACTGCTTCCATGTTTTTGAAGCGCTACCCTTAACAACATTGAGCTGGGGTGTGGCTCCAATAAAGTTATCTTCATAAAATCCAAAGTGGGACGCAGTATATCGATGAAGGTTAGCCAGACTCCACCCAAAGTCTTCAAAAAAATTTTTCTTTTTTGTTCCGGGATAAATGAATTCCATCAACAAAAAGTTTTCATCCACCCAAAACACCTCCGGAACACCAATGGCATTGGCTTTACGAAGTTCTCTTAAACCATTGGCTTCACTTCGAAACATTGAGTTTGAAAATCCCGATTTAAGAAAAAGCTCCCTTCCGGAAACCGTTCTGATCCGATGAGTTTTGGCAATACATCCTCCACCAATTGAAGTAGATGTTTCAATCGGTTCTCCGAGCAATTGTTCAATAAGTGCAAACAAGGAAGAAGCAGCCATTAACCGACAATTTATGTCCAACCATTCTAACAAAGTTAATAGAAGAAAACGAAATATGTACTCTAAACGTTAATAAATCCCCTCTCTTCCTTAAGCTTTTTCATCAAACCGGAACATGCGTCGTTCAGCAAATCTAGCACCAGTTCGAAACCTGACGCTCCTCCGTAATAGGGATCAGGAACGGTGTCATAATCATACTCAGAGCAGAAGTCTGTCATTTTATAAATCCGGGATAAATCCACTTCATTTCTGGCCATGATTCTCAGATCGGAGATATTTTGATCATCCATCCCGATGATCATATCAAATTTATTAAAATCAACATGAGGATTAAACTGCCGGGAAATACTGGTAAGACGAACTCCCCGCATAAAAGCATGCTGTTGCATTCTGCGATCCGCCGGTTCTCCTGCATGAATTCCAATAATTCCTGCAGAATCACATTCAATCTCAGCGCACATTCCTTCTTCTTTAATCAAAGCATTCATAACAGCTTCTGCACTCGGCGACCGGCAAATGTTTCCCAGGCATACAAATAAAAGTTGTTTTTTCATTTTTCATGTTGTTTTAAAATAATGGTAAAAATAGTTATTCAAATCAAGAAAAAACAAAAGAGGCTGCCCCAAAATTACTTTTGAAACAGCCACTTTTTTTCCTTTAAACAGGACTATTTTGTACTTTACACATTAAACCGGAAGTGCATAATATCGCCATCCTGCACCACATACTCTTTCCCTTCAATGGCCATTTTTCCATTCTCCTTACAGACACTTTCCGAACCATATTTGATAAAATTCTCATACTTGATTACTTCGGCACGAATAAATCCTTTTTCAAAATCAGAATGAATTACACCGGCTGCCTGAGGAGCCTTAAATCCCTTAGGATAAGTCCACGCTCGAACTTCCTGAACGCCCGCAGTAAAATAAGTTTCCAAATTAAGCAAACGATAAGCAGAATGAATCAGCTTATTAACACCCGGCTCATCCAGGCCAAGATCGTCCAGAAACAGCTGTTTCTCCTCGAAAGATTCAAGCTCAGCAATATCTGCCTCTATTGCAGCGGCAATAACCAATACTTCAGCATTTTCATCCTTCACAGCCTCCATTAACTTCCGGGTATACTCATTCCCGGTACTTGCAGCACTTTCATCAACATTACAAACATAAAGAATCGGCTTGTTGGTTAGCAAATATAAATCTTTCGATAATTTTGCTTCCTCTTCTGTAAGTTCAACAGTCCGGGCCGATTTCCCGGATTCAAGCGCTTCCTTATAACGTTCACAGATGGAAAGCAGTTTTTGAGCATTCTTATCTCCTCCTGCTTTCGACTGTTTTACCAGCTTCTGAATCCTTGTCTCAATGGTTTCCAGATCCTTCAGCTGCAACTCAACATCAATAATTTCCATATCGCGAACCGGATCAATCGATCCGTCAACATGCGCAACATTTTCATCATCGAAACAGCGCAACACATGAATAATCGCATCCGTTTCGCGAATATTTGCTAAAAATTTATTCCCTAATCCTTCCCCTTTGCTGGCTCCTTTTACAAGTCCGGCAATATCTACAATTTCAACAGTCGTCGGAACCACTCTCTGTGGCTTAACCAACTTCTCCAACTCTATCAAACGTGGATCAGGGACAGTAATCACGCCAACGTTGGGCTCAATTGTACAAAACGGGAAATTGGCAGACTGCGCCCGCGCATTCGACAAACAATTAAACAAGGTTGATTTTCCAACATTAGGCAACCCTACAATACCACATTTCAATGCCATCTTTTTTAACGATCTTTAATTTTTATTGAGCTTGCAAAGTTAATGCTTTAATGCGAATTTTCTTTAAAAAAATTACCTCTGTTATTTTCGCTTAATACTGCCTTTTTTCCACCTTTAAAACAAACAATTTCCGATCTTTTGCGGGGAAGTTTTTTTTAGTTAATTTTGTCCAATTCTAAACAATAAACTCCAGCCTATTTTTCTGACAATCAATTAATAGCAGGAATATTTATGTCTGAATTGGAATTTAAAAATGGACGATGGAATGATATCATTGATGTTCGGGATTTTGTCTTGAACAATATCACTCCATATACTGGCAACCATCATTTTCTGGAAGGACCTTCCATACGAACTTTACGATTATGGGAAATTTGCAAGAAAGCATTAAACGCTGAACGTAACAACCATGGAGTACTTTCTATCGATTCCCAAAAAATTTCGTCAATTACCTCACACGGCCCGGGTTATATCAACAAAGAAAACGAAGTAATTTTCGGACTCCAAACAGAGGCTCTTTTAGGCCGGGCAATGAAACCTTATGGAGGTTGGAAAGTAGTCGAAAAAGCACTTTCAGAGCATGGAATCGAACCTGAACCTCATATAAAGGAAACTTTCTCGAAATATGCTAAAACTCATAACGATGGTGTATTTGACACATATACATCCGAAATCCGAAAATTCCGGTCGCTCGGATTTCTTACCGGTTTGCCGGACAATTATGCACGAGGCAGAATCATAGGCGATTACCGTCGTCTTGCGCTTTATGGGGCGAAACATTTAATTGAAGCCAAACACAAGGACCTGGATCGGCTAACAAGTCCGATGACAGACGAGAAGATCCGGTTGCGTGAAGAAGTTGCCGAACAAATCAAGGCTCTTCATGAAATCATTGAACTGGGCAAAATCTACGAACTGGAGCTGGATCGAGCTGCTCAAAGCGGACAAGAAGCTGTGCAATGGACTTATATGGCCTATCTCGCGGCGGTTAAAGAGCAAGATGGCGCCGCTATGTCACTGGGCAGCGTTTCATCTTTTCTTGACATCTATCTGGAACGCGACTTACAAAATGGAGTCATTACCGAAGAAGAAGCCCAGGAATTTATCGACCAGTTTGTCATGAAGTTGCGTATGGTCCGCCACCTTCGTATGTCTTCCTACGAACAAATTTTTGCTGGGGATCCTACCTGGGTAACCGAATCAATTGGCGGAATGTTAGCAGACGGCCGACCGAAGGTTACAAAAACCAGTTTCCGGTTTTTACAAACTTTATACAACCTTGGGCCTTCTCCCGAACCGAATATCACCATTTTATGGTCTCAAAACCTACCGGAAGGTTTTAAAAATTTTTGCGCCAAAGTTTCCATTGATACTTCATCCATTCAATACGAAAACGATGATTTGATGCGCACTACCCGATGCAGCGATGACTATGGGATTGCCTGCTGTGTATCGTTTCAGCAACTGGGAAAACACATTCAGTTTTTTGGTGCACGTACCAACCTGGCAAAAACTCTGCTTCTTGCCATCAATGCCGGAAGGTGTGAAAACACCGGAACGCTTATGATCGAAGGCATTCCGGA
>Ga0180436_10003656_pt1 | contig 14046 bp, 16 predicted proteins | sample SS_ome_2_FD_132434 | JGI IMG/M metagenome (GOLD analysis project Ga0180436, IMG submission 132434) | Hypersaline lake sediment archaeal communities from the Salton Sea, California, USA - SS_3_S_2 metaG | ecosystem: Environmental > Aquatic > Non-marine Saline and Alkaline > Hypersaline >...
AGACCCAGGACCTCACGCGCCGCGTCTGGATCGAAAGCGCCCACCCAGCAGGTACCTAGCCCCTCGTTCTTCGCCGCGAGGATCAGGTGGTCCATCGCAATCGCCACGTCCACATCGACGTAGCTCTTACCGTCCCGACGCTTCCAGCCCTTCTCCATGAGACCGCACGCGCAGATCACCAGTGGGGGCTGCACAAACCAGTCTTTCCCATAGATCCGCCCCAGCTCCTCCTCACGGCCCTTCGTATGAAGCACCAACAGCTGGAAGGGCTGCCAATTCACGGCTGTTGGGGCGAGCCGCGCCGCCTCCAGCACCCGGTTCAGTTTCTCCTCCTCCACCGGGTCCGGCTTGTACGCGCGCACACTGTATCGTTCCCGAACGACATCTGCGAATTCCATTGGCTACCTCCTGTCGATTCCTTCAGCGCTCAGATGGGCTGCCCAGCCATCGGAGAGCCCTCTTACGGCAACTCTCCGTGATCAAGCCCCTCCCCGGGCTCGGGCCACGGATAGAAAGCGTCCAGCCACTGCAGGGGGTTGACGTTGACGCCGCCTACCCACATCTCCCAGTGAAGGTGCGATCCGGTCGACAGGCCCGTGTTCCCCACGCGAGCCACCACCTTCCCCTGCTCAACCATCTCCCCCACCTCGACCTCAATGCTGGAGAGATGCCAGTACCCTGTCAGCACGCCCCAGCCATGGTCGAGGACAAGCGCACCTCCTCGAACCGCAAACGTATCCGTCAACATCACTCGCCCGGCAGCCGGCGCACGCACCGGCGTGCCCGTGGCCCCGCGGAGATCGACACCGCCGTGGTAGCTGGTGTAGGGTCCCTCGTTGTAGGCGCGCCGCGTGCCGAAATACGAGGAGATAGTGCCTGGGCAGGGCGGTTCGAAGATGCCTGTCCACGCCCTCTCCGTGGTGAACGTAGGGCGCAGCGCGTCGAGACGTTCCTTCTCGGCGGCGACGACCGCCGGGTCAAGGAGGCTCGGCGGGGCCTCAATCCGCTCATACCCGTAACTCCCCGCCTCCACCACCACGTCCACGGCGATCTCTGTGACCCCTCCATCGGCGGTCTCAGCTCTCAGGGTTGCTTCGTAGAGACCGGGCTCCGCAAACACGTGTACGCCAGCCAGCCCATAGTACACGCCATTGAGCTCAGCAAACCGGATCCGCCGCTCGAACAACTCGCCGCTCAAGCTCGCATCATCTCGCATACGCACGACGAAGACCAGGGATTCCCCAGGTTCCGCCGGCAGAGATTCCACAGCCGCGGTCTCAAAGGGGCTCGGAAGACGACCTGCGCCGTTTCCCGGAACGAGCAGCGGCATCCCTGGATAGATCAACCCAGGGTGCTGTCCCTCATTCGCCCCGATCAGCGCCCAGAGTGATACGTCGTAGCGGAGCGCGATACGATGCAGCGTGTCCCCTTCGCCCGCGATGTGCAGGCCGCCGGAAGGACCGCCCTCCCAATCCCGGGCCGGCACCCGTAGGACTCGCCCGGCTCGGAGGACGCTTGGGGATACGAATTCGTTCACTGCAGCCAATTCCTGCCACGTCGTCGCGTAGCGCCTGGCGATCCAGGCCAGGGAATCGCCGGGCTGCACCACGTAGGAGGCCAGTCTCCCATACGCCAGCCCACTCGTCATCCCGGGAATCGTCAGCTGCTGCCCCACATAGATCTTGGTAGGATCCGTCAGTCCGTTGGCGTGGGCCACGGCCTCGACGCTCGAACCATACCGTTCGGCAATGCGGAAGAGCGTCTCGCCTGGCTGGACGACGTGAATGATCTCCTGTGGCGGCCCCGCCGACTGACCCATGGCGGACATAGCGGGAGCCGCGAGCACCCCGCTAGGAGTCGCCCAGAGTAGGAGACCAAACAGCCCTAGACAGAACAGCCTCCTAGCCATGACCGGTCCCGCTCAGTTGAAGCACGTCTCCCGGCCGAACGCGCTCCAGGAGTCCCGGGGGCCCTTCGAGCGTGTCCCGTGCGGGCTCACGCGGTGCACGCAGCAACTGAAAAGGACGGGCCAGGCAGGTATCCACGATCCGGCCCGCGCCATCCAACCACACCACGCCGATGGGAAAGAAAACAAACATCATATGAATCGCCGCGCCGGCGCGGCTCTCGCGGTCACCGATCAGCAGCAATCCCTCGTCCTCCCCGAGGCGGCGTCTTAACGTCAGCCCTCGGAGACGGCACAGGAACGATGAACAACGACGGACCCGCCGGAGGATCACGTCGCCCGTTGCTCCGTCCCGCACCTCTAACCAGGTCATCGACCCTCGTCCCTTCGCCCTCGAGTCTCACGTAACACATCGAAGACTCGCCGGGTTGCTCCATAAGCAAAGATGTCACTCGTCGTCTCTCGCCAAAACTCCTCTAGCCACCGATTGCCCGTCGTCTGCTCATAGACGAAGGCTTGCAGCAACAGATCAAGCTGATCGGCATCGCGTACCAGTCGTGCCTCAACCGTCGTCTGTTCCTCATACTCGCGCCACCAAGTGCGCCAATCCCTGAGCTGAGGCAGCCCTTCGAGCAACGTTGCCAGCACGCTACCCTCTGCCCGCTCCTTGGCATCGCTGGGGAGGTACTCGCCGGCAGGCGCGGGAATATCGCCTAGAATCGCCTCGGGGAGATCGTGGATCAAGGCCAGCGTGAGAAGCTTGGTGGTGTCTACGTCCTCTTCGACGAAGCTGGCGAGAGTCAGCGCCACGAATGCAACGCCGTAGCTGTGGTCAGAGACGCTTTCTGCGTCCGCCACACCGCGCATCACCCACCCGGTGCGCGCTACCCGCTTCAGCTGATTGGCGCTGAGGAACAGGTCCAGCAGTCGGTCGGCATTCACAACTTGGTCAATACGCTGATAGGGACGCACCCGGATCGGCCGGCCCCCCAGGTAAGGAGCAGTCTAGAGCTTATACCCGATGGCGCGCAGGAGGGCTTTCCGATCCTCGACATCCTCCTCAGTCTCGACGCCCTTCGTCTTCATCCCATCGACCACCCCCAGCACTCCGCGTCCCTGGTCCGTCTCCGCCAGAATCACCTCAACCGGATTTGCCGTGGCACAGTAGATGCGACAGACTTCGGGGACCCGCTTCACCGTGTTCAACACGTTAATGGGGTAGAATCCCTCGCCCAGGACGAGCACAAAACAGTGGCCGGCACTCAGGGCGAGTGCATTCTGCTTGGCCAGATCGACGAGCTTCTCGTCCGTACCCGTTGCCCGCACCAGCGCGGGGCCGGAGGCCTCGCAGAAAGCTAGACCAAACTTGATGCCCGGAACCGCCGTTACGAGCGCTTCGTGCACATCTTCAACCGTCTTGATGAAGTGGGACTGGCCCAGAATCACGTTCAAAGCCTCAGGCTTCTCGATGCGCACCACCTGCAGATCCATCACCGTCCCTCCTCACTAAGAAACCTCTCGGACCCACAACCCGGCCGCACCACCCGAGGCACTCCTTCAGAGATTCCCGACCCCCTGGGCGAAAACCCGGCCGGACCGCAGCGCCCCTCGCAACCCCACGCCGCCAGCCACACCTAATCCACAAACAAAGGGCGATGGTCTGGAAACTTGGTCCGCGCCATCGCCGCTATAGACACGACAGCATTCCGTCTTCTAACAAGACCCGGGGAACTGCGAGGCATCACCTAAGGCTTTGCCTAAGGCATGACCATCACTTTGTGTCAGCGAGAGGGCACCGCTGTCGCCCCCGGCTAACCCGGGTGGTCGCGTACGCGTGCCGAATGGTTTCACTGAACGTACGGACCCATGACTGACATCCTGGTCTTGTGCACCCAGGACGGCCCTCCGCGCACACGCAGCGTCCCAGGGGAAACCTAAGCACTCACCTCCGAATCCGCACTCTGCATACCCAGGATACTGTGGACGCTTTCGAGGAGCTCGTGAGGTCCAAAGGGCTTCGTGATGTAATCGTCCACCTTGGCGATGTGAAGGCCCAACACGCGATCGATACTCTGCGCCTTGGCGGTGATGACAATGACCGGGATGTCTTTAAGCGCGTCGTCGGCTTTCATCTGGCGGTAGACCTCCCAACCATCGACATCCGGCATCATCAAATCGAGGAGCACCAGATCCGGTTTCAGCTTGCGCACCGCATTGAGGCCCTCACGCCCTCCCACAGCGCCCACAAACTCAAAATCGGCACGCCGGAGAATGAGCTTGACCAGATCGATCATCTCAGGCTCGTCTTCGATGCAGACGACTAACTTCCTTTCCTCCGCCATCAGAAGCCTCCTTGGGCAGCGTCAACGTCAGCCGGGTGCAATTGGTAGGATAGAGATGAGACCTGACCAGCCAAGTGTACCACTATCGCGCCCTCAAGTCAAACCATCACCATCGCGCGGGAGAATCGAAGAAGCCCCTTGGCCTCTCAGAATCCCTGACACGAACCAACACGTTCGGTTCCTGGCCCGCCGCGATTCACATAGCAGAAAACTCTGTTTGGTGTATAATGTGACTGCATGATTAGCGAACCAACCATACGCTCGGGTTGTGCACTGGTTCCTGATGCAGCGGGGAGTCGTTCGGTGAGCCAAAGCCTCAGCCATCTCCAGGGGCTGGTGTCATTGGAGTCTTACTTGAGGGTCATTGAAGCAAGATGGAGAAACCTTGTGCCCCATGGCCCTCGAGGCCTTCGCGAGCCCCACGACGTAGGGGCTCTATGAGAAACCACTCCATGGGAGAGACGAAGATAGCGTGAATCCGATCCTCCAGGTCCTCACCATATTCCTCTTCGCCGTCCTGAACGGCATTCTTGCAATGTCAGAGACAGCTGTCGTGTCGGCCCGTAGGGCCCGGCTGCGCCGTGCCGCAGAGATGGGAGACGAGCGTGCGGAAGCCGCTCACAAGCTCGCCACTGATCCCACGCAGTTCCTCGCCACCATCCAGATCGGCATCACCATGATCGGCATCGTCGCTGGCGCCTTTGGTGAGGCGACCCTTTCGCGCCTCATCGCCTCAGCCCTATCCACAGTTCCCGTCCTTCAGCCGTACGCCGATGTCATCGCCATCACACTGGTCGTTCTGGGCGTGACCTACATCTCCCTCGTCATCGGCGAGCTTGTGCCCAAGAGACTCGCCCTCAACAACCCGGAAAGGGTCGCCGGGCTCGTCGCCGGGCCGATGCAGGCCCTGGCGCGCATTGCCAGCCCTCTCGTCTGGCTGTTGAGCGTCTCCACGAATGCCGTGGTCCGCCTCCTCGGCATCAAGCCCTCAGGGCAACCCGACATCACCGTTGAGGAGATCGAGACGATGGTGGAGCATGGGACTGAGCTGGGCGTCTTCGAGGCCTCAGAGCGGGACATGATCGAGAGCGTCCTCCGGCTCGATGAGTGGCGCGTTGACGCCTTTATGACGCCCCGCACCCACGTCACCTGGATCGACGTGGAGGACCCGGCGGAAGAGGCTCGCCAGATCCTTCTCGATGCGAAGCACTCTCGCTTCCCTGTCATGGAGGGAAACCCCGACAACGCCGTGGGCATGCTCTATACCAAGGACCTCGTCGTCCGCGAGCTCAAGGGTGAGCCCTTCGACATCCGGGCCTCCCTCCGGCCCGTGCTCTTCGTCCCTGAGAGCATGTCGACGCTCCGCGTGCTGGAGATCTTCAAGCAAGAGGGAAGACACATCGCGCTGGTCACGGACGAATACGGGAGCGTCGAAGGGATGGTCACCGATATGGACATCCTTGAGGCCATCGCCGGCGAGATCCCCGCCGAGGGAGAGCCCGAAGAGCCGCGAGCACAGCTGCGCGACGACGGGAGCTGGCTGGTCGACGGTCTGCTCCACGTCAATCGCCTCTGGGCCGTCCTAGGGCTTGAGAAGGAGATGGAGGACATCTACCGCGGCTACCAGACCGTGAGTGGATTCGTTATGACGAAACTCGACGGCATCCCCAACGAGGGCGAGCAGTTCGAGTTTCACCGTCACCGCTTCGAGATTATCGACATGGACGGGCACCGCGTCGACAAGGTCCTTGTGACGCCGCTCGAGGTCGTATCCGAGTCCTCAAGCTCGCCGGACGGACGTACGAGCCCGCGGGCGGAGCCAGACACCGAGCCGTAGGCGGTAGGCCGTAGACAGCACGCCGGCCACGCCCCCTTGCTTCCTGGCCCCGGTGCCAGACCAGGCGGCCGTCTGCTTGGGCAGCGGTCCCGCCAGAGTGGCTTCACTTGAGAACCCTCCATCGGAGCGCCCGCGGTACCCCTGAACGAACGTCCTCAAGTTGCAAAGTCTATCAACGCCGCTATAATGGGGTCGCAGCGCAAGATGGCCGCGAGTGGCGGGCCGCGCACCACCGGCTGTGGGGCGGCAAGGTGTGCCCTATCCCCTCGGAGGTCAGCTCTTCCTAGGCGCGATTTCCCACGGTGGGAGACCTTCACCGCTCGCGAGAGAGCCTCTGCTAGCAACTAACCATTGAGTACTGACCAGGAGACGAAGACTGCCCAGCCCGGCGCTCTGGCCCTGTTACTTGGGCGCGATGAGAAGACGTCCGCCATTCGGCTGGAGTCAGGCGCGGTATTCCACACCCTCCGCGGAACCGTCGCCCTTGACGACTTGTCTGGCGTGCCCTGGGGCTCAGAGGTCGAGATGCACCTCGGAGCTCCCCTCATTATTCTCCCTCGGCCCTTGACCGACGACCTCCTGCGTACCCTTGAGCGGACCACCCGGATCGTCGTTGCAGAGGATCCCGGCTGCATCCCGAGGAAGATGGATATCGCGCCGGGCCGGCGCGTCATGGAGACTAGGACGGGCGGCGGGGAGCTCACCTGGGTGTTCGCCCGCGCCGAGGTCCAGGAGGTGGCGCGCAAGAAACGGACCCGGATGCACCTGGCTCCCTACGTGACGCTCAAGCAGCGCGACATCAGCGCCGGCTTCGATGAGCGGAACGCCGACGCGACCTTCCTTGACGCGCTGAATCCCTGGGACTTTGTGGAGCCGGCCTATGCCACCCTGGCGGGTGGGAGTTCTTTGGATCCATCTTGCCGACTGCCAACCCGGTGATCCATCTCATCCAGGCCCTGGGGGCCGCTGACTTCTGTCTCATCGAGGTCGATGAGATCCGACAGTGTCCGTAGAAGACCGTTTCTGCCCGGCTCAGGCCCAAGACCGGCTCTCACCGCACACCGAGTACCTGATCTTTGGACAGAAGCTCATACCCTTGGAGGACTAGCCTACGTGGGAAACCTGCGACGCGTTGTCATTGACGTGCTCAAACCTCTGGAGCCCAGCATCGTCACACTCGTTCAGATGCTGGCCGACTTTGAAGGCGTGGATGGCGTCAATATCTCCATCTACGAGATAGACCGCCGTGTCGAGAACGCTAAACTGACGGTGGAGGGTCACAACGTGCCCTATCAGCAGATCGTTGACGTGATTGAGGAGAACGGTGCGGCTGTTCATTCTATCGACGAGGTGGCCGCCGGCAAGATCCTCATCGAGGACGTCATCACGCCGCAGGACTAGCCATGGCAGAGATCAACGGCGCACGTGGACGCATCATACGACAGGTCGAGAGCGTCCGCGAGTATAGTCGCATCGCCAGGGTTGCGGAGATCGCTCGGCGTTAGTTCGCCATGAACGCGTTCGATGGCGTCCTCACCACCATCGGCGTCCTGATGGGCAACTGTCTGGACGGCGTCTGGGATCTCGCTATACCCATCCGCACCGGCATCGCTACCTCCATTGCTATGGGCATCAGCGGCCTATGGGGAGCCTATCTCACCGAAACGGCCGAGCGTCAGCGGGAGTTGAGTGAGCTCGAGAGGGCTTGCCTGGTCGACCAGAGTGGGACGAAGATCGGGCGTGCCTCACGTCTCGCCGTGATCATCGTCTCCGTAGTCGACGGCGCAGCTCCCTTCGTGGCTGCCTTGTTCGTCGTCACTCCCCTCTTCTTCGCGGGAGTGATCGGATGTGCTGTGACCTGCTACCTCCTCCCCATCATCACCGCCTTGATCACCTTTTCGGGCTCGACCTGTTCCTTGGCCACGTGTCCAAGCGGAGCCTTATGGGCTACGGCCTCCGCACCCTCGTCGCCGGGGTTTTGGCCATTGCTCTCAACTCTGTGCTCGACGCACGCGGTCACCAGGCATCGAGCTCCAGAATCTCGTACCCACAGGAGCAATGCTCAATGATCCCAAGACGCCCAAGACGCCCCAGGCGCCCCCCCATGGACCCCCGCCGCCGCCCGGCCCGTGTGCCCCTCCAACCACCCCGACGTCTCATTCGCGCCAACGCACGGATGGAGGAGGGGCGGTACGGTGATGCAGCGGAGCTCTTTCTGCAGGTGTCCGAGGGCGCCAGGCGGCGGGGCATGCCTGTTCGGGCAGCCCACCTCGCCATTCGCGCATCTCACGCGCTCCTGGCGGACCAGCGCCCCCAGCAGGCTGTGGATCGACTTATTGGAGCACTGAGGGTGCTTCTCCGCCACGGGCAGGTGCAGCGCGCGGCCCACGTAGCATCCTCGGCCGCCGCGAGACTTCGCGAGGAGGGTCTGGAGACCGAAGCCAGCGCGCTGGAGCGCCGGACTGACAGGCTGCGCCAGGAGTTGAGCGTTGGCGACGCGGAGTGGCACGCTCCGCCGGCTCTCCAATCGGGCCCAGCCCGCGGCATCCTGCCCGAACGTTGCGGCGGGTGCGGCGCCCCTCTGGTACCCGGCCATGTCGTCTGGCACGAGGCTCACAAGGCCGAGTGCCCCTACTGCGGCTCTATTCTCTCCGCCACCTGATTCCACGCTCCTTATCGACCGCCGTCAGCGCAACGGCAAGAAGCTTCGCGTGTTTCATCTTACTGGATTCTTCACGTATGGCCTGAGAAAGAATCAATCTAGGAGGCATCTATGACGGGCAAGAACGTAGCAGTCGTCACCGACAGCACCGCCTACATCCCGGACGAGGCGTGCGCTGGACTCGACATCCCGGCCATTCCCCTCTGGCTAATCTGGGGAGACGAGCGATACCGAGACGGCGTCGACATCGCTCCGGACGATTTCTACCGACTGTTGCAGGATCGGGACACAATCCCCAGCACCTCCCAACCCTCGGTCGGTGAGTTTGTCGATTTCTATCATCGAGTGGCCGAGGAACAAGGAACCGACACCATAGTCGGTGCTTTCATCTCGTCCAGGATCAGCGGCACGGTGGACTCCGCCCAGACTGCCGCCGCGGAGGTACAGGACCTTGATGTCACCGTGATCGACTCTTTCTCCACAGCTATGGGCCTCGGCTTCATGGCTCTCGCTGCAGCCCGGAAGGCAGCCGCCGGGGCATCCGCTGCCGAGGTCGCCGCAGCGGCCGACGACGTACGGCAGCGGCTGACCGTCCTCTTCACCGTCGACACGTTGGAATACCTCCACAAGGGAGGCCGGATTGGCAGTGCAAAGCGATTCCTCGGCACCATGCTGAACATCAAGCCCCTCCTTCACCTGAACGATGGATGCGTAGAGCCCTTGTGTCAGATTCGAACCAAGCGGCGCGCGGTGACCGAGATGTTGGACCGGGCCGAGGCGAGCCTCAATGGCAGACCCATGGAGGAGTTGGCCGTCATTGACGTTGGGTGCCGCGACGAGAGCCAGATTGTGGCCGATAGAGCGAAGGATCGTTTCAACCTTTCCCAGGTCTATCTCGCGCCGGTCAGCCCCGTCATCGGAACCCACGCCGGCCCCGGGACGGTTGGGCTAAGCTTCTACGCCAAAGCCTGATCTGGGCCAATCCGATCCATTCGATTCACGACCGCGTCCCTGTGGGACGCGGTCGTTCTTGCGTGTGAGAGGCCCGCGCGCGGCGGGTGGCACGTTTCGCTGCATGTTGTACAATACATGCCCGACACAGAATCGGCAATTGAGACGCAGCCCCACCAACCAAAGAGGAGTAACACGCGGATATGACCTTCACGCACAAGCTGAAAGAGGCACAGCAGAGGAATAACTCGTGGCTCTGTGTCGGGCTCGATCCGGTCACAGAGCGCCTTCCCGCCAGCGTCCAAACCGCTGCCGATCCCCTGCTCCAATTCGGCCGCGCCATCGTCGAGCATACGGTGGACCTCGTCTGTGCATACAAGCCGAACCTGGGGTTCTGGCTAGCCGAGGGCGCAGCGGGTCTGGCGGCGCTCCAGCAGCTCATCGAGGAGATGCCCAGTCACATCCCCGTGATCCTGGATGGAAAGTTCAACGATGTCGGGCACACAGCTGAGGCCTATGCCCGCGCGGCTTTTGAGACGCTGGGTGCGGATTCGGTCACGGCCAACCCCTATCTGGGCCTGGACACCTTACGCCCTTTCCTATCAGCAGAGGATCGAGGCGTCTTCCTCCTGGCCCGCACGTCCAACCCCTCGGCACCCGACCTCCAGGACCTCAAAGTCGGGGACGACCCTGTCTACCAGCGTGTCGCGCAGCTTGCTGCCCGCTGGGACGAGGAGCTGGCAGGTACGTGCGGTCTGGTGGTGGGAGCCACGTACCCGCGAGAACTGAGCATCGTCCGGCACATCGCCCCGGCCCTGCCCTTCCTAATCCCTGGCATAGGAGCCCAGGGGGGGAACCTTGAGCAGGCCGTCCTCCACGGCCCGGCGACCGGGGGTGTCGGCCCGATCATCAACTCCTCCAGAGGTATCATCTATGCCTCGTCCGGCTCCGACTTCGCCGAAGCGGCACGTGAGGCTGCCCTGGCGACCAGGGAGCGCATCAATCAACAGCGAAAGGCTTCCTCATGAAGGATAACGTCAAGGAGATCGCCCGCGCCCTGTATGAGAGCGGCTGCGTCAAGTTCGGCATCTTCAGGCTCAAGTCGGGACTCACCTCCCCCATCTACATCGACCTGCGGCTCCTTGTGAGCGAGCCTTCCCTCCTCCGCCAGGTGGCCCAAGCTCTCGCAGAGAGGGCAGGGGAACTCCCCTTCGACCGAATCGCCGGTATCCCCTACGCAGCGCTCCCCATCGGCGTGGCCATGGCACTCGAACTCGACCGGCCGATGATCTATCCCCGCCGTGAGGTCAAGCAGCATGGAACCCGGCGCGCCATCGAGGGCACCTTTGAGCCAGACGAGACGGCGCTGCTGGTCGACGACCTGATAACGCGGGGCGGAAGCAAGTTAGAAGCCATCGAAACCCTGCAGGCTGCAGAACTCGTCGTCAACGACGTCCTCGTGCTCATCGACCGAGAGCAAGGCGGGGCCGCCGATCTAGCGGAGCACGGATACAGCCTCCACGCGGTGCTCACACTGACCGAGCTCCTTGAGGAACTGGCAGCCAGTGATCGGATCAGCGCTGAGCAGCACCACGAGGTTCTTGCCTATCTTGCGCAGAACAGTGACTGAGGACGATGAGTCAGATTGACATGTCTGTGGATCTTTGCGGTTGCCGCTTGCCCAACCCGACCGTCCTCGCTTCCGGTGTCCTGGGGCTGAGCCATGCCGTCCTCGGTCGCGTCGCGCGCTCCGGGGCGGGTGCGGTGACCACCAAGTCCTGCAGCTTGAAGCCGCGCCCCGGCTACCCGAATCCGACCATCTTGCACTGGGGACCTGGGCTGATCAATGCTGTCGGCCTCTCCAACCCCGGCGTGGAGGTGATGGTTGAGGAGATTCAAGAGGCTAAAGCACTACTGAAGCCCTTGGGTGTGCCCGTCATCGCCAGCATCTTCGCCGACACGATCTACGATTTCGGCACCATCACCCGCTTCATCTCAGAGGCCGAACCGGACATTATTGAGGTCAACGTCTCGTGCCCCAACCTGGACGACCGATACCAGCAGATGTTCGCCGCCGATCCTTACGTGTCCGCGCAGGTCACCAGGCGTGTAAAGCGCTACACCGATGCGCCCGTTTTGGTCAAGCTGTCTCCCAACGTGACGCACATCGCCAAGATTGCCGAGGCGGTAGTGGAAGCGGGCGCCGACGGAATAACGGCCATCAACAGTGTTGGCCCGGGCTTGATTTTGGATGTCGAGACCCGGCGACCGGTGCTGGCCCACGGTACCGGCGGGCTCAGTGGTCCTGCCATCCGCCCCGTCGCGGTGCGATGCGTTCACGATATCTGTCGCGCCGTTGACGTGCCCGTGGTCGCGACCGGGGGTGTGAGCAGCGGCCGCGACATCGTGGAGATGCTGCTGGTTGGCGCCACGGCAGTAGGCATTGGATCCGCAATCCAACATCGAGGCATCCGCGTCTTCGAGGAGGCAAGTCGGGAGCTGGAAACATATATGCGCGCGCATGGACACGACTCCCTGGCATCTCTACGCGGCGGCGCCGTTATCGAGCACTGAACCTACCCATCTTCAACGTGGAAGCCCGTCTCCTGCCTCCGCTACAACCCAAAGCGGCCCCCGCACGGGAGCCGCTTTCTGACACCTAAGGATCGGTTGAGCGATCAGCAGACTAGATCCAGCGGCCCACGGGCGGAAGCACATCCCACAGCCCAATGGGTAGCCCGCTCACTCCTTGGCCCAACCCCACCTTGGACCCACGTCACCTCTTCTGATTCACGAACGAAGCGATGACGTCCAGAAGCTCCGCCTTCCTGTAGGGCTTTGTCAGGTAGAAGGACGCGCCCAGTTCGGCCGCCTCCTCCTTGGTCGTAGGCCTGGCCCGCGCTGACGTAACAACGACCGGCACGTTGGCCAGCGCAGGATCGGCCTGGAGCTGCCGGAGCACCTCAAACCCGTCGACCTCCGGGAGCATTAGGTCGAGCAGGATGATATCGAATCCTCGGGACCGCGCTGTCGCAAGTCCCTCACTCCCATTCCGCGCAATGACAGCCTCGTACCCCTGAGACGCCAGAATCAGCTTCATCAACTTCACCGATCGAGGATCGTCCTCGATCACCAGGACCGCAGTCGCCACAGCTGCTTCTCCAGACGCATTATGTTGCACTCGTGTCGCCGCAAGAACCGTCCCTCACCAACGCGGCGTCCACCCTTTCCCTTGACTGGCGGCCATTCTAGCATGAGTCCGACCGGGGGACAAATCCTGCGGGCTCCGCCGACATCGAAAACTCACCTCGATCGCTCGATCAGTCGGGTGACCGTTCCACTCGTATCGAGATCGATGGCTCGTCGAAACGCATACTTTGATTCATCCATCCGCCCCTGCGCATCCCGCAGCAGGCCCACGTGATAATGCGCCGATGATAGACTAGGATCCAGCTCCAGAGCACGAGCCAGATGCACTTCCGCCGTCTCGTACGCCCCCGTTTGGACCGCAGCCCATCCCCTCAAGTCGTGGGCCTCTGCCCCGCCGGGGGTAAGGGCCAGGAGACGCTCCGTCGCTTCCACCGCCCGGTTGTTGGACACGATGTGATGATCGAGGTAGAACCGTGCCAGCGCTTCCCACACCACGGGGTCGTCCGGGGTCAGTGACGCCGCCTCTCGGAGCCAGATCTCGGCAGCCACGTATCGTCCCTCCGCCGCCCACGTCTGACCGATCTCCAGACAAAGTGCCGCACTCTCTGGATCCATATCGTATGCCGCCTCATACGCGCTCCGGGCCGCGGCGACGCTGCCCCACCGATCATAGTGGAGTCCCAGGAATACCTGTGGAAGGATCAAGCCCGGGCACATCTCGACGGCCTTGAGCAGGTGTCGCTCCGCCTCATCACGGTACCCCATCTGGTCCAGTGCATGACCCAGGTACGCTCGTATTTCGCCTTCGTCCGGGTCCTGCTGCACTGCCAGCTCCAGGTGGCGGACAGCTAGCGACCAAGCTCCGTGGGCGAGTAGAATCCGCCCGGCGGCCGCGTGTACCTCCCCGGGCGAGGCCAATCCGTCTGGCCCATCGAGAGCAGCCAGCAGTCGACTCGCGAGATCCGTTTCTGCCGCCAACAGGTACTCACGTGCCGTCGGGTCCACACCCATCAGCAATGCGCCAAGCCGCTCGTGAGCCACCACGACCGAAGGATCCACATTCACGATCGCCTCGTAGGTCGAAGCGGCCGCCGACCAATCCCTTGACGCCAGATGCGCCCGGGCTACCAGATCTCGAAGCTGGACATCAGACGCGCCCTGGGTCAGGGCACGCTCGCCGTGCTCAGCAGTCAAGGCC
>Ga0180436_10003657_pt1 | contig 14039 bp, 12 predicted proteins | sample SS_ome_2_FD_132434 | JGI IMG/M metagenome (GOLD analysis project Ga0180436, IMG submission 132434) | Hypersaline lake sediment archaeal communities from the Salton Sea, California, USA - SS_3_S_2 metaG | ecosystem: Environmental > Aquatic > Non-marine Saline and Alkaline > Hypersaline >...
CACTCCTGCAGGGCCAATCTTGCCCAGCTAAGCTGGAGGTCAGCCGGACCCTTCAGCGCCGGCCTAGACGACGCGCGGGAGCCAAGCAAGTCGATGGGCGCTGCCTTACGACAAGAATTTCAGCAATTTAGCCTATTAGCAGGTGCTTGATCTTAACCCTGTAGAATAAACGGATATGGACCGAAAAGCCAACAAAGTCTGCAAGGCGCAGCTTGCGCTGCAACGCTCGCTGCAGTGCAATACGCAGGCTTGCCGGCCGCTGCGGCCGCCCGCTCTACGCCCTTGCGGCTCGCGTCCGGCTCCCCTAACAGCGTATCGGAGTTTCGGATGATCGAGGTTCAACAGATCAGCCGCAGTTACGGCACCCTGAGAGCGGTGGATCAGGTGTCGTTCGTCATCGACCGCCGCGAGATCGTTGGCCTGCTCGGCCATAATGGCGCCGGCAAAACCACCATCATGAAGATGCTCACCGGCTTCCTCGAGCCGAGTTCGGGGCAGATCCTCATCGACCAGATCGATCTCGCCAACCGCCGGCGCGCGGCGCAGCGGCAGATTGGCTATCTGCCCGAGAATTGCCCGCTCTACCCAGAGCTGAGCGTGCTCGAGCACCTGGATTACCAGGCGACACTGCAGGGCATCCCGCCACGACAACGCCCTAAGGCCATCCGCCAGGCGATCGAGCGTACCGAACTCGGCGGCAAAGCGCTGGCGACGGTGGCCAGCCTCTCGCGCGGCTATCGACAACGGCTCGGCGTTGCCCAGGCCATCCTGCACGAGCCACCGATCCTGATCCTGGACGAGCCCACCAACGGCCTCGATCCATCGCAGATTCAGCAGATGCGCACGCTGATCCGGGAACTCGCGCGCCAGGCGACGGTAATCATCTCGACCCATATCTTGCAAGAGGTCGAGGCGATCTGCTCGCGGGTGCTGATCATGCGCGCCGGCCAACTCGCGATTGATAGCCGGCTTGACGCGCTCAGCACCAATCCACGTCTGCTCGTCACCCTCGATCAGCCGGTCTCCGAGGTCAGTCAGGTTCTGGGCGCAATCGATGGCGTCAACGCGGTCTCCCCGCTCGGCGACGAGGCTGCGCTGCGGCATTTTGCATTGCAGACCCCTGATCCAATACAGCTCGCGCCACGCATTGCTCGGATCGCCGCCGAGCGCGGCTGGGGGCTCTATACACTGACGCCTGAGCGGCGCGATCTCGAAGCCCTATTTGGCGCCGTTGCCAGCGGCGAGCAGATCCCGACCACTGCGTCCGCGACAATCGCGACAGCAGGTTCAGCCCTGGAGGCCTCGAGCCATGACTGACATCCTGCGCATCACCCGCAAGGAACTCTCCTCGTTCTTCGGCTCGCCGGTCGCCTATCTGTTCATCGGCGCCTTCCTCGCTATCACCCTGTTTATATTCTTCTGGGCCGAGGCCTTCTTCGCGCGCAATATCGCCGATACCCGACCCTTGTTCGACTGGATGCCGCTGCTGCTGATCTTCCTCGCCGCGGCCCTGACCATGCGCCTCTGGAGTGAGGAGCGCCGCGCCGGTACGCTGGAGCTATTGGCGACGTTGCCGGTGCCAACCTGGCGCCTGGTGCTCGGCAAATTTCTTGCCGCCTGGGCGTTGGTGGGGATCGCGCTGGCGCTGACCCTGCCGCTGCCGCTCAGCGTTGCCCTGATCGGCCCGCTTGACTGGGGGCCGGTGATCGGCGCCTATCTGGCGACCCTGCTGTTGGCGGCGGCCTATATCGCCATTGGTCTGTTCGTCTCGGCGCGCACCGATAACCCAATCGTTGCCCTGATCGGCACCACGCTGGTTGCGAGCCTGTTCTATCTGCTCGGCTCGCCAGCGCTGACCAGCCTGGCCGGGCATGGTGGCGGCGAGTTGCTGCGGCTGCTCGGCTCTGGCGCTAGGTTCGAGTCGATCACCCGCGGCGTCATCGACCTACGCGATCTGTACTACTACCTGAGTCTGGTCGGCGCCTTCCTGCTGCTCACCCTAGATAGCCTGGAACGCCTGCGTTGGGCTCGCGATAGCCGGCTCGATGGCCAGCGTCGCCTCAGCCATCAACGCTGGTCGCTGCTCACCGGCCTAGCGGTCGCCAACCTGCTCGCCGCCAATCTGTGGCTGCATCAAATCGATACGCTGCGTGCCGACCTGACCCGGGGCGCAGTCTATACCCTCTCGGAAACGACCCAGACCTACTTGGATCAGCTCCAAGAGCCGCTCTTGATCCGCGGTTATTTCAGCGCCGAGACGCACCCGCTGCTCGCGCCCCTGGTGCCGCGGCTGCGCGACCTGCTGCGCGAGTACCAGGCGGCTGGCAAGGGGCGCGTGATCGTCGAGCTGGTTGATCCGCACAATGACCCCGAGCGTGAGCGCGAGGCCGGTGAGCAATACGGCATCCAGCCGGTCGCCTTCCAGACCGCGAGCAAGTATCAAGCCGGCGTGGTCAACTCCTACTTCGACATCCTGGTGAAGTATGGTGATAGCCACGAGGTGCTGGGCTTTCAGGATCTGATCGACGTCAAGGTCCGCGGCGAGACCGATCTCGACGTGGTGCTGCGCAATCCAGAGTACGATCTCACCCGTGCGATCAAGAAGGTGCTTTATGGCTGGCAGGCGGGTGGCGACCTTTTTGCTGGCATCAGCCAGCCACTGCGCCTGCGCGCGTTCATCTCCGCACCCGCGGCGCTCCCAGCGCCACTCCCCGAGCTGCGTGCGCAGCTTGAGACGCTGCTCGCCGAGTTGGCCAACGAATCCGCTGGCCGCTTCGGTTGGGAGATCACCGACCCCGCGGACAACCCGGCCTTGGAGCAGGAGATTGCCGAGCGTTTTGGCCTCCAGCCACTGATCCTGGATCTGTTTGATCCGCGTCCCTTCTATTTCGCACTGGTGCTCGAACAAAATGGGCAGGCGATCCCGGTGGCGCTGCCTGAGCAGCTCGATGCCACCGGTCTACGCCGTAGTCTGAGCGCGGCGATTAAGCGCTTCGCCCCCGGAGTGCTGCGCAGCATCGCCCTGTATCGGCCTGAGCCGACCGCGACCATGATGGGCATGGCTGCGACTGACCCTGGCTACAGCCTGCTGGAGGAGGTGCTGCAAGCCAATTTCAACCTGCTGCCCACCGATCTGCGCGCCGGTCAGGTACCGGAACAGGCTGATCTGCTGTTGGTCATCGGCCCCGAAGCGCTAGATGATCACCAGCGCTTCGCCATCGACCAATTCCTGATGCAAGGCGGTACGGTGATCCTGGCCATGGCACCACTCGCTGTCGACCTCGGTGGTGGCCGCATCAGCGCCATCGAGCAGCCCAGCGGACTTGAGGACTGGCTCAAGGGGCTTGGCCTGCGGCTCGGCCCGGGGCTGGTACTAGACCCACAGAACACGCCGTTTCCGATTCCGGTTCAGCGCAATCTCGGTGGCTTCTTGGTCGAAGAGATCCAGATGCTGCCCTATCCGTATTTCCCGGACGTGCGCGAGGATGGATTGAATCAGACCTCTGGCATCACCGCCGGGCTCGGTCAGCTGACCATGACCTGGGCGGCGCCGATCGCGATCGATGCCGAGGTCAATGCTGAGCGTCAGGTCGTCCCGTTGATCGAATCCTCGCCCGCGGCTTGGACGCGTCAGGATAGCGATGTGCAGCCCGATCTAGAGGCCTATCCCAAGCTTGGCTTCGAGCCTGGTGCTGACAGAGGACGCAAGCTGCTCGGCGTCTTGCTTGAAGGACGTTTTGCATCGGCCTTTGCCGGTCAGCCCTCGCCATTGCTCAGCGAGGAGCAGGAGGGCGAGCTGGAGGACGAGCAGGCGCTGAATCTTGCCGATGGGCTCGATGCCGCTGAGGAGGCCGACCAAACTGGAGAGCAGGACGAGACCAGCGACGCCATCAGCGAGCCGACACCACGGCTTGCTGGCGTGGTCGAACACTCGCCAAGCTCGGCACGCTTGATCTTGCTCGGCTCCTCGAGCTTTCTCTCCGATACCGCCATCAGCCTCGCGAGCGAGGCCACCCAGAGCCGCTATCTCGCCCCGCTGACGCTGATCCAAAATGCCATCGACTGGTCGCTCGAGGACCGCGGGCTGCTCGCGCTGCGTGGCCGTGGTCAGTACAGCCGGCTGCTCGACCCGGTTGGGCGTGAGCAACGCATGCTGCTAGAAACGTTGAACTATCTGCTCGCGCTAGGCGGACTCGCGCTGGTCTTTGCGCTCCACCGGCTGCTGCGTCGGCGGCGCGAGCAGGCCCTAGCCGCAATCCTAATGGAGGGCTGAGAGATGAACGATCGATCGAACTGGCTAGCGGGCGTCTTCCCTAGACTGCTCAGCGGGCTCGAGCCGAGCTGGCGACAGGTGCTGCGGACCCCGACCCTAAGCGTCCTGTTGGTACTGCTGCTGGCGCAGCTAGTCGCCGCATTGGTGCTGGCCAGCAATCCGTTGCAGCCCAGCGCTGCGGATGCGCCGCTGCTTGCGCTCAGAAGCGATCAGGTGACGCGCATCGAGATCCGCGGCACGGATGATCAAGTCCTGCTCGCGCGCGGCAGCGCGGGCTGGACGCTGCCGGCGCTCGCTGACTTTCCGGCCGATGCCGATAAGGTCGAGCAGCTCTTGCAAACCCTGACGGCCTTGCAACGACCGCTGCCGGTTGGTACTAGCCGCGAGGCGCAACAACGGCTCAAGGTTGCCGATGACAATGCCGAGCGGACCATTAGCCTGGCCAGTGACGAAGGTGATCTCGTGACGCTGCTGACCGGCGACGCCCCCGGCTTTCGTCGTCTCTTCGCCCGCCTTGCTGGTGAAGCGGCGATCTATGATCTGCCGCTGGCCAGCTTCCAGATCGCGAGCGATGCCGATGACTGGGTGCGACGCGACCAGCTCCGGCTCGAGGCTGACACCATCGAGCGCATCCGTCATCATGACTGGACGCTGCAACGGGTTGCGGGCAACTGGCAGCTCGATACCGGCGCCGATTCAGTGCAGACTAAGCTGGACCAGGCTGAGGTGCAGGCGCTGCTCAGTCGCATCGCCAATCTGAGCTACCAGGGGGTTCGGATGGCATCCGCCCCTGGCACTGGTCAGGCTGACACTGCTGGCGCTGGAGAAACGGACGCGCTGTCCAGGCCGATACTCAGGCTTGAGATCGGCCTCGATGACGGCGCGACCCTGAGCCGCAGCTTCTACGCGAGCGGTCATGGTGGCTATCTCCTGCAAACCGACACTGATCCACTGCTCTACGAGCTGTCCGAGTACGACCTCGACGGCCTTCTTGAGCTTGATCCAGCGCGGCTGATCGGCGCTGACGCGGCGGCCTCAGCCGCGGAGACGCCGACCGTCAAGATGAACGCAGCAGATGCAATGCCCGCTTCCCCATCAACGCCAGAGCGCGGTGATACCCAGGAAGCTGTCCTGGAAGCGATCCCGGAAACAGCGGTCAGCGATACCTCGGGGCACGGGACTTGAGGGGTCAAGAAACATTACCACGATGGCCGTTAGTGCTGCTTTGCGCTGCGCTCGTTGGCACGATCGGCAGCGGTAAGGCACTCGCTGATGCCCTCTCGGAGCTGCCTGAGCCCTGGGTGGGAATGCTACAGCCGGTGACCGAGGCCGACATCAGCGGTGCTGAGCCATTGATGCAGCAAGCGCTGCGCGAGGCTCGCGAAGCCGTCGCTGAGCAGCTCTTGCAGCCAGACCCTGATCGGGTGACACTCGGCCGCGCCTATGGCCGACTTGGCGCGCGCCTCTTGCTGCTGGAGGTCGAGACCCAGGCTGATGCCTGCTTGCGCAATGCCATGCAGCTTGACCCTGGTGAGCTGCGCTGGCCTTATTACGCGGGCTACATGGCGATGCTGGCCGGCAACCTGGAGCGCGCTTTGGGCTACCTTGAGCAGGCCGCCAAGCTCGATGATGAGTATCCGCCCCTGGCTGTACGTCTCGGCAAGGTGCAGCTCGACCGTGGCAACCTCAGCGCTGCGCGTGCGGCCTTCGAGCAAGTCGTCACGGTGCCCGCGCTGCGCGCGCCGGTGCAGTATTACCTGGGCCAGATTGCCTTGCTCGAGCGTCGTTATGAGGCTGCGCGGGACCATCTCGAGGCCGCGCTGGACGCCAACCCGGATGCCACCGAGGTGCACTACCCGCTAGCACGCGCCTATCAGGGCCTTGGACTCGAGACCGAGGCTAGGGCGCAGATGGAGCGTTTTGTGCTGCGCTCGCCGCAGATCGACGACCCATTGCTCGATGAGCTGCGGACCTCGACGCAACGTGCGCTACCGGCTTTCGAGCGCGCCATGCATGCGGTGCGCCAGGCTGATTACGTCACGGCCGCCGATGCCTTTGCCGCCGGCCTCGCCATCACGCCGAACAATGCCGCGGCCCGCGTCAGCTACGCACGCGTGCTCTTCCTCCGTGGTGAGCCGTTACAGGCCGAGCAAGTGCTTCAGCAATTGATCAATGCAGACCAAGAGGCCGCGGATTCAGGTCGCGCAATCGCCGAAGAATTCTCGGTCGGGCCATCCGCGCAGGCATCGGCCTGGTTCTTTCTCGGTGTACTGCGGCAGGCTCATGGCCGTCCAGACCCTGCCGCTCAAGCCTATCGCGCAGTGCTAGCCGCTGATCCCGAGCATGCCGGCGCCCTGTTTCAGCTCGCCAATCTGGATTTTGCCGCTGCCCACTACCGCCAGGCTGCCAGCGGCTACCAAGCGGCGCTCAAGGCAGATCCAAAGGCAGCCCCCGCGCGGCTGCTGGCATTGATTGCCGAGGCGCATGCCGGTGTCGATGAGCACCAGCTTGTAGACAGGATCAAGGTCTTACGCAAAGCCTACCCAACGGATGATCAGCTCGCCTATGCCGCGGCAAGACTGCTTGCGGCAGCCCGAAGCGCCGAGCTGAGAGACCCGGTCACCGCCTTGGAGATTGCGCGCGGGCTCGCCACGAAAGCGCCGATCCCACCTCATCAACGCCTGCTTGCACTCGCGACCGCGGCCTCCGGCTCACCAGAGCGCGGCGCCGAGATACTTGCGGCCCTCATCACATCCATCGGCTGGATGGCGCCACCAGCGGAACAGCGGCTCATCACCCGTGAGCATGAGGCCTTAGTGGCTGGCGAGCTGCCACAGCCACCCTGGCCCAGGGACGATCCACTCTTGAGCCCACCCAGCTTTGACGCAAAGCGGCTGTTTCGTGACTATCCCGCCCTGGTGCCTTTCTGAGCGGAGCCGACAAAAAAGGGCCGGCAGGGCCGGCCCTTCGAGTGACTGACACTGGATGCGGAGATCCAGTGCAACTAAGTGCTGAGATGTCCGGGATCAGCGTGCGGTATCAGACTCAGCGGGTGCCCGCGGGGCCGGTGCGGCATAGGGTGCGCCGTAACCGTAATAGGAATAGGGCGCGCCATAATAGCCCCAGGGCTGTCCCCAGCCGCCATAGTAGGGGTTGCCGTAGCCACCATAATAAGGATAGCCCCCATAGTAGGGATAGCCTCCTCCGTACCAGGGCCCTCCGTGCCAGGGGCCGCCATACCAAGGGCCATCATCCCAAGAGCCCCAGAAGGCCTGGGCAGGCATCGTAAAGAGTGCCCCGGCCAGCGCAGCACCCGCGGCCGTGATCAACAATTTGCGCATGGTGTCTCCTCCTCGATTCTTGCAAGGGTTTGGAACAGGGACCGTAATCCCAGCTAAATTATATCCACTACCCCATGAAATGCATGCAGAATTGGCCTCCCGAACCGGCATCAAACCCGATACCCTTAAGGACTCCGGCAGGGCGAGCCAAGGGGGCAATCCTGCGCTTCACTGACCCCCAAGGGGATTCATGGGTTACCATGTTTTGTCCTTGACGCCGCCGGTCCCAGAGAGCCTGACCCTAAGCCATGCGTAATCAAAGCTATTCCTCTTCTCACTTCGCCTTATCCCTCTGGGTCCAGCTGTCTGCGCTCGGCGCCCTGTTGCTACTGACTGGCTGCGCCCAATTATCATTCCCGACGACGGCCGGTACGACGCCGCCCGCCGAGATCGAAGCCGAGCCTGAGCCAGAAACGGCCGAGACTTCGCCGCGCACGATTCCAGAACCGCAAGAAGATCCGGAGCCTGACAAGCTCTACGAATGGAACGGCAGCGGACGCAACATCTCGCATGTCGTCATCGACACCAACGAACAGCGTGCGCGGTTCTACGATGGCCAAGAGCAGGTGGGCTGGACCACCATTGCATCCGGAGTCTCATCACACCCCACCCCAAGCGGTGAGTTCGAGGTTCTCGAGAAGGTCGCTAAGAAACGCTCCAACCTATACGGCCGCATCTATAACGCCAAAGGCGGTCTTCACAAACGCAACGCACGCTCCAGTGATCCCATACCTGCCGGGGGAAAATTTGTCGGCGCCCGCATGCCCCATTTCATGCGCATGACCTATGACGGCATCGGCATGCACGCCGGCGCCATCCCCAGACCTGGTCAGCCAGCTTCCCATGGCTGTATCCGGCTCCCGGATGAGATTGCCTCGAACCTGTTTGCACACACCGGCATTGGCACCCGCGTTACCGTCATTGGTCAGGGTCCCGACTATGGTAATTATGCCGAGCGGGTACGCCGACAGCGTGAGCAAGAAAGGCTCAACCGAGTCGCTATGGCCAAGGCCAAGGCCGAGGTCGAGGCCGAGGCTGAGACAAGCAGCAGAGCGGCCCCTGCAACCCTGACGAGCGCAGCCAAACAGTCCACAAGTAGACGCCTAGAGTCTGCCTCCCAGCCCAGGAGCAGCGCAAGCGCGCGGATCGGCCAGCCTGCCGCCAGGGACAATCAAGCCCAAACGGCAAGTCAAGCACCTGCCGAAGAGATCGGCGCCAGCGCATCTAGCGCAACAAGTTCCAGCATTACCCCACCAAGTAACAGTGCTGAAAACCAGGCGCCAAGCTCGGCGGCGACCAGCGGCGTGCCGACGACGGATCAGGTACAAGCCAGTACAACGATAACGACACCAGCAATCGAGCCCGCGTCCTTAGACAATACCTCCGAGACCAGAGTAGCACCTGCCCCAAAGCCAACAGAGCAGCAGCCGCAAGAGCGAGGGTCCGCGAGCCACCAAACCACCAATCAGCCGACAACCAGCGCGGATCAGCCAAGCGCCAGCCCAGCAGCGAGCACCCCTGCGCCGGCGGCGCAAATCCAGCAGATAACACCATCCGACAGACCAGCGCCTACCGCCAACTTAGGCTCCACCGAACAACCAAGCTTGGATAAGGCGAGTGCGGGAGAGTCCTGATCAATTGTTGGGCAAAATCGACATAGGCCGCGACATGATATTGACATCGTGGCCAATGCCCCCAACCGCGCTACTCATATCGATCATCTTCTGATCCATCGCTTGCAGTGAGCCGCCAAGCGACTGCATCCGAGTCTGGATGCGATCCATATTGTCGGCAACGCCGACGAGATCTTCGCGCATCGTACTCATGTGCAGTGACATCGAATCAACCGATGAAAAGATCGAAGTTAGTGGCGCGACATAGGTATCCATCGCCGCCACCGACTGCTCCATGCTGCGCATCTCCGCGGTCACACTGTTGAAATCAATGCGCATCTCCTGCATATCCTCAGCCATTGCCACCATGTAGCTGGTGATGCTGCCCATGCGGGTGGTAAAGGTTGCCACCAACGCCAACATCGCGAGCATCATGACCGCCATACCAACCATCGCATAACGAATAATGCTGTTGATACGCGTGGTGCTTCGGACCATATTATGCTTAAAGATAAACATCAAATCTTCATGCAGGTCCATGAAGCGGTTGGCAACTGATTCCGCCTCTTCGCGTTGTTCTGGGGTCATAGCCTGCGCCAGTTCAGTTAGGAAGTTAGGAAGTTAGGAAGTTAGGAAGTCAGGAAGTTAGGAAATTACTAGGGTAAAGATCGCACTGAAATAGCGCTACTGGCCAAAAAATGGAATCATGCGCATTGGACTGCTCATCTGGTTAACGTTTTGGCGCATCCTGAAGACATCCCGATTCAGGAAGCCAAACACATGATTCATCTGCAGGAGGTTCTGATCCATACCACCTAAGATCTGATCGATCCCGTCGACATTGGGCGCAATCCCCCCCATGGATGCAGAGATGACGCCGACATCCTCTCGCATACTCAACAGCCGCTGCTCCATCGGTACAATGACCGCAATCCTGTTGCTCATATTAGCCACCGAGGCATTGATGCGGGAGACCCGCACGGCCACCTCGTCGAAATTTGTCTCCATTAGGCCCACCTGCTCATGCATGGCTGCCATGCGGTCGGTGATCACGCCCATGGCACCGACTAGGGTCCAGATCAGGTAGAAAACCGGTAGGGTGAGTACAGCCGCTGCGATCAAGGAGACGCGCCCAATGGTCTGCGTGCGGCGGGTTGCATTGGCACTGCGGTAGTCCGTTTCTTCTTCGCGCCGCACTGCATCTTGCAGCCGCTGGTCGATGATTCGGAACACCTCAAGCTGCGGCGAACCAGCGAGGGCCTCGGTCGTCGGTTGTTCGGTCACTGGACGGTGGCTCCTGACGTGCCTGTATGATGATTGCCATAAAGAATAACTCAAATCCGACTATTGCATCCCGCTACTCTCAGGGGAACACCCACGGAGGAACACCCACGGAGCAAGGTGAACCGCTCACCGGTCTATTCCGCCGCGCCCCGATGCGCATCACTGATTCGACAAAGAGGAGCCTAGCGTGGCCGCAGAATTCCACAAACAAGCCGATGTCCTGGTCGTCAAGCTTGGCAAGCGATTGGATACCACAACCTCCCCAGAAATTGATCGGGAGATCAGTGCTCGCATGGAGGCTGGCGAATCGAAGATCTTGTTCGACTTTGATGGTACTGATTACCTCTCAAGCGCAGGCTTGCGAGTGATGATGAAAGCAGCCAAAGCGGCCGCAAAACAGGGGGGCGGTGTCGGTATCTGCCGCACCAACACGCATGTCCGTGAAATCTTAGATCTCTGTGGATTTCTTTCCCTGTTTAAGGTCGGTAAGACGGTCGACAAAACCATTCGGATGCTTTAAGGTCAATCGCCTAAAACTTAATCCTCGGAATCATCCTCGGGCTTAAACGTCTTAATCAAGCGTACTTGGTTGCGCCCGTCTAGGCGACGATAGCGCATCCCATCGGTTAAGCGTTTAACCAGATGGATGCCAAGTCCACCAATCGAGCGCTGTTCAAGCTCGGCATGGATGTCAGGCTCAGCGACCTCGGTGATGGGATCAAACGGCGGTGCGCCATCACTGATATCGATAATCAGTCGATCCGGCTCCAACTCGATATGAACCTCGACATCTGGCACGGCCTCTCCGCCATAGCCGTGGTTGACAATGTTGACGACTAACTCTTCAACACAGAGATTGACCGCATAGATCGTCTCCATCGGCACAACTGCTTCCCTGAGCGCCGACTCTATCTCCTCGACGAGTCGAGAGACCGGGTTGCCCTGCCCGTCCTGCTGGTTAAGCTTGAACTTCATTGCCATCCCCCGGTTAAGCTTGCCACCAGGCGGACGCTTCAGGCCTGGTCCTGATCATCAGGCATCGACGGTACAGCGTCTGAGCCTTACACAGCATAGCCGAAGCGCTTTAGCACCGCGCTAATCTCGGGCGTCGGCCGATGCAGACAGTCATGCTCGCTATGATGCCAGGCGCCAATACTTCGCGATGGCACCACAAGCTGTTGAGCTTGATCGAGGAGGTGAGGCGTCAGCGGCTGCCCTAAGTGGGTAAACATCCGCGCTAGCGTCTCACGTGGCGCGCTGCACAGCGCCTCATACGACAGCCGCAGATAGCGATCCCCGAGCAAGCGCTCGCCGTCACTAGCCGCGCGCTCGTTTCCCAGAGCCCAGAGTTGCAACTGCGCGCAGACTGGTTCCTGCTGATACGACTTACCCAAGAGCAGTTGACCATGTTTGCGCAGCAGGTTGAGGTTTTCACTCAGGGCTATATCACGACCATCGCGAACCAGATGAATGAAACGCAGTTCAGGATAATAGCGGGCCAGGAATGGAATGACCCACATGGAACGTGGGTTCTTCCAGCCCCAGGCCGCCGTGGGGTCAGGCATACCTACTCGATGACCCCGTATCGCCCGGCGAAATGCCTGTTCGAGTCGTGCATGCTGCCTTGGATCATCAGCTATCGCCTGCTCGAAATAGCGCTGCTTGAAGAAGCGCGTCGATAGCGCATCTTCGGTGCGCCGGTTTACCCAAGCGCCCATCCAATAGCCAGCCAATCGTAACGCCGGCGGCAGCACGCGGGTGCCCGAACCGCCATAGCCACCAATCACCACCGGCGGCTGAATCTGTTCTAGCGGCTCGGCTGGCAATCTTGGCAGCACGAGCATACGGAACAGATGAAAGCGTAGGTTGGCAATGGTGAGCCGATTGTCACTGCCACTAGAGCCCATTCTCTCCGCAACAACATTCATCGCATCTTATACCCTTAGGGCTCCGCGTCAATATAGGTAAAGGTGGTCCGTGCAAAGGTCTCGTAGATCTGCGGTAGCTCCAGACGGCGCTTGGCCAAAGCAGCCTCATTGATCGCAACAACATAATAGCGCGGACTCTGTAAAGCAACCTGGCTGCCGCGTAACCCCTGCTGAAGCAACTGCTCGGCCAACATGGCCGCAGTCTCACCCTGCTCAAACGGCGAAGCACCCACCGCAACAGCAGCACCATCCTCGACGTTGAAGACGTTGACGCCGATGATCGGAATTGGCGAGTTAGCCTCTGTCCAGCGCATGACTTCAGCCGGCGGTACGGCTTCTGTATTGGTTTCGCTACGCCGCAGCTGACGGTAGTTGGCCAGCAACAGGTACTCGCCAGCTTTATCAGGCAGCGCGCGGACAAATGTTTGCCAGGACGGATAATCCTTGGCGACATAGGTGCCAGCAAATCGCAGCGGTGCCCAAGCAAATGACTCGACTCGAAGGCGGTCACGCGCCATTGATTCCGATGGGTCCATAAGATAGTGGATAACTGGTCTTGACGCTGCCCTGTCGGGATCATACTGCTCAAGGGTTAGTATCAATTCCTTGACCGCCTGTAGTGGCTTGCGCTCAAAGATGCCAGTGACATTCCGAGCGCCAATATAGCCATAGGGTTCAACAGTATCATTAACGCCTGCAAAGACAATCTCTATATGCGAATGGTTGACGAAAAAGCGAGCTGCAAGTCGCTGCGCGAGATCATCGACGGCAATCAGAACATGAGGATTAAAACGTTCAATCGCACGGCGCGCGACAATGCCCGCGTAGCGCAGCGATTCTGGATCGGAGAAGCGCTTAGTATTCATGTAGTGCCAATTTACGCTATAATTCGTCCAGTGCTCCGAGACACGACGAATACCAGCGTCGATATCCCTGGTCCAGGCATATTCTGGATCATAGCTCTGCAAGATCATGACACGCGGCTTAGTCGCATTGAAGACCAGCGCAAACAGGGTCACGCCAGCAAAAAATAGCAAGCTCAAGATTAGCGCTGCTGGACTCTGCTTCATAGCACGCCAATCCGATGCCAGAACGGGATTGCAACCAGAATTGCAGCAAGCTTAAATGGGATCAGCAGGAGATGAAATAAGCGCACTTGCCGCACATCACGATCAACAGCACTGGTGATCCGATCGAACAAGAAGATATAGGGCGACTGGTGCGGAAAGAAGGCGGTTTCCGCTAGGATCAACAACACAAAGCCAACCACCCAGGGCGAGATGCCGGCATTGCTGGCGATCGGGATCAATGCCGCGGCAAAGACGATGATGGCTTGATTCAACGGAATGAACAGCCGGGCCAGTAGAAATACGGCGGATAAGGCCAACACAAACAAGCTGAAGTCCTGCCGCATATAGACTCCCAACCAAGACAGCTCGCCCATGATGAAACGATCAATACCAAGATGATTCATGGTCGCGACAATACCGATCATACTCCCAAGCAAGACCAAGAAGGCCCAATCGATCTTGGTAATAAAGGCGTTACGCGAGAGCATCCCGAGGAATAGCATCAAGCAGAGTACGGCAAGCGCTAGCAG
>Ga0180436_10003659_pt1 | contig 14027 bp, 11 predicted proteins | sample SS_ome_2_FD_132434 | JGI IMG/M metagenome (GOLD analysis project Ga0180436, IMG submission 132434) | Hypersaline lake sediment archaeal communities from the Salton Sea, California, USA - SS_3_S_2 metaG | ecosystem: Environmental > Aquatic > Non-marine Saline and Alkaline > Hypersaline >...
TATCCCATTTGATGAACCGGGCTTAGATGAATTAATGCAGGAGAATAAAGATCGTTTTACTGCAAAAACAGAGGTTGAGCCTGCTGATGTGTTTATTATTTCTGTTCCGACTCCTTTGGAACCAGCGATGAAGATTGCGGATTTGCAGTATGTGCGTTCTGCCGCTGAGATGATTTATCCTTATCTTTCTGATGGGGATCTAGTGATTTTAGAATCAACGGTTCCACCGGGTACTTCGGATCGATTGGTGCTTCCTATTTTGAAAAAGGGAAAAGCCTCTTCGTTTTTTGTTGCACATTGCCCGGAGCGTGCTATTCCAGGGAACACATTGTATGAGATGATTCATAATGATCGGATTATTGGAGGTATTGATTCTCGTTCATCTGAGTTAACTAAAGAGTTATATCAATGTTTTGTGAAAGGGAACATTTTTTTAACGGATGCAACGACTGCTGAGTTTGTGAAACTCATGGAGAATACGTTTCGTGATGTGAATATCGCTCTTGCTAATGAGTTTGCGCAGATTGCTGAGGAAAGTGGTATTAATGCATGGGAGGCGATAACGCTTGCTAATAAACATCCTCGGGTGAATATTTTGAATCCGGGTCCAGGTGTTGGTGGTCATTGTATAGCGATTGATCCCTGGTTTTTAGCTGAACATTCGAAGAGTTTTCGGCTTATTTCGTTGGCCCGGCAGATCAATGATTCTATGCCAAATTATGTTTTACATGCGGTTCGAGAGGTTGTTAAGGATGTTGAAAAAAATCCGGTTATCTCTGTGCTTGGAGTGGCATATAAAGCAAATGTTGATGATGCACGAGAGACTCCGGCATTAAAATTTATTAAACTCGCTGAAAATGAGGGGTTTCAGGTTAAAGTCCATGATCCATTAGTGGAATCTTTTTCTTATCCATTGGTTGATTTTGAAGAAGCTGTTACAAAGAGTGATTGTTTGGTGTTGATTACGGATCACGCGGTGTTTAAGCAGATGGATCCAATGCATGTTGGTGAGTTGATGCATCGGAAGAATATTGTTGATACTCGGAATGTATTGCTCTTAGATAAGTGGGTCTCTGCTGGTTTTTCTGTGAAACTTTTAGGGAAAAGTGGTTAAGTGATCTTTATGGTTTCATAGATGTGTAGTAATGTTTGTTTTTGTTTCTCCCAGTTATAGGTGTGTTCTGCAGCGTTTATACCATTTTCTCCGAGTTCTTTACAGATGTTTTGATTATTTTTTAGATGGATGATTGCATCCTGTAATGCTTGTTTTTCATAGTCAATGGCAAGACCACAGTTTTCTTTAGTGATAATGTCTCCTGCATTTGTATGCTTGGTAACAATGATTGGTCTCCCTGTTACCATTGCTTCAAATATTTTGTTTGGAGATCCTATTTTATTGAGTCTATCATTTGGGTTAAATAAACAAATGATGGCCTGGCATTCATGGGTAAGTGGAACGACTTTATCCGTGGGAATGGTTCCTAGAAAATCAATGTTTTCATAGTGTTTTGACAATGCTTCAATCTCTTCATATAATCCTTCTTTTTTTGCACCAATAACAAGTTTTACTTTTGGTATTTTTCCAACAACCTCAAGGATTTGTGGGAAAAATCGTTGGTGGGTTAACGTACCAATATAAATCAATGTGAATTCTTTTCGTGTTGGTGGTTTGTAGGATCCAATGGTGTCTTTGCAATTTCGTACTATTGCAAGTGGGTATTGCTTTGATATGTCCTTGAAATATTGTGCGTATCCATCATCGACGGTGATGATTTGATCAACATGTTTAATGAGTTTTTTTTCCATGTTAAACGCGAAATTTACAACAGGTTTTGGCATGGTCCGTTCTATCATATAACCAAAGATCTCATGGGAATCATAAATGAGTTTTACTCCAAGCTTCTTTTTTAACCAGACCCCTGATTGTAAAGTATCCAGATCGTGACAATGGACAACATCAAATTGAAAATCAGTTTGATACAGTTGCAGTCCTTTTTTATATGCGGTTCTCCACCAGAGTGGGTTTTTAATGAGATCGTGAGGAAGGATGCGCTGTAATTTTTTATTATGTATACGGATAACACGAACTCCATCAATGATGCTTTCCGGCTCATACTGTTGTTTTCTGTCCCAGACAATAACGGTTACATTATGTCCTGCTTGTACGAGTGAGGTTGCTTCTTTGTACACGCGGGGATCTACGATGAAGGGATTTGAAAGAATCATGAGAATGTTCATTGACGTTTTCTCCTTTGTATTGATATGTGAAAATGGTTTTTTGTTGAAATAACTGCTGGTATTTATGAATTGGTTTTTTCATTTGAGTACTATTAAATATGTTTTCTTTATTCCTCTGGTAGCAATGAAATCATCAACATATCCGAAGGTATCGTTTATTATTCCGGTACTTAATGAGGAAAAAACCATTGGTAATTGTTTAGATTCTATTCTGAGTCTTAAGTATCCATTGGATTGTATTGAGATTCTTATTGCTCGTGGTCCATCTTCGGATAATACGAATGCGGTGCTTGAAGAGTATGCTCATAAGTATCAACAAATCGTGTTGTTAGATAATCCAACGGGGAACACTGCTATCGGTCGTAATATTTGTATTGATGCTAGTACTGGTGATATGTTGATGAATTATTCGGGTCATGTGACTGCTGAATCAAATCTCTTATCGGTTCTTGCAGTAAAATTACGTGAGGTTTCTGAGGATATTGTATCTGTTGGTTGTGCAAATATTTCTCCTAAGGATCAGTTATTTGTTGGAAAAACTGCTAGTGTTGCGTTTGCTAGTTTTATGGGGGGTAAGAATATGTTTGTTCAGAATGCGGAGTTTGCTGAGGAACGATTTATGGATCATATTTCGTTTGCGTGTTATTGGAAGAAACCGGTGGTTTCTGTAGGGGGTTTTGATCCTGCGTTTTGGTGTGGTCAGGATGCTGAGCTTGATTTGCGGTTGCTTAAAGAGGGGTATAAGATATTGTATACTCCTGAGACCAAGGTGTATCATTATAAACGGACGACTTTGAAATCGTTGTTTCGGCAGATGTATCGGTATGGGATTGCTCGTGCGAAGATGGCGAAAAAGCACCCGAAGACACTTAAATTTTTTCATCTTTTGGGTGCAGGTTTTCTTCTTGGATTACTTGGTATTATTGTGTTAACGGTTTTTTCATTTCTTCCGGTTTGGTTTCTCCCGGGTGTTCTATTGTTATATGTGCTTGTTTCATTTGGTAGTGCTGCTCTTGTAAAAAAGGATGTAAAAGTTATTTTAGCAAGCCCAGTTTTTTATTTCTTGATTCATAGTGGGTATGGTGCTGGTTTTTTACGAGGACTTGTTTATGGGAAGCTTTAATTGTTTTTTGTTTGACCACATGATATAAGTATAAAAAACAGATTTACTTACGTGTAGAATATTTCTATTGGTCTTGGTGGAACAAGAGGATATGTATGAATCGATTAAATATAGCAATTGTTGGAGCAGGTAGGATTGGTACACGTCATGCTAAGCATATTCATAGTCTTGCAATGTTACGTGCGGTGTGTGATATTAAGTTAGATCGTGCGGTTGCACTCACAAAAGAGTATGGTGGAACAGCGTATGGATCATTAGATGGGTTACTTGTTGAGGAATCTGATTTGGATTTAATAGCGGTATGTACTCCTAATGGGTTGCATGCGGAACATACTATTATGTCTCTTCAGGCGGGAGTTAATGTCTTGTGTGAGAAACCAATGGCTATTCGGGTGACGGATTGTGAACGGATGATTCATGCGGCTGAGACAAATAATAAACGATTATTTATTGTGAAACAAAATAGGTTTAATCCTCCGGTGCAAGCGGTTAAAAGACTTATTGATGAGGGAACATTAGGTAGGATTTTTGAAATACAGGTGAATTGTTTTTGGAATAGAAACCCTGATTATTATAAAGGTTCTGATTGGAAAGGAACCAGTTCTCTTGATGGAGGTACTCTTTTTACGCAGTTTAGTCATTTTATTGATCTGATGTATTGGTTCACGGGGGATATCACTGAAGTTACTGCTATGATTCAGAATTTTTCGCATCAGGATTTAATTGAGTTTGAGGATTCTGGTGTTGCTTGTTTTACGTTTTCCTCTGGTGCGATTGGAACGTTGCATTATACTGTGAATTGTTATGAGAAAAACATGGAGGGATCGATTACATTGTTTGGTGAGTATGGTACGGTGAAAATCGGTGGGCAGTATCTTAACACTCTTGAGTATCAACGTATCAAGGATTGTGTTATTGATGAATTGGAGCCTTCTGGTCCTCCGAATGAGTATGGTTCTTATCAGGGATCGATGTCGAATCATGATAAAGTCTATGAGAATGTTATTGATGTCTTGACGAATCAGGGTAGTATTTATACAAATATGCTTGATGGATTAAAGACCGTTCAAATCATTGAGAAGATTTATCAAGCAGCAGGGAGAAAATTATGAGTCAACCCATGATAAAATCCGTTGCAATTCGTGATGTTTCCTTTGGAGAAGATGTAACTGTTATTCAACCAGTAAATTTGTATGAGTGTACCATTGGAAATCATTGTTTTATTGGGCCTTTTGTGGAGATTCAGCGAAATGTTATGATTGGGGATTATTGTCGGATTCAATCGCATGCTTTTATCTGTGAGATGGTAACACTTGGGGATCATTGTTTTATTTCTCATGGTGTAAAATTCATTAATGATGTGTTTTCTAGTGGTGGACCTGCTGGTGGTGATACCTCACGCTGGAAGAAAACTAAGATTGGAAACCATGTGTCCATTGGGACGAATGCAACGATTCTGCCTGTAACTATTGTTGATGATGTTGTTATCGGAGCAGGATCTGTTGTTACAAAAGATATTTTAGAATCAGGGATTTATGTGGGTAATCCTGCAAAAAAAATTCGAGATTTAGATAAAGGTGTTTGAATAATATGACAGATAAAATGAATATTCCTCTTGTGGATTTACAAGCGAATTATCTTTCTATTAAATCTGAGATTGATACTGCGATTCAACAGGTCTTAAAGGATGCCGCCTTTATAAAAGGACCATATTTGGAATCATTTGAGCAGCATTTTGCATCCTTTTGTCACGTGAAACATGCCATTGGTGCTTCAAGTGGGACGACCGCGCTTCATCTTGCTCTTCTTTCAGGTGGTATTGGGAGAGGTGATGAAGTGATAACGGTACCTAATACCTTTATTGCAACAACAGAGTGTATCTCTCAAGTACAAGCCAGGATTAAATTCGTTGATGTACAAAAAGAAACCTCATTGATGGATCTTGATGCGGTTGAACAAGCGATTACTTCAAAGACAAAGGCTATTGTTGTTGTGCATTTGTATGGTCAGATGCCAGATATGCAGCGAGTTCGAGAGATCGCTGATGATCATGATCTTTTTATTATTGAAGATGCAGCACAAGCGCATGCCTCAGAATGGAATGGTCATCAACCTGGTTTTTATGGGGATGTGGCAACCTATAGTTTTTTCCCTGCGAAAAACCTGGGTTGTTATGGTGATGGTGGCGCTGTTGTAACAAATGATAGTGGGCTTGCTGAGGAAATGATGCTTCTTGTGAATCATGGGAGAACACAGAAATATGAGCATTTGATTGAAGGGTATAATTATCGGTTGGATGCATTGCAGGCAGCGGTTTTGGATGTTAAACTTCATTATCTTAAGGATTGGACGAAGAAACGTCGGATGCATGCAGCGGTGTATAATGAAGTACTCTCTGATATGGTGGAGAAACCAGTGGAAAATCCTGGTGCGTTTCATACGTATTATATGTATGTGATTCTTTCAAAAAACCGTGATCGTTTACAGCAGTTTTTACAAAAAAAAGGAATTCATACGGGGATTCATTATCCGATTCCTTTGCATTTGCAGCCTGCGTATCAATCACTTGGGTTGGGGAAAGGAAGTTTTCCTGTTGCAGAACGTTTAGCTTCGCAAATTCTCTCTATTCCAGTGTATCCGGAGTTAACTGAGGTGCAGCAGCAGTATATTGTTGATACAATACAAGAGTTTTTTATTTCAGGGAATTAAGATACTGTTGGATATTTGATTTGAGTTCTGGTTGTTCGAGAGCGGTGTCAATGACTGCTTGGACGTATCCTGCTTTATCACCGATATCGTAGCGTTTTCCTGTGAATTCTGATGCGTAGACTTTTTGTGTATGCATGAGGTGTTTAATGGAATCAGCGATTTGAAGTTCATGATGAATCGTTGGTTTGGTGTGTTTAATTCCATCAAAGATTTCGGGGGTGAATACGTATCGGCCGATTGATGCTATGTTTGATGGTGCTTCACTTGGTTTTGGTTTTTCAATGATGTCTTGAATGAGGTATAGGTTTGTTTCTCCGTGATCATCAATAAGATCTCCTTTGATGGATCCATAATGAATGATTTGTTCAATAGGGACTTCTTGTACTGCGATAACTGATGCTTGTACTTTTTTTGATACCGTGATTAATTGTTGAATGCAGGGTGTGTTTCCTTTGATGATGTCATCACCGAGAAGAACAGCGAATGGTTCTGAACCAATGTGTTTTTCAGCTTGAAGGATGGCATCGGGGAGTCCTTTTGGTTCTTTTTGTCTGATGTAATGGACATTGACCATACTTGAGATGTCCTCTATGGTTTTTAGAAGACCTGTTTTTCCTTTTTCTTTGAGATGCATTTGTAACTCTGGTGAGTCATCAAAGTAATCTTCAACTGCTTGTTTTCCTCGACCAGTGATAATGATGATATCATCAATTCCTGCTGCCACTGCTTCTTCGACGACATAATGAATCGCAGGGGTGTCAACAAGGGGGAGCATTTCCTTTGGCATTGATTTTGTAACGGGGAGAAAACGGGTTCCCAGCCCTGCTGCTGGAATGATTGCTTTTTTTACATTCATATGATTCTACCAACACACTCCTTCATAGATTGCTGCTTCTTGTTGTGCTTTATGCATCCGTCTTCCATCTATTACGGTTTTCCCTTTATAGGATAATGAGTTGAATTCATCCCAAAGAGTTGCGATGATGACGGCATCACTATTGAGGACTTCTTCTGCTGTGTTACAATAGGTGATATCTGGATATATGTTTTTGACATGTGGCATTGCTTGAGGATCAAAGGTTTTTATGCTTGCTTTTTCTTTGAGTAGCTCTTTTATGATAACAAGACTTCGACTGTCTCGTATATCATCGGTATTGGGTTTGAATGCAAGTCCTAGGATTCCTATGGTTTTTCCTTTGAGATTAGGGATGTGTTTTTTGAGTAAAGTGATTGCTTTGAGGGGTTGAATCTCATTAGTATGAATGGTGCTATCAATGATAGCTGCAGATTGGTGTTCTTTGTGTGCCCATGCGCGGAGGGCTTGCGTGTCTTTTGGAAAACAGCTTCCACCCCATCCGATACCTGAGTTTAGAAACGCTCGGCCAATCCGTTTATCGGTTCCCATGCCTTCGGCAACATCGTATGCATCGATGTTAAGCTGCTTGCAGAAATTTCCGATTTCATTCATAAATGAGATTTTTGTTGCAAGGAAGCAATTGCTTGCGTATTTGATCATTTCAGCGGTGGTTACTGATGTTTCGATGATAGGACAGGTGAATCCTTTGTAGAGTTCTTTGAGTAATTTTCTGGTGTGTTCATCATAGTATCCGTTTACGATGCGATCGGGATTAAGAAAATCTTGTATGGCGACTCCTTCTTTGAGGAATTCTGGGTTCATGCCAACACCAAAATCTTTTCCTGCAGTAAGTCCAGATGTTTGTTCTAAAAGTGGGAGGATGATTTTTTGGGTGGTACTGGGGACAACGGTGCTTTTCACGATTACTGCATGATAACTTTTTTTATTTTGGATGCATCGTGCGATTTCTTTGACTGCTTGGGTAACATAGGTGAGATCGATTTCACCGTTTTTCTTTGAAGGGGTTCCCACGCAGATAAATGTTATATCGCTTTTTTGTATAGCTTCATCATAGGATGTGGTTGCATGGATTTTATTCTTATGTTTTTGGAGTAATGGTTCTAATCCTTCTTCATAGATGGGTGATATGCCTTTGTTGATGCGTTGAATTTTTTTTGTGTCAACATCAACACAGGTAATTGTGTGTCCTTGTGTTGCGAAACACACTCCTGATACAAGTCCAACGTATCCTGTACCAATAATTGCTATGTTCATCTGGGAAAGGCTATTAAAAATATTCTTTTAAAGGTTCGTATGTGCGATGGTTTTTTTAGAGTTCTTGGAGAAGGTCTTTAACGGCTTTTTGTACTGCTTCATCAGAGGTTAATGATGGTTTCCATCCGAGTTTATTTATTTTTGTGACGTCAAATTGGAATTGTGGGACATCTCCTTTCCATCCTCGTGTTCCACCAGTGTATTTGAAGCTTACATCCTGTAATCCCATTGCTTCTACTACGAGTTCTCCAATACGTGTTACTTCTGTTGCTGAGTCTACTCCGAGGTTAAAGGCATTTACTTGATCCTGTGCATGGGTGAATCCATAGAGTATTCCTTCGATGCATTCTGTGGCGTATAGGTAGGGTTTTTTTTGTTTTCCATCGCCGAGTATTTCTAGTTCATGTGGATTTTTTTTGAGTTTATTGATGAAATCAACGATTACCCCATGGGTGCCATGTTCACCGACTATGTTTGCGAATCGGTAGATCCATCCCTGCATGTCATAGGTGTGGCAGAATGAGCTGATGAGTCCTTCTGATGCGAGTTTTGCTGCTCCATATACGGATATGGGAAAGAGTGGTCCATAGTTTTCAGGGAGTGGTTGTGGGGGTGTTTCTCCATAGATTGTACTACTTGATGAGAATACGATTTTGTTGATATGCTGTTTGCGCATGGCATCCAGAACGTTGTAGGTTGCAAGGATGTCTTTTTTTGCGATTTCTGGTTGTTGAGCTCCCTGGCGGACATCAGGGTTGGCTGCAATATGAAACACGGTGTCGTGGTCTTTTATTTCTTTTTCTACTCGTTTTGCATTGATGAGATCTGCTCGTATGAATGTGAAATTTTTATGATCGAAATGATGTGCGATGAATTCTTTTTTTCCTGAGCTCATATCATCAAACACTGTGACTTCATGATTGTCTCTGAGGAGGTAATCGACAAGGTGACTTCCAATAAATCCTGCTCCACCTGTTACAAAACAACGCATACTTTTTTTCTCTCCTTTTTTTGTGGTAATTCACGTTTGTTTAAATTAATTTGGGTTATTTTTTTATGTGCATTAGAGTACTATTATATATGTGAATTGAAATATATTAATGCAATTTGGGTGTTATCCTATGAAACATGTTGGAGTTATCTCATATGCTATATTTTGTGTGTTTTTACTATCTGTATCAATTAACCCGGTTTCTTCAGATGAAACTGGTGTTCTTCCAGACTCGTTTTCTTGGAGGGATATTAATGGTGTTGATTATACTACACTTGTTAAGAATCAGTCCCCAGCACCTACCTGTGAAGCATATGGGTTATGTGCAGCATTAGAAACACTGATGCAGTATGAACTAGGTAAGATTTATAATCCTGATTTATCTGAAACACATCTGTATTTTTATGCTGGGGGTACGTATAGAGCAGGGTATGTGAATCTTGTTGATGCGGCAAATTATCTTATCGAAACGGGTGTTCCTGATGAGGGCGTGTATCCTGATCCGCATCGTCCGTTTGATTATCCCTTTGAGAGTGTGGAAGGTTGGGAGAATAGAACGATGAAGATATCTGAATGGGGGTGGGTTGAGCAAACTGATGAGTCGATTAAATCAGCATTGATTGAACATGGGCCCCTTGTATTTTGTGCTCGTCTTTATCGGGATTTTAATTTTTATACAGGTGGTATCTATCAGCATACTTGGGGTTCTCGTATTGGTGGACATGTGATGACCTTATTTGGTTATAATGATACCCAGGGATGTTGGCTTATAAAAAATAGTGCAGGGACCTCCTGGGGTGAAGATGGCTGGGCTCGTGTTGCCTATGATCATCTCTTTTTTGCTGATTGGTATGGTGAAGGAACTGGGGTGATGTATATTGATGGAGCGTATGGGGTCTTTGAACCAGATGTCCCCAGGGTTTATATTGAGCAGCCGAGTATTTTTACAACCTATGTTTTTGGGAATCATTTTTCATCAATTATTCGGGATTCCTTTTTGCAAAAAGGGGCTCCAAGGATTCTTGGTGATATTGAAGTCAGTATTTCTGTTTCAAATGCGGATAGGGTAGAAGTCTATATTGATGATATACTGCAAAAGACGTTTACTGAAGCACCCTACACGTGGATGTTAGAAGCGGAACCGGGGTTGCATACGTTGGAAGTCCATGCGTACAATCAGGGTGTGTTATCAAAAGACATACTAGATTTTTATAAAATTATATAATGATTTTTTTTCTTTTTTTTCATTATTGTTCTTGTTTTAAATTGTTTGGTTTTCTCCTAACGAAATATTACAGTATTTAAAGGCGTATTCATTTTACCTTATTGAAACACGTAATTGGTGGTTTAAATGAATGTAACACATGTAAAAGTACTTGGAATCGCGGTTGCAGCGGTTATTCTCTCAACAATGGTGTATTTTTCTATGACAGATACGCCAATAATACAACTACAAGAAGCATACCCGGAGTATTCTGTATCAAATTTTGGATCCTATCAGGATTTCAATGATTATTTAGATGGGACTGCTAGTTTTTCTGCTTATGGATCCTCAAGTCGAAATGAAATGGTTTTAGGAAGTCCTGAGCCATCGTTTGATGATTCCTCAAATGATATGAAAGGAACTGGTACGGAATCCTCGGATTATTCAGATACAAATATTCAGGAACTAGGTGTTGATGAACCAGATATAGTAAAAACAGATGGTATGTATCTGTATGTCATCGGGCATCAGACATTGTATATTATCTATGCGTATCCTGCTGAAGATGCTCGGATTGTAGCAACGGTTTCTTTTAATGATTCGCATCAACCAAGAAATCTTTTTATTGATGGTGATCGTCTTGTTGTGATTACTCAGTCTTATCAGTATTATGTGTATGGAAGAGTGGATGGGGTTTTGTATGAGGATGATGAAAAGGATGCTTCGTCATCAGTTGTACCGTACTGGGAGGATACGACCTCAACGTATGTGATGCTGTATGATGTCTCTGATCGAGAACATCCAATGGAACTTCGTTCTGTTCGCGTTGGTGGAACATATAGTGCTGCGCGGATGATTGATTCCTATGTATATGTAATTACTACGCAGTATGAATATAACCGACTCTATGGTGCTCCTGAAGAACCATATATTCGAAAAGTCGAGGTTGATTCAGTATTACAAGACATCCCATTGCAGGATATTTATTATAGTGATAACCCTGATTCATCGCAAACAATGACAAATGTCATATCATTATCCATGCAGGATGAGACTGCAGAAGTACAAGCTGAAGTCTTTTTGCTTGGGTATTCTTCAACGATTTATGTGTCTCAGGATTTTATTTATATTACTTCAGTATCATCTTCATATGATTATACGACCATTATGGATATGATTTATGAATATGTCATCCCAATTCTGCCTGGCAATCTTCAATCTGAATTGGACAAGGTCACTTCACTTACTCTTGACGAGTATCAGAAAACCCAGGTGACAGGTTGGATTATTGAAGAATATGTGTCCTCACTAACTGATGAACAAAAACTGACGTTAGCACAAGAACTCTTACCTATTGTTGAAAAAACAGTGATTTATAAGATAGGGATTAACGAAGGAGCGATATCCTATGAGACGCAGGGAACTGTTCCCGGTACGATCAATAATCAATTTTCGATGAGTGAGTATGATGGGAATCTACGGGTTGCTACAACCATTCATGGGTGGATGATACGATCATATCTCCCCTCAGTTGAATCCTATAATAATGTGTATGTTCTTGATGAATCATTATTGGTTATTGGTTCCATTGAATCAATTGCCCCTGATGAAACGATTTATTCCGCTCGTTTTATCGATGATATTTGTTACCTAGTTACCTTTGAACAGATCGATCCTTTCTTTGTGATTGATCTATCGGATCCTACGAACCCAATGATTCTTGGACAACTGAAGATCCCTGGGTACTCCTCATATCTTCATCCGTATGATGAAACACATGTGATTGGGATTGGAAAGGAAGACTCCAATGTAAAAATCAGTTTATTTGATGTTACCGATGTTGAAAACCCTGTCGAACTTTCAAAGTATCTGATAACAGATGATGATGAAAGTTCATACTCTTGGACGTCCTCATCAGCGCTCTATGAACATAAAGCCTTTTTGTTTGATGAGGAGAAGCAATTGTTAATCTTCCCTGCATCTGATGAGTATAAGGAATCTGCATATGTATTTCATGTCGATACAGCTAATGATATTGAACTCAAAGGAGTTATTTCACATATTCCTGAGAATGTGACTGTAAAAGAAGAAGAACCCTACGGATATTATTGGAAAGGCTATTATGGGTATTCGATTCTCCGGTCATTGTATATTGGAGATGTGATCTATACGATTTCTGATGCGATGGTACAGATGAATGACATGGATTCTTTAGAAGAAATGAATCGAGTGAGTCTTGAATAATCACTCACCCTTTCTCTATTTTTTTTTGGTTTAATCGTTCAATAATAAAAAAAAATTGTAAAAGAGGAAAAAAGGATTATTTTCCTTTTCCATTATGACTGCGGATACTGGGCCGTACTTTTTCGACGCCTTTTCCTTTATATCGAAGCCCTCGACCTTTTTGTCCAGCACTTGTTTTCCCGCGGAGTACTCGACGTTTGTTTGCAGGATGACAGATCCAGTTGATGTTATTATCTTTTTCAATAGCTGGATGATAGGGATCAACGAAGATGATTTCATAGAAGTGATAGCGTCCATCGGCACCGATCCAGTAGGAATTCAGGACTTCAAGATTTGGGTAATGTTTTGATGCACGTTCCTCAGCGATACGTTGTGTACTCTTTGCCATGGTGATTTTGGTAATACCCTTATGGACAGGTTTGCGACCGCCTTTTATGGTTCGTTTCCGAAGGCTACCGCGGCGGACGCGAGCACGGACCATGATGAATCCGGGTTTTGCTTTATATCCTAATGAGTGAGCTCTATCAACTCGAAGTGGTTTGTCAACTCGGAGAAAGTTTTTTTCTTTTCTCCATTGGATCATCCGTTGTTGCTGAGGGGATAAGTAGGAGGTATCATGCTGTTTCCATTGTTCACGGACTTGTTGGTACATACTTTTACTCATAGGTATCACGCCATTATCTTCATATATAAGTGGAGGGATAGGAAGGGAGGTTCTTTATTTAAAGCTTTTGTCCTATGAATGATTGGTAGGAAATAGGGTTTTATAAGCGTATTTCTTAGGAGCTGAGGTATCGATACTATTTTTTGTTGATGGTTTCCATCGATTTATATGTATTTTAAAGATTATATGTGTGATTATTGTGTAATCTATTACACAGAAGTCATGGGTTGTTTTTTTTCTACTGTTTAGTATGGGTGTATCTGTTTTCCTTCGTCGCCAGACTTAAAAATGAGAACTGTATTTCCAAGGTCAGGAGGAACTCCCCCATATGGATCAAATGTTTAATAAAAAAATGGAGACAATCTCCAGAGAAAAATTAAAGGACTTGCAACTCAAACAATTAAAACAAACCGTGAAACGAGTCTATGAACAGGTTCCCTTTTATACTAAAGCGTTTAAAAAGAATGGAGTGACTCCAGCGGATATCAAAACCCTTGATGATATTCAAAAACTCCCCTTTACAACAAAAAATGATCTCAGGGATAATATGCCCTTTGGGATGCTTACGGCGCCATTAGCTGATTGTGTGGAATTACATGCATCATCGGGGACAACGGGGATTCCTGTTACCGCTTGTTACACAGCGCATGATCTTGAGGTGTGGTCTGAGGTTATGGCCCGGTGTCTTTGTATGTCGGGTTTGACAAAAAAGGATATTTTTCA
>Ga0180436_10003660_pt1 | contig 14025 bp, 8 predicted proteins | sample SS_ome_2_FD_132434 | JGI IMG/M metagenome (GOLD analysis project Ga0180436, IMG submission 132434) | Hypersaline lake sediment archaeal communities from the Salton Sea, California, USA - SS_3_S_2 metaG | ecosystem: Environmental > Aquatic > Non-marine Saline and Alkaline > Hypersaline > Sediment...
ATTCGCTGGATGGGTACGGTCTTCGACAGGATCCTGCAATGGGAGATCTGGGCGCGACGCCTTACCGCCGCCGCCTTCATTCTGGTGGGAATCTACTACACGCTGATCTATATCATAGGTGTCCAGTTGTAACTCGACCCCTTACCTACCGTCTCTTGATCTCCTTTGGAGTACCAAGCTTGTCATGCCTAAACCACATTGAGAGTACCACCTAACTCCAACTCTGACCGAGGGAAGTGATGTCTCAACTGGACACAGAATGAACGTTCAGCCTGCTTGTCCTGACGGGACGGGTAATCGCACGCCGGTAAACTCCCGACATCGGATTTTAGTTTACTAGCTTAGGGTGGGTGACTATAATTCGCTCGTCAGCATGACCTGTCACCACGGTGACGCGTTTGGGCATTGGTCTTGATCAAGACCAATGAGGCAGCCCAAAAGGACAACACGCACAACTAATGGCTGCCAATATCTCCGGAGAGGGACAACTGAGTGTATGTCCTTACGCGTCCGTTCTTTCTGGGGCATTTGCATGAGAGTAGCTAAGATCCTACCGGCGTTGCTGCTGTTAGTACTGATTCTGCAACTGACTGTTGATGCGCGGTTCAGAGATACCGACGACAAGACTCCACACATCCTTCTCATCAACTCCTATCATGACGGGTTCTGGTGGACGGAAAACACCGTAGAAGCGATTCGGACCACGCTCGACAAGTCTGAACCACAGGTCGAACTGTACATCGAGTATCTGGATACCAAACGATACAAGGCATCGCAGGTGTTCGCCTCCTATGCCAGGATCTTTGGGGAGAAGTATGCCAACATAGACTTTGATGTCATCATATGCTCCGACAACAAGGCGCTGCACTTTCTTCGCAAGTTTCGAAACAAGCTGTTTCCGGACGCTCCCGTAGTCTTCTGCGGTGTCAGAAACTACCATGAGTCAGCCGTTCCAGAGGTAACGGAAATAACTGGAGTCGTCGAGGATATTGACGTCAAGGGCACAATCGATCTAGCTCTAAGACTCCATCCCAATGTAGAGCGAGTCGTGGTTGTCAGCGATTCGGCGCATGCCGAGCCCGTCGACCGATCCCGCCTGATCCTCAGCGAGTCGGAGTACTCGAAAAAGGTCACATTTGACGTTCTATTAGGCCTCACTCCCGAGGGATTGAAAGAGTCGTTAGGTTCACAGCCTGAAAACTCGGTGGTCCTGTACACCAATTGGTGTTTGAAATCCAAAGGAGCCTACGCTTCGACTCGCAGGGGCCTCTCCTTGATTCGCAGCTACTGCGATTATCCCGTCTACAGTTTTTGGCGAGATAGGATCGAAGACGGTGCTTTGGGTGGCGTTGTCACTTCGGCAACGAATCAAGGGCAACGGGCCGCGGACCTGGCGCTTCGCATTATCCGGGGCGAGTCGGCTTCGAGCATCCCGGTGCTGAGGACCAGCCCTAATGTACCGATGTTCAACTGGTTGCAGATGGAAGCCCACGGCCTGAACCGATCTGATCTTCCGAGCGACGCGATAGTGATAAACGAACCTGACTCCTTTTTCCACAGGTATCGTGTTTACATCGCCGCTGTGTTGCTTTTCTTGATCCTCCAATCCATTTCGATCGCGCTTCTCTGGCGCAGTGTGTTGAGGCGACGCCGGGCCGAAGAACAAGCCCGCCAAAGCGAGCAGAAGTTCCGTCTGATCGCCGAGTCAGCGGCTGAGGGTATCTGGCAAATGGACAGAACGGGGCATTTGACCTATTCATCTCCCGCCGGCGAGAAGATCTTCGGGTATTCGCCGGGCGAGATCGATGGATTCGGAATCTCAGATTTGGTTGCCGCGCAGGACTTGCCTAAAGCACAGAAGGCATTTGAGGAGACAATCGCGGGGCGCGAGTTTCAGCTGGTCGAACTTACGGGCATCCGTAGCGACGGTAGCTACGTACCGATCGAGGTGGGAGTAGCTCCCTTGGTTAGGGACGGGAAGATAGTCGGAGTTCAAGGAATAACCAGGGACACTTCCCACCGCGACGCCACTCGACGAGAGTTCGAATCCCTCATCCTTACTTCCACCGATGGCTTCTTCGACGTTGATCTACACGGTAACATCCAAAACGCGAACGACGCCATCAGCACCATGCTTGGCTACTCCCGTGAGGAGCTGCTGACTATGTCCATCGCGGATATTGAAGCACTCCAGCCAGAGCAGGAGGTTTTCGAAACGATTGGCGAAATCAAGGAAAAGGGCACCGCCAGGTTTGAGACCAGACATCGCCGGAAAGACGGTCGCCTGATCGATGTCGAAGTAAGCGCGCGATACCTTGGTCAGGAACACAACAAGATCTTGTCCTTTGTGCGAGATATCAGTGATCGCAAGCGAGCCGAGGCGGAACGAGAGTTCACTCTTAGACTGTTTGGCCAGCTCAATCGCCGCAACAACATCCAGGCACTCATGAAGGATGTATGCGGATTGATGCGCGAATGGTCGGGATGCGAAGCAGTTGCAATACGGATGAACGAAGGACAGGACTACCCTTACTTCGAGACCAGCGGTTTTAGTAAGGAGTTCATCGCTGCGGAAAGTCGACTCTGCAAACTGGACGAAAATGGCCGGATCATTTGTTCTGCCAAAGGTGAATCGGTGCTGGGCTGCATGTGTGGAACCGTGATAAGAGGTCACACCGACACCAAGTACCCGTTCTTTACCGAGTTTGGAAGTTTCTGGACCAACAGCACCTCGGAGCTTCTCGCAAATCCTCCCGAAGAGTATGTATCGCCGGAGTTGCGTGGCCGATGTCCTGCCGAAGGCTATGAATCGATGGCGCTCATTCCTTTGCGATGCGGCGACGAAACCATCGGACTACTCCAGTTCAACGACAAGCATCGCAACCGATTCGATGAACACCGCATCGCCCTCTTTGAGAGACTTTCCACAAATCTGGCCCTCGGATTGGAGCAACGACGGGCGGCAGTCGAACTTCAAGAGAGCGAGGACCGATACAGAGCCCTTTTCGATGCTTCCCCCAACTCCATCTGTGTAGTCCAAAACGGTGAGTACGCCTACGCCAATCCCGAGGCTGCCAGGATGATGGGTTACGAAAACCCAGAAGATGTCATTGGAGTATCGGCACTCGACACGATTGCCCCCAAATCGCTCAAACTGGTAGCCGAGCGAATGAATCGTTTGGCGGAGGGCAAAGACAACCCGCCCGTCGAGATCGAGTTGCTGCGCAAGGACGGCAGTACCTTGATGATTGAATCACGGTCAACTGCTATCACTCTGAGAGGTGAGCCCGCAACCTTGATAATTGGCCAGGACATTTCGGAACGCCGCAAGATGCAGGGCCGTCTGCGTATGGTTAACAAATCGCTCGATAACTCCTTGAACGGCTTCGATATCGTCAATGAAGACGGCAAGTTCGTGTATGTCAACCAGGCGTACGTCAAAATGTGGGGTTACGACTCCGCCGAAGAACTGATTGGCACTTCATCGGTAGATCATTGCCTTGATCCCGAGGAACCACGTCGGTTGATAGAAGCCCTGAAGCACAAAGGCAGTCGCAGCTTCGAGTTCAAGGCCAAGCGCAAAGATGGGTCCGTATTCGACTGTCTTATGTACGCCCTTCTCGATTACGACGAAAACGGAAAAGAAATCTACATCGGAACGTCGATTGATATTACCCAGATGAAGCAGGCCAACGAGAGGCTTCAAGCCAGTGAACAGCGTTTCCAGCTGGCTATGGAAGCCACCCGAGACGGTCTCTGGGACTGGGATCTGACAACCGACAGAGCTTACTTCAGCCCCGGCTACTGGGCTATGCTTGGTTACGAACCGGATGAGTTAACGGCTGGTGGTGAAACCTGGCGCAAACTCCTGCACCCCGAGGACAAGGATAGAGCTCGGGCATCAATTGCGGAGTACCTTAACGATCCCCAGGGAGATATGCAAATCGAGCATCGTCTCAAATCCAAGTCGGGTAGCTGGGTGTGGATTCTCGGCCGCGGGAAAGTAGTGGACTTTGACGACGAGGGACGTCCAACCCGCATGGTCGGGACCAACACCGATATCACAGCCCGGAAAGCGTCCGAGGCGGCCCTCTCCGAAAGCGAAGAGAAACACCGACTTCTTCTCGACCACGCCGGACTGGGTATCGGCTATTGGGATCTTGACGGCAACTGCCTGCTGATGAACCGCAAGGCCTGTGAGGACATGAACTCGACCGCTGATCAGTTGGTAGGCAGAAACATCGTCGACCTCCTCGACAAGGAGATGGGTAACAAGTATCTACGCCGCATGCAGGAAGTTTCGGCTGGAGCTGAGCAGCGCCAATGGGAAGACCGCATTGAGCTTCCAACTGGAAACTTCCATTTCATCTCGACCTATACGCCTATGACCGATGAGCAAGGATCAATTACGGGTGTGCAGGTAATTTCAGAGAACATAACAGAGCGCAAGGAGGCCGAAGCGGCTTTGCGTGAAAGCGAAGCCAAGTACCGTCTTCTGTTCGATAACGCGGAAGTACTGTTCTCGGTCTACGATCGCGATGGCGTCTGCAAGATGATGAATAACCAGGTGGCACAATGGTTCGGTGGCAAGCCGGACGACTTTGTGGGCAAGTCTTTCGGTGACCTGCACCCCGAAACGGGTCCTTCATATGTCGAACGGATCAGACGAGTGATCGACTCAGGAGAGTCCGCGGAATTCGAGGACCAGGTGAAGTTCCCCGAGGGCACTCGTTGGCTCTTGTCGCGAGTTCAGCCTATCCCCAACGCCGAGAACAAATACACTTCGGCTCAGATAATCTCCCAGGACGTCACCGAGCGCAAGCTGGCCGAACAGAAACTCAGGGATGCCCATATGCGCCAGCAAGAGGCGGTCAAAGCCGGTCGCGTCGGCTTGTGGGACTGGGATTTGACTACCAACGAAGTTGACTATTCGCCCGAGTGGAAAGCGCAACTTGGCTGCAAGGAGGACGAAGTCGCCAATAATCTGGAAGAGTGGACCAGCCGAATCCACCCGGACGATGTCGAGCGAACAATGCGCCACATGGACAGGATGATCGGTGAGCGCAGCCAAAACTACCAGGTCGAGTTCCGCATGCGCCACGCCGACGGCAATTACATCTGGATTCTGGCTCAGACATCGGTGATATGTGACGATTCCGGCGAACCGGTTCGCGTCCTCGGATCACACGTCGACATCACCGAACGCAAACGCCTGGAGGAACTCGGATCTCGCGCCAAGAGACTTGAGTTGGCCGGTACCATCGCCGGACAAGTAGCCCACGATTTCAACAATCTGTTGTCGCCTTTGATGGCATATCCCGAGTTCATCCGGGAAGAACTCAGCGCCGATCATCCAGCCTTGACATACGTCGACACCATCGAGAGCGCCGCCCAGAAGATGTCCGACATCAACCAGGACCTTCTGACCATGGGTCGTCGTGGCCACTACAATCATGACCTGGTCGACCTGAACAAGATCGTGAGGCAAGCGTCTCAGGAGATTGGCAGCTCGTTCAGAACCGTGGCATTCGAGTTGGACCTGAGCAGTGACCTGATGCCGATCAAAGGGGGCGCGGCGCAAATCCATCGCGCTTTGATCAATCTGCTCATGAACGCCCGGGACGCCGTGCACGGCGTTGGACAGATTAGGGTCACAACCGAGAACTACTATGCCGATGAAACCGCCGTCAATTTCGGCCAGGTGCCTCGTGGCGAGTACGTGAAGCTGACGATATCTGACGATGGCTGCGGTATCGATGAGGGGATCCAGAGCCAGATCTTCGATCCCTTCTTCTCTACCAAGACCGCCGATCGTCAGCGGGGTACCGGACTGGGGCTGAGTGTTGTTGATGCCGTCCTGAAGGATCATGATGGTTACGTTGACATGGTCAGCAAAGTAGGCCACGGAACTTCGTTCTTCCTCTACTTCCCTATTACCCGGGGTGAGATTTCCGCCGATGAGGAGGCGCGACTGTCCGGCGGCGAGGAGTCGATCATGTTGGTCGACGACGACGCTATTCAACGTGAGGTCAACAGTGCCATTCTTCGCAAACTAGGTTACAGCGTGACGGCCGTGGAAAGTGGCGAGGAGGCGGTTGAGTTCCTGAGGCGGCAGCCGCATGATTTGGTCATGTTGGACATGGTTATGCCGGGTGGAGTTGACGGAACCGAAACCTACCGGCGAATCCTGGAATTCAACGCCGGCCAGAGGGCTATAGTCCTGTCCGGATTCTCAGAGTCGGAGAGAGTAATGAAGGTGCAAGAACTGGGCGCGGGCGCCTTCCTCCGCAAACCGGTTACTCGTTCCACTATGGCCAGAGCGGTGAGGAACGAACTTGATCGAACTCCTGCTAAATCGGATATCAAAGAGGATTAAACCTCGTCTTCTGCGCATGGACCGGAGTACCGGCCCTAACCCTTCTTGCCTTCGGCAGCATGTTAAGACTCACCCAGGATCAGTCGACAACATCCATAAGAGCCTGATTGCAGCAAGACTCTAATCTATCTTATTGACATGTACAAGATTGAGAAGACAAGTTACGGTCTTTGTGTAAGGATCGCCGGAATCTACGCCGAGGGCGAACTGGCTCGCTACGTTGCCGAAAAGGAAGCCATCTGCGCCGAGTTCGATAAGCCATATTCCATGCTCGTGGATCTGCGCGAGGCTATCCCGCCCAGCTCCGAGGATCACCAGAGGTTGCAGGATTCACAGCGAAGACAACTGGAAGGCAACCTCGAACGAATCGCCATAGTGGTGATCTCCCCCATCCTGGAGTTCAACGCCCGTCAGGTAGGATTCTCGGCCGGCACCGAAGATGCCACCAGGTTTATCAACGCCAATAGAAACCCCGATTGGGAAAAGCAGGCACTCCGCTGGGTAATCCACGGACTCGAACCGGAATTAGTCACTCCAGCAATCAAATAGCGGTCCGATTCAGACCTCGTTGCCGTCCTTCCCTATTTTTGTATCATTATTAATCCCTTCGATCCTGTGGGCTGTCATAGCTGTGAATCGCATAGACAGGCACAGGAGAACCGAAATGCATAGATCAGAATCAAACTCTGTCGAATCCCCTATCCGCCCAAGCCTGGTTAGACTGGGCAATCTCACGATCGATCGCAACGCCAAACAAGTTAGCTTCGAAGGCGGTCGTGTAGATCTGACGGCGGCCGAGTTCGACCTGATGTGGTACCTGGCTACAAACAACGACCGCGTAGTCACTCGCGACGAGCTGTTCGAGCAGCTCCTGCGCTTGGAGTACGATGGTCTCAATCGCACGATTGATCTGAGGGTGTCGCGACTGCGACGCAAACTCGGCAACCACGGGCTTCCCTTGATACGTTCAATCCGGAGCGAAGGCTACCTCTTCTCCGTCGCCAGTTCACCCAAGTCGACAACAAGCAATTGATCCGAAAGGAGTTCCCAATGATTACCGTTGCATTGCGCCTGATTACCGTCAAACTGCTCCTGATCTTGGTCGTGGCCCTGGTCGGCTGTTCCGACCAATCCAGCGAAGGAGTGACCTCGTCCAACGACCTGTCCTATACCAGCCAGAATCCGAGCGGCGAACTACCGGACGATCTCATCGATGAACTGGGACTGACCGAAGAACAGAAGGAAGCTATGGAAGCTCTTCGCGAGGAGATCCGCGCCCGTCACGAAGAAATCAGGGCCGGCTTTGACGAAGACACGCCCCGCGAGGAGATTCGCGAAGCCCTCAAAGCTCTTCACGAGGAAGCTCGTACGCGGATGCAGGAGATTCTGTCCGAGGAGCAATACGCGCTGCTGGAACAGTATCGACAGGAGAAGGGTCGCAAGTTTGGTCGAGGACCTGACGGCGAATCGCTATCACCCGAAGAGCGACTCGAGAAACGACTGCAGCACATGACCGAAGCCCTGCAGCTCACTGACGACCAGGTTGCCGCCATCAGAGCCATATTCGAGTCGTACCAGGAGGAAATGGAAGCCGCCCGCGAGGCGCGCGATCGCGAAGCCGGGCAGGAACTGCGTGAGCAGATCCGCTCCGAAATCGAAGCTCTCTTGACCGATGAGCAGATAGCCTCACTCGAAGAGATGAAGCAGAACCGTCCCGGCCCGGGCCACGGCCACGATGGTCCTGGGCGAGGATTCCGACGAGGTCCCGGCGGCAACTAGACTCATTCATACTCCCTCCCAAAGAGCCTCCGGATCCGTTGCTTGCATCCGGAGGCTTTTCTGTTGTTGAGTCAGAACTCAGATTTTTCGAATTCTGAGTTCCCTGTCGGACAGATTTGTCTATATTCTGATTTAAGAGACAAACAGAGACACTCTTGTCTCAGACTCAGGAGGTGTTCATGGCTGACAATCCCGTAGGATGTGCCAAACCGACCGGAACGGTGATTGGTGACACACCCTCAGAAGACGTTAAACCTGCACAAGATCAAGGAGGGTCCGAGATGGTGACCGCGCGTGTGGGAGGCCCAGCTCCCGATTTCGAAGCTCCTGCCTATTTCAGGGGCGAGTTCAAGAATATCAAACTCTCCGACTATTCCGGCAAATGGGTGTTGCTCTGCTTCTATCCCGGCGATTTCACCTTCGTCTGACCGACCGAACTAGCGACGGTCGCCGCTAAGATGGACGAACTAAAGGCACTCGGTGTGGAAGTTCTCTCGGTATCGACGGACAGCACCTTTGTCCACAAGATCTGGGAAGAGGAAGAACTCAACAAGATGACCGAGTCCGGTATCCCCTGGCCAATGGTGGCCGACGGAGCCGGCAATCTTGGAAGAGTATACGGCGTTTACGACGAAGCCAACGGTGTCAATATCCGCGGGCGCTTCATAATCGATCCCGACGGCGTGATCCAGGCTGCCGAAATCCTTACCCCTCCCGTAGGACGAAAGGTCTCCGAATCGATTCGACAGGTGAAAGCCTATCAATTGGTCCGCGAAAGCAATGGAGCTGAAGCTTGTCCAGCCGGATGGGAGCCGGGTGGCGACACCCTCAAGCCGGGTCCGGATTTGGTCGGAAAGGTCTGGAAGGTGTGGAAGGTTAGCGAATAAGCGTTACCGACAAACAGCGCTTCGCGCTTTCGATCGAGCAAGCTTATTGCAGGGCGGGACCATCTCAGGTCCCGCCTCGATTCTTGAGAAGAGTATCTCCGAAGCCTACTGCCGCTCAAGCATGATATGCAGACTCGCCTCGGCCGCGCCATCGCCAAGATTCCGGCTCAATTGCTCGGTGATCAACGGAGGGAGCATCTTACTAAGATGTTCGCCGGCCAGGCCTAACCGCTCCATCGCCTGATTCAACTGATCCATATTCTCTGCCCGCGTGGCCAAACGTGACATGTTGACCAATCGCGAACCTATAGGCGATGAACTGTCGGTCAGAATCGAATCCTCGACGTAGAGAGCGTAGTTGGTCGCCACGTCGACCACTACGGACGGACGGGTGCGCCAGAGAAGCTCCAGCGAGATTGTCACCAACGAAGGATCCGACAGAGCATATGTGGATTCGCTGACCAGGACGACGTCATACTGCTTGATATGACGGGGATGTTTCTTGAGGACCATGCTGTTCACGGTCGGGAAATCCGGATGACTCACGATAAGACGAGTGGTGTCCTTGTCGAACTCGCAGGGAAGGATGTAATAGCCGTCCTGATCGGAGACGACGATATTAGTGTCGTTTCCCGAACCAACTTTGAGCGTCGCCCCTGCCACCGGCAGACCCTGTTCGGTGGTCACACGGCCACGTAACTGCCCTCTCGGTATCCAGGGGATCTCCCGTCGCGCGATCTCATAACTGGAAGCCTTTTCGCTGGAGTACTTGGCCAACTTGATCTTCACGTGAGTGAGGACATCACGCGGCGCTTCCAGGTTCTCCATGAGAATCGGCTTGTACCCATCCGCCTCGATATCGGCACTGAAGGGATGAGTGGCGGTCCACTTGCCAAACCAGAACTGACCGATTCGGCGTCGATACTTCGAATCCACCCACTGGACCAGGCCACAAGGCAGAGGGGTACCATCGTCGGCATCAAAGGCTGTCATGACAACCAGCCCCACCGGAACATCGGGAGCGAAGTAGCCGTTGAACAAACCCTCGGCAGTGGGAACTCTTAGCCAGTTACTACACTCTACCTCATCGACTTTCCAGGCTGCCTTGGTAATCTCGGCCGCAAACGACTTGAGAGCATCTTCGCTGTAAAGACCGAAGTGAGGTTTGCCGGGGTCGAACTCCTGTGCGGGCACGGCGGAACAGAGCAGCGCCAGCGAAACTGCTACGGATACAATTAGGTACTTCACGTTCATTCCTTCTTCAGACGAGCCTAGATGTCCGCCGCTTCGTACTTGCGTACCCAACGGGAGTAGAAGTACATAGCAACTGCCGAAGCCAAACCAATCGCGGCGAACTGGTACCAAAGTTCGTAAGGCTTGTACACGGACCACAGCAAATCGGTTGCCTCCTGATGTGACATACCCGAAACCTCAACCAGCTTGTTCATAGCATCGGGACGGGCGATTTCGGAGATGCTATGGTTCTTCTGGAGATAATCGATGGCCAGGTTAGCTTTGTCGCCGGCTCGGTCATAGACATGACCGGCGAAGAGTGAACCGATAGCCCAGCCAATTCCCTGCGGGATATTGGCGTAGCCCATGTAGAGGCCTTTCTTGCCCTCAGGCGCAATCACCCCCAGGTACTCGTTCATCTTGGGCGAGGACATCATTTCACCCACCGAGAAGACCAGAATTCCCACCAGGCAGAATATCCCGGCACTGGTGAATCCTGCCAAAACCAGACCAACCGAACCGATGACGATTCCCCAGAAGATCGAGGTGACTCGTCGCATCCTGGAGACGAGGTATGATACAAACACCACGGCCAGAACAATGAACCCGGCGTTGAGGTTGATCATCCATTCCTGCGAGATCTGCGGTGCGCGCATGGAGTTCTGCTGAAGCATCCACGAAGGTTCGCCCAGCGCTCTCGCGATGGCCGAGCTGTCGACCCAATCGACAATAAAGTTGGGCAGCATATCGAAGAGCTGCATGAACATCAGCCAGAAGCCGGACATGATCAAGATGAACACGATCAGTCGGGCATCGAAGATATTCTTGATCGTGACCCAGAAAACGAGAAGGGGATTGCCTTTCTGCTCTCCCCCGGGCGCCGGATCCTTGTAAGTGAACAGAACCAGCAGGTTCAGCGACACGATAACCGCGCAGCCGTAGAACACCGTCTCCCAGGAGTAACCATAGAGGAAATGGGCCAGCGGCGGTCCCAGGAAGCCTCCGACGTTGACCAGCATATAGAAGGTACCCCAACCGACTGAGGAGTTCTTCTTGGTCAGACTTTGGCACATCGTCCCTTGAACACCCGGCTTGAAGATGGCCGTACCGAGGGCCAGCGTACAACAGCCGGCGAAGAACGGCCAGAACTCCCGCTGGGTAGCCATCAGTATGTAGCCTATGATCTTGATTATCACCGAGGCAGCAATGGTCTTCTTGTAGCCGTAGCGGTCGGCAAATCCACCGGAGACCATCGGCGTGATAGACTGGAATATGGCCCACCAGAAGAAGATGAAGCCCTTGTCGGCCTGGCTAAAATGCAGCCCGCCGATTTCGTCGGCCTGGGCAATGTAAATCGGGATGACCACTCTCACGCCGTAATAGGCAAGACGTTCGAGCATTTCCATCAGGTTGACCATCCAGAACGGTCTGCTCATGGTCATCAGTTGCTGAAACAGGCCTTCTTTGGCCGGAGATGCAGTTGTTGCCATAGGGAGTCCTTATTCTGTTCTCTTGCTTCCGGCTAAGAAAGGCAACCAATCCAATCCGGTCAAGTGTTGTGGCTCAAGTAGGGCAGGTCTCCCCGAGACCTGCCACGATGGCGAGACAGAAGACAGTGGGGTCTGGAGGACAGGCATACGCCGAATGTAGGTCGGGCTCCGGAACGAAGCCGCACCAGCGGATGAGTGTAGAAACCAGACACGCTCGATACAGAGTTTTGGCGCACGGGAACGTACGCCAGCCACGGCATCACAGTTTTTGTAGGGAAGATTCTTCCTAGGTTCTGCCATCTTCTCTTGAACTGGATTCCGATGATGGCAGAACCCGAAGCGGGTTCTTCCCTACTTCATCATCTCAGATAGTAGGTCGGGACCCTTGCCCGAAGGGTCGCGAAGCGAGGTCCCGACACTGCCCGACTCGCCCACAAAATGCACCGTGTCGGGATGACAAGCATCCCGACCTACGCCATTCGTGAGAGTCATTGCGCGCGAAGCAAAGCAATCTTACTGACAAGGTCCAGACTGCCCCTCCAGATACAGGCCGATTGACATAAACGAAGATTCTGTTATCTTGTATAAACCAGTACCACTTACTGCAACGTACTAACGATTTCTACGAGGGAACAAACAAATGAAGACCGCAAAGAAGGGACTTTTAGTTCTGGTCTTGGCAGCGATGTGCGTCTCAGTGCATGGTGTCGAGCGACCGGACGCAGGCGCCCCGGGAGGGCGTGCGACCGACAACGATACCTATATCAACCCGGCCAACATTCTGATGTTCGTAACCAACACCGGCGGCTATGGCCGTGACATTGACGGTGTATTCGGCCATGGGGCTGGGACTTTCTTCCCTTACACTTCAATAGCCGAATTACAGAGCGGTTTGCTCGACGACTACGTGCTATTCGCTGGTGGTCTCTGGTTAGGTGGCAAAGTCAATGATGATATCCGCCTCGCCCTCTCAGAGTTTGGCGACGAGTTCGTCCCGGGACATATGGCCAATGGGACTTTTCTGCCGGACGATCCCGCCTTCCGTGTCTATAAGCTCTACTCCGATTCTCTAGGCGACAATCCCAATCAGGATTGGCTGGACTGGCCGGTTAGTCAGGGGGCTCCGGTGGATGAGTTCGGCAATCCAGAGATGATGGGTGTCCAGATGACTTGGTCGGTGTTCAACGATGCCGATCCCTCCGCCCACAACATCAACGAGGGATTCACAGATCCGCTGGGAGTCGAGGTGAAACACACTACTTTCGCCTTTGATGCAACCGGGGCTTTGGGCAACACGATCTTCCACCGATGGGTCATCAGCAACAAGGGTGGCAACCAAATCGACAGCTTCTTCATATCTCTTTGGAATGACCCCGACCTGGGCGATCACACCGATGATCTGGTAGGTTGTGATACGATTCTCAACATTGGCTACTGTTACAATGCCGACAACGACGATGCAAACCACTACGAAGATCGTCCACCGTGCGTGGGCTTCAACTTGCTGCAGGGCCCTCTTCACTACACCGGCAATCCCGTCGACACCGGCTTAATGTGGGGTGAAGCGTATTCCGGTTACGTCAATCTCGAGATGACTTCGTTTGCTAAGTACACAAATGGTACCGACCCCAATGTCTTCACCGAATCATTCAACTACATGAGAGGGTTGAGCGCCGACGGAGATCCTTATACCTATAATGGCCAGCATCTGTCTTATTTCCATAGCGGCGACCCGGTGACTGGCACCGGCGATCTCGATTTCGCCCCGGCCGACCGTCGCATGATGATGACCTCCGGCCCGATCTCATTCGCTCCCGGTGACTCCACTGAGCTCATAGTGGCCATGGTGATTGGGCAGGGTCCCAATCATCTCGCATCGGTGTCGGTGATGAAAGCACACGCCGTGTACGCCCACATGGCTTACGAAGCAGGTTTTGGCGACGATCCTGGTCCCGGCGAATGCGAAGAACCTTTCCACGTCGAGTATGACTATGACTCCGATGTGATGGAGTTGTGCTGGGATGATGCGCAAGGCATAAGTCTGCCGAGTGCGCACCAGTTTGAAGGGTACAAAATCCAACAAGGTCCCAGTCCGGTGGGTCCCTGGACGGAAATCGCCAACTTCGATCTGGCCAACGGACTTGTCGAGTTATACGATTCTGTCTTCAACCCGCAGACCGGACTCTTCGAGTGGACTCTGATCTGGGAGGGCCAGGACAACGGTCTGGCGTACGAACTTTCCCTGCCAAATGATCCGCTA
>Ga0180436_10003662_pt1 | contig 14023 bp, 14 predicted proteins | sample SS_ome_2_FD_132434 | JGI IMG/M metagenome (GOLD analysis project Ga0180436, IMG submission 132434) | Hypersaline lake sediment archaeal communities from the Salton Sea, California, USA - SS_3_S_2 metaG | ecosystem: Environmental > Aquatic > Non-marine Saline and Alkaline > Hypersaline >...
ATTATGAACAAGGCCAAAATAACCGACGCACTGGTCGATTTTTCCCACGCGCTGGTCGGACATATTCGCGGCGGTCTGGCTCAGGTAAATATCGTTGCGTCGATTCTTTTTGCAGGGTTGACCGGTGTCGCAATGGCGGATGTTGCGGCCCTGGGCTCGATTCTGATTCCGGCGATGGAAAAAGACGGATACGGCAAGCCGTTTGCTGCCGCCATAACGGCAGCCTCATCGGTGGTCGGCCCAATCATTCCTCCCAGCCTGGTAATGCTCATTTATGCCCATGTAATGGGAGTTTCGGTTGCCGCCCTGTTCCTTGCCGGTATCATTCCCGGATTGATGATGGGATTCATGCTGATGATAACCACGGGAATCATCGCCAAGAAAAGAAATTACCCTAAAAGAGGGAGCCGGCCTACCGTGAAAAGGGTCGGGATGACGCTGTTTAAATCGATGCCGGCCCTCGGCTGTCCGATAATCATCCTCGGCGGCATCATTTTCGGTATATGCACCCCGACCGAAGCAGCTGGACTGGCGGTGCTCTACTCGTTTCTTCTCGGTTTTTTCTTCTATAAAACCCTGAAGATCAAGGATCTGCCGCCCATATTTCTTTCCAGCATGGTGCACACGTCGGTGGTCTTTCTGATTATCGGCACGGCTTCCCAGCTGGGACTGCTGATCACCGATATCAGCCTTCCGCAGGAAATATCCGAGAGTATGCTCAACTTGACCCAGAACAAGGTGCTGATGCTGGTTATCATCAATATCTTTCTGCTTATGATGGGTATGATCCTGGAGATTATTCCCAATGTCGTCCTGTTGAGCCCGATTCTTGCCCCCTTGGCAATTGAACTGGGTGTCCATCCCATTCATTTCGCCCTTATTCTGCTGGTGAACCTCAACATCGGAATGAATACACCGCCCATGGGCGGCCTGCTTTTCATAACCAGCAGTATGGCGGGAGAAAAATTCGATACGGTGATGAGGGAGATCTGGCCTTTCATTGCAACCCAGATCGTTACCCTGCTGTTTATTACCTACATTCCGGAAACAACCCTCTGGATTCCACGCTATTTCGGGTTCCTCTAGACCCAATATGTCACAAAAGAGAAGGCGAAACTTGTAAGAATCCTTTATATAAGCATGCCCCCCCCGAGGCCTGGCGGAGGGTGTCACGTACTTGATCAGCTTCCAGGCAGCGCTCTCAGGAGCAATTGATTACAGTCCACTGCATCAATCAGCATCAATGTCAACCACAGTACGCCCGGTTATAGCACCTTTCATATAGTCGCTGAAAAGATCCGGGAGATCTTCGAAGGCTACGGTACGGGACACGATGGTCTTCATCCCCGCAGGTTTCAGGTCGGTTGCCAGCCGGGACCACACCTTATCTCGCAAGGGTATCGGGCAGTAGGTGGAATTAATTCCCAACAGATTCACGCCTCTCAGGATAAAAGGCATCACCGTGGTTTTCAGGTCGTGTCCCCCAGCCAATCCAATCGAGGCAATATTGCCTAATGGGCGCATGGTGCGTGTGATCCAGGCGAGCGTTTCCCCTCCTACCGCATCGATCGCACCGGCCCACAACCCCTTCTCGAGAGGACGCGAGCCAAACTCACTTCCGAATGACAACGTTGCCGGTTCCAATTTGATCGATACTGACCTCATCGAATCGAGAACTGATTTCACCGCTGTCATTATGAACCCTGAATGCCTTGAATGTGCTCATTGAGTCCTCTCCTGGTATTCAGTATATTTTTCCTGGATTCAAAAGCCCTTTCGGATCAAAGGCATGCTTAATAGCTTTTTGCAGGGTAATGGAGACATCGCCGATATCCTTTGCCAGGTAGTTTTTTTTCATGACCCCAATACCGTGTTCTCCGGACAGGGTTCCCCCGAGCTCAAGAGCGATCTGAAAAATTTCCCCCGCTGCTTCCTCGGCTTTTGCATTCTGCTCTTCATCCCGCCGATCAAAAAGAATATTGGGGTGCAAGTTCCCGTCGCCGGCATGGCCGAATACCGCAATTGGCAGACCGCACCGCTTGGACGTATCCTGGATTCTCCGGACCGCTTCCGGAATACAGGATCGGGGAACTGAAATGTCTTCCCCCAGCTTGTTCGGGGCCTTGCGTGCAAGACTCGGCGAGACGCTGCGCCGTGCCCGCCACAACTCAGATCTCTCGGTTGCGGTCTGTGCAACCGTTACCTCCGCGGCCCCCTCCCTGCGGCAGGCATCCGCCAGGGCCTGCATGTCTTCCAGGACCGCAGCCTCGTTATTGCCGTCGCATTCAATGATGAGCATTGCCGCTTTATCGACAGGCAACCCCAGGTTCATTGCTTCCTCGATACACTGAATGGAGGTCTGGTCCATCATCTCCAGCGTTGCCGGGACAATCCCCTCCTGCAACACCGAATTAACGGCCCTGGAACAATCATCCAGATGGTCGAAAACAGCCATGGCCGTTCTTACTATCCGCGGCTTACCGATAAGCCGAACCACGATTTCCGTGATAACGCCTAACGTTCCCTCTGATCCGACCAGAAGCCCGGCCAGGTTGTACCCGGTAACATTCTTGATGAACTTTCCGCCGGTTACGACAACATCCCCGGCCGCAGTAACCATTGTCAGCCCCATTACATAATCTCCCGTGACCCCATATTTCAGACAACGGGGACCGCCTGCATTACAAGCCACATTGCCGCCGATGGTACTCTGTTTTACACTGGAAGGATCGGGAGGATAAAATAGACCGAGTGCCTCGACCTCATTCTGCAGGTCGGCGGTGATCACCCCAGCTTCAACGGTAGCCGTCATGTTGTCCGGGTCAATCTCAACGATCCGGTTCATGCGGGTAAGGCTGAGTGCGATCCCCCCTCCAACCGGAACTGATCCGCCTGCCAGTCCGGATGCCATGCCCCGGGGAATTACCGGCATCTGGTATCGATGCGCGAGGGCAACGACTCCGGCAACCTGTTCCGTATTGAGCGGCTGGACAACGATATCGGGACGGCCTTCGGTAAAGGTGCCGTCAAAAGAATAACTGATGAGATCTTCCTCGGTACTGAGCACATGCTCTGCACCGACAATTTTTTCGAATTCCCTGATCCGCGTATCATCCATTGGGCTCATTCCCTCCACCGTTTTGGTCATAGGCCTGAGCGAGCAAATCGACCGGATGGACCACTTTTACTTTCAGACCTGCTCTGGCAATTCCCGTCGTCAGCTGCATACGGCAGGCAGGACAACCGCTGGCCACTATTTCAGCCCCGCTCTCAGCCAGGTTTGCTATCTTGCGATCGAGAATGGCGGATGAACTCTGGTAGTGGGTTACGAGCTGCGACCCGGCAGATCCACAACACTGGTCAGCACCTTTCATTTCGATGAAATCAATTCCGTCGATCAACTTCAACAGATCACGCGGCTGGCTGCTGATATTCTGAGCCCGAACCATATGGCAGGGGTCATGATACGTGACCGATGCCTCTATCCTGCCTGCCGGTTTCTGCATTCCCACATCGGCGAGGAACTCGCTCACATCCCTGATTTTACCTGAAAATTGTGCTGCCCGGTCGGCCCACTTCGCATCATCTTTGAAAAAATGTGCATATTCCTTGAGCATAGAACCACAGGTTGCACAATCGGTTACGATGTAGTCGACATCGAGCTTTTCATAAAGATCGATGTTGTAGCGGGCCATGTCCATGGCCTCGACCATTCTTCCATATCCCCGCGCCGGCATACCGCAGCATCTGGTCTGCCCCGGCGTAACGACCTCACATCCGTTATGGGCCAGGATTCGTATCGTGGCCTTGCTGCTGTCTGCATGCAGCAGACTTTGACCGCACCCCAGAAAAAAAGCCACCGAATATCTTCTTGATCCGACAGCATTGGTAATCCTGGGGATGCGCACTCTCAACGGCCGCACAGGGATACGCGGCAATTGATTTTCCAGATCACGAATACGTGCCGGAAGTTTCGAGATCAGCCCCAGACGATGGAGCAGCCAGCGTACCCCCAGATTCTGATAAAGCCTCATTGGCAATGATGCCAATTCAAGCCTTCGCGGGCTTTTAAGCGTGTGTTTGAACAGCAGGGTTTTCCAGCCGGTCGATTCGATCTGTTCTGCTGCAAATCTCATATCCAGCGCCAGGTCGGCAGGCTTGATGCCGACCGGACAGATGGTATTGCAGCTCAAGCAATCCATACACCGGTTCATCTGGTCATGGAAATTCCCGGAAGGCTCGAGTTTTCCTTCGAGCACCTTCCTGGCCAGCATTACCCGGCCTCGTGGTGATTCGGTTTCTTTACATGTGGATTGGTAGGTAGGGCAGTTCGGAACACAGAGCCCGCACTTTATGCAACGGTGATACTGCTCCTCTGTGGGAGCCTTGACATGCGAATAGGGGTTGTTTTGACTGGAATGATCGTGCATGTATTCTCACTGCTATGACGATAGTAAATCCGGCATAAAACGTTGTCATCCGATTTTGCCGAGTCACTCACAATCGATCTGATCACCCGGACTGCAATTGCGTGCGCGCAACTTAGCTCAGCGATGTCTGAGAAACGGGGCGGCATGTCTGCCGCCCCGTTTCTCATAATTCGACCGCTCCTCGTCGTCGTCCGGCAGGGAGGTGATCGTACCGTCCCAGGTATCGACTTTTCCTCCCGCTTCGGCATCCTCGGGGAACCATGTCTGGGTGACGTTCTTGGTCTCGGTGAAAAAAGCAAAACCGTCACGACCCATTACATGCAGGTCGCCAAAGAACGATTGTTTGTTGACCGGCGTTGCCGACCATTCAGGATATGCCGCCTTAGCCGCATCGATGGCGTTTTCCACCTCGGCGGAAGTACACTGCGGGGCTCTGGCGATGACCTCTCCGGTGGACGGATTAAAACAGTCCATGTACGTATCGGTCTCCGACTCGAACCAGTGGCCGTTGCAATGATACTTGAGCCTGACCGGCTCTCCCTGGCCTGCTTCGGTAAAATAACGATTGGCTGCAACTTCACGTGCCATGTCAATTCTCCTCGTCAGACATTATTTCTATGCTTATTATCCGGTATCTAATATTCCCCAATTACCAGTACTGCATGGCGTCCTTGAACAGACCGGCCAGTTCATCCGGACCTGCAGGCCGCGGAGACAGTTTCGTTACCCGGTGTTGAGGCAGTGTGCCCTCGACGAGCTTCGGAATGTCCGATTCGGAAAAGCCAACGGCTTTCAGACCATTGGGAATATTGAATCGTTTGAAATATCCGATCATGGTATCGGCAAGGAATTCACCCGCATCAGCGTCCTTCACGCCCTCAACATCCGCTCCCAACGCCGCTGCAGCCTCGAGATGACGCTTTGGATTTGACGGTCCGGTAAACCGGAAAACGGCTGTAGCTTTGATGACCGCCGAAATACCGTGCGGAATGATCGGGTGATCGGAAATGTAATCCGGGGCGATATAGTCCCGGACCATACCCGATACCGGATAGGACATGCCGTGCGGCAGCGTCACCCCGGCATTGCCGAAGCCGACGCCGGCAAAGGCCGCTGCCAGTGCCATCCAGCCGCGGGCCTCCTCGTTGGTCGGTTCATCAACGGCGGTGGCAAAATTGTCCGCCATGATTTCCATCGCTTTGATCGCCCACATATCGCTGATCGGATTGGAGCCCTGGTATGCGGGACGATTGATGGGGCGATCCGGATACGGCCGGTTGGTATATTCGACTGCAGTGTACGACTCAACCGCGTGGGTCAAAATGTCAAAAGCGGTCGATGCTGTGATCATGGGCGGCATCGAGATGGTATTGAGCGGGTCGACAATGCCAAGCGTCGGTTTTAACACCCTCGATGCAATGCCGGTTTTTGCATGCATCTCCTCAAGATCGAAAATAGCCACACCTGTCGTCTCGCTTCCGGTTCCTGCAGTTGTCGGAATTGCGAACAGAGGCTTCAGCGGTCCCGGAATAGGCTTTCCTTTTCCAATAGGTGCATTGACGTAGAGCAGAAAATCGTCAGTCGGATAGGTCGAGTACAGATTAGCCGCTTTTGCGGTATCAATGACCGAACCTCCGCCCAAAGCGACAAATGAATCGACCTCATTGGTCACAGCGAAATTGATCGCATCTTTAAACGATGTGTCCGTCGGCTCGACCCTGGTCTGATCGTAAACAACATATTCGACCCCTTCCTTGTCCATCGAATCGATCACCGTTTTGGTCATCGGTAATTTGGCGATATTCGGGTCTGTAACGAACATCACCTTTCTTACGCCGAGATCTTTCAGATCCATGCCGATCTCAGCCGTTACCCCTCTACCGAACCTGATGTTGGACGCAGCCATTTCAAAGCCAATCTCTCTTTCCATTTTTATCTCCATTACGGTGTTAGGTTGATAAGGTTCATTCGGCGCCATGCAAATCGCTCCTTACTCGCGCAAGCTGTCGTAATACGCTCAACGCAGTTGCCAAACAGCAAAGATCAACGTTATTTACTAGGTGAGGCCCTCGCGCGCAGCGTTTTAGAAAGGAAATTGTTTGACCTGTAATACCAGAATCGACGGTTATTTCTTTAACATTCGAGATCCATCGATCCGTGGCATTTCAAGCTTAGACATCTCAATTCCATCAACCCGGATATTTCATTATTGGAATCCCATGTAAAACCCCGTTGCCTGAGTGGGCAACGGGGACATTTAATTCGATCTCTCTCGGCTGCTATCAATACGGAACTTTCTCCACATTAACCGCACAGACCTTGAGTTCCGGGATCTTGCACGTCGGGTCGTGGGCCGGATTGGTGAGGATGTTGGCACAGCTCTCGATGAAATGAAACGGCATGAACAGCGACCCGTCTTCGATCCGTTTCGTGATTTCCGCACGTATCTTCACCTCGCCGCGGCGGGAGCTGATGGAAACCACGTCTCCATGCTTGATCTCGAGCTTCTCCGCATCGCCCGGGCTGATTTCTAGGAATCCTTCCTTGATTTCGGCATCGAGACTGGGCGAGTTCCTGGTCATCGTGCAGGTGTGATAATGGGCGAAGACCCGGCCGGTTGACAGCCAGAACGGGTATTGCTCGTCGATGACCTCCGATGGGGGCTGGAAGTCGATCGCATGGAACAGACCTTTGCCGCGGGCAATCGTGCCCCGGTGCAGGAACTTCGTACCGGGATGATCCGGGGTGGGACACGGCCACTGGATGCCGTCGCCTTCAAGGCGTTCGTATGTAATGCCGCCGTATGAAGGGGTCAGCTGCGTCATCTCGTCGAATATCTCCTGCGGATGACGGTAAGACATCGGGTAGCCGAACGCAGTGGAGACGTCCTGGATGATCTGCCAGTCCTGGCGGGCTTCCCCGAGCGGCTCCACGGCCTTGCGTACCCGGGTGACGCGGCGTTCGGTATTGGTGAAGGTCCCGTCTTTTTCGGCATAGCAGACGCCCGGCAGGACGACGTCGGCCATCTCGGCGGTGGCGGTCAGGAAGATATCCTGGACGACGAGCAGCTCGGCTTTTTCCAGGGCCTTGATGACGTGGTTCACGTCGGGATCGCTGACAACCGGGTTTTCGCCCATGATGTACATGGCTTTTACCGACTCGTCCCCGAGTCCCTCCAGCATGGCGGGAATGGTCAGGCCGAGGTTTGACGGCACCGAGTCAACCCCCCAGGCTTTCGCGAATTTTTCTCCGGCCGCGGCATTAGTGACCGGCTGATAGGCCGTAAACACGTTGGGAAGGCCGCCCATATCGCAGGCGCCCTGCACGTTGTTCTGGCCGCGCAGGGGGTTGACCCCGCACGACTCCCTGCCGAGGTTGCCGGTCAGCATCGCCAGGTTGGCCAGGGTTTTGACGTTGTCCACCCCGGTGGTATGCTGGGTAATGCCCATACAGTAGACAATTGAGGCTTTTTCGGCAGTACCGTAAGCCTCGGCGATGGTCCTGATATCGTCGGCGCTGACGCCGCAGACTTCAGCCGCCTTTTCCGGCGTAAACGACTGTATGATCTCTCTTGTCCTGTCGAATTGCTCTGTTTTTTCCTCGATGTACTTCTCGTCATGCCAGCCGTTCTCGAGGATGACATTCATGATGCCATTCAACAGGGCCACGTCGGTTCCCATCTTCTGGGATATGTAGAGATCGGCGATTTCGGAAATATGGACTTTACGGGGATCGGCGACGATCACTTTCGCGCCGTTCTTCTTCGCGTTGAAGATCCTCGTAGCCACCAGCGGGTGGGCGACGGACGTGTTGGAACCGATGATAAAGATACAGTCGGCGTCTTCCAGTTCGTCCATGGAGTTGGTCATCGCTCCACTTCCAAAAGATGCGGCAAGACCTGCCACCGTGGAAGAGTGTCAGAGCCGGGCGCAGTGGTCAACGCTGTTGGTGCCGACGGCCGCGCGGGCGAATTTCTGGAGCAGGTAATTCTCTTCGTTGCTGACCTTGGCGGACGTGAGGAAACCGATGGAGTCGGGGCCGTTGGCTTCCTTTATCTCCTTGAGTTTCGTCGCGGCAAACGTTATCGCCTCATCCCACGAGACTTCCTCGAGTTGGCCGTTTTTCCTGACCAGCGGGCGTTTCAGGCGTTTATCGTTACGCACGAACTCATGGACGTTCCAGCCCTTGATACACAGCTTGCCCTTGTTGGCCGGGGTGGTTTTGCACGGGATGGTGCCGATCGGTTCACCGTCCAGCACCTCCAGGAAAAAATTACAGCCGCATCCACAGTAGGTGCATGTTGTCAGTACTGTCCTGTAATCCATATCAACGTACTCCTTGCTTTCCATAGTACCGGTATTGCATCATTCTGAAACTGCTCAGGTATCGAGCATATTCAAAGGCGATCGTTTCCCTCGCTTCTCCCCGGTCCGGTAATCAAACTGTTCATCGAGGACGGAATTCACCTTCTTGTACAGTGTCCTGAGCGGGATGCCCGAAGGACACGCCTCCTCGCACAGGCCGCAGTCGATACAGCGGCCGACCATATGCATGGCCCTGGTGTGATGGAAAACCGGAATTTCCGGCGGCAGTTCCCCGCTCTTCACCAGCTCGTCGCATTTCAGGCTGCAGTCGTTGCAGAAGCACATCGGACAGATATTCGAGCAGCCGTAACATTTGATGCATTTGACGAATTCATCCATCCAGTAGGAAAACCGGTCGGTAAGAACCAGTGCGTCGACCTCCGCGACACAGCTGTTTTCCCGCCCCTCGGCTTTGTCGCCGGCCACGATCTCGGCCGGATACGGTATGGCACATTCGCAGGCATCGGCAAGCACCTGGGGACAGGCGAAACCAACCGTCACCACCTTGTTGGGACTGAGCTGGTTCCATGTGTATAGCGTCGTCAGGGCCCGTTCGTCACAGCCGCGCACGAGGATGCCGAACGTATCTTCGGGATAGGCCTTGGCGATGTTGGTCAGATATTTGGTCAGCGGGTAACGGGCGTCGCCGGGGCTGTTGTTATCGCCCAGGCAGAGCATATCCAGCTCGTCCGCGTCGCTGAAAAGATGCGGCGCAATATGACCGTATTTTTCCGCAAGCCCGAGAAATCCCTTGATTTCCCCGGACTCGAGCAGCTCTTTCGCTCTCTGTCTAATTGTGTCAATCATCGTTAGCCCGCCTCCTTCATGAACTCGATGCTGTCCATTCGGTAATCCTTCTTCAGGGGTGAAGGACCGAGTTCCCGCACTTGCTCGATAAACGTGTTGAATTCGTGGACCAGTTCGGGAGCCTCGGCGGACGAGACCCAGCTTGCCCGCAGACGCTTCTCGTCGAGGCCGCTGAACTTGATCATTTCCTGCAGAACCGTCACACGCTTCTTGGTGGAATAATTACCGTACAGGTAATTGCATTCACCGAGGTGTCATCCCCCGACAAAGACCCCGTCCACCCCCTTCTGGAAAGCAAGCAGAATATGATGCGGCGACACACTCCCACTGCACATTACCCGGACAGTCCGAACATTCGCCGGGTACTGCAAACGACTGACCCCAGCCAGGTCAGCAGCGGCGTATGCTCACCATGTACACAAAAAGCATACAATTTTCGGTTCGAAAATGTCGTTACTCATCGATCGGTTCCTTTCTCATGGGTGATTAGTGCAAATCGTGTATCACTAAGTAATATCGGAGCATCGCTTAAATGGCGCGAATCTGCGCCAGCAGCTGCTCCGGTCTGTAGCCTTTCAATATCGCGCTGTGGGAAGGACAGGTGGCCGCACAGTTGCCGCAGCCCTTGCACAGAATATCCTTGACCACGCAAATCCTTTTTACCGGGTCGTAGCTGATCGCCTCATACGGGCAGACATTCAGGCAGCCCATGCAGCCGACGCAGCTGTCCTCTATGATCTCTGCGACGATGGCGCTCTTGACCAGTTTATCCTTGAACAGGATGGCGCCGATCCGCGCCGCGACGCCCATCCCCTGGGTTCTCGCCTCCACCGACGTGGCCGGGTAGCGGGCGCTGCCGCACACGAAGATACCGTCGGCAGCGAAATCAAGCGGCCGCAGCTTGGCATGAGCCTCGAGGAAGAAGCCGTTTTTGTCAGTAGGAACCCGCATCAGCGCGGCAACATCGCCGGAGTCCTTGCGGGCAACGAGCGGCGTCGAGAGGACCACGAGGTCGCTCTTGAGCTCCTTCCTGGTACCGATAACCGCCTGGTGGAAGCTCACCGTTCCGTCAGCGACCTCCGGTTCCCGGTCGGCATCGTACACGTCGAAATGGATCCCCATGCCGCGGGCATCCCAGAGCATCTGCTCTTTCTCGTCACCGTACATCTGCATGTCGCGGTAGAGTACATGGACATTGGCCAGCGGATAATTCCGCTTGATGTGCATGGCATTTTTCACCGCGGTGTGGCAGCAGATCCTGGAGCAGTACTCACGCTCCTTGCTGCGGGCGCCGGCGCACTGGATCATCGTAACCGACGCGCCCTTGAAGGTTCCGTCCCTGAATCGCTGTTCCAGTTCGTACTGGGTAATGACATCCCGGCCGTTGTGGCCGAACAGTCCGTCTTCGACCAGCGGCACGGCGCCGGTTGCAACAACGATACAGCCGACGGTGTCGGTCTCGGGGCCGAGCGCATTTTCTATGGTGACGCGGTAATTACCGATATAGCCGCTTATTTCGGTTACCTTCGCCCTGGTGAAGCACGACACGCCGGGCAGGGCGGTGACCCTGGCGGCAAGCGCCCCGATATTTTCCTCGGCGGATTCACCGTTTTCCAGCAGGTGCAGCTCGTTCATCAGGCCGCCGAATTTTTCCTCTTTCTCGACCAGCAGCACTTCCAGCCCCATGCCCGCCAGCGCCTCGGCGGCAGAGAGGCCGGCGATGCCGCCCCCAATGACCAGAATCTTCCTGATCAGCGAGGATTCGATCTCCTCCTGCGGCTCCAGGGTGCTGCTCTTGGCAACCCCCATCCGTACCAGGTCTTTTGCCTTGGCGGTGGCGATATCATGCTGCCCCATGTGGACCCACGAACACTGGTCGCGGATATTGACCATCTCGAACAGGTACGGATTCAACCCGGCTTCCTCGCAGGAAGCGGAAAACAGCGGCTGGTGGGTCCGCGGTGAACAGGAGGCGACGACCACCCGGTTCAGGTTGTTATCCTTGATCGCGTGCTGAATCTCGACGATGCCGGATTCGGAGCAGGTGTAGAGATTTTCCTTGGTGTAAACGACTCCGGGAAGCGTTGCGGCATATGCGGTCACATCGGCACAGTCGAGATGACCGGCGATATTGGATCCGCAGTCACAGATAAAAACGCCGATGCGCAGCTGCTCCGGACTGTTGTTCTTTTTCTCCATATCAGAATCCCTTTACGAAACCTTCAGTAAGTTCTCATGGGTCACGACCTGGACGGCCCGTGAAGCGGCGCTGCTCGCCTGGGCAACCGACTCAGGAATGTCCATGGGCGAGTGGGCGCAGCCGCAGACATAGATCCCTTCCCTGGTCGTGTCGAGGGGATTGTCGCGGTCGGTCTTGAAAAAACCGAACCGGTTCAGTTCGATGTCGAGTGTGTCGGCGAGTGCGGTCATCCCTGCGGTGGGAGCGCACGCGGTTGCCAGTACGACCATCTCGAACTCCTCGCGCTTGACCACCTGTTCCTGGGTATCTTCATACACCAGGACCGGATTGTCGTTGGGTCCGCCGACAATCTCCGCCACCCTGCTTCGTTTATAGGTGATATTGGAGTTGTTGCTGCCGCGCACCTTGTATTCATCAAACCCCTTGCCGACAGCGCGGATATCCATCCCGAAGATGGTGGAGGTCGTCTCGTTGTCGTGTTCGTGAGCGATGATGGCCTCCTTGATGGAGTGCATGCAGCAGAACCCGGAGCAGAAGGGGTAGAAACGCAGATCCCGGGAACCGACGCACTGGATGAAGGCAAGCTTTTTGGCGGTGGTGAATTGCTCCGCCCGTTCTTTCAGTTCGTCCAGCTCGGCGGTGAGGGCGAGATGTTCTTCATATTTTTCTGCCCATTGGGCGCGATCCTTATCGTCGCCTGCTCCCTGTTCCTTATATTCCTTGTAAAATTCGGCCGATTTCTTCTCGTGCTTGTCCTCGAAGCGGCCGATGGTCCGGGCGGACCGTTTTTCCATTTTTTCCAGCTCGGCGATCCGCTTGGTTACGATGATATCGGAGGGGCGGTCCATATGCCCGTGCGTCGGTCCGCTGGCGCTCAGAAAACGCTCGAACTCCATAGCCGTGACCACGTTGGGCAGGTCGCGGTACCGGTATTCGGGCATCTTGACCGGGTCGAACACGTCGTAGCCCACAGAGACGATAATGGCGCCGATATCGAGGGTGATCACCTCGTCCTGCTGGTCAAAGTCAATGGCCTCCGCCTCGCACTTTTTCTGGCAGACCCCGCACTTCTTGCCGTTGAAGACCCGGCAATGGTCGGTGTCGATCGCATGGGTTGAAGGGATGCCCTGGGCGAACCAGCTGTAAATCGCCTTCCGGTAGCTGTGCCCTTCATTGTAGAGGTCGAGTACCGGGGTGGGGCAGACCTCGGCGCAGGCGCCGCAGCCGGTGCACTTGTCGGCATCGACGTAGCGCGCCTTTTTCCGCACCTTTACGACAAAGCAGCCGGCGCTGCCCGACACTTCTTCAACCTCGCTGTACGCCAGCAGTTCTACATTGGGATGTCGACCGACATCCAGCATCTTCGGCGACAGTATTCAGATGGCGCAGTCGTTGGTCGGAAAGGTCTTGTCGAGTTGAGCCATCTTCCCGCCGATACTGGGAAGCCGCTCGACCAGATGCACCTTGAAGCCCATCTCGGCGAGATCCAGCGAGGACTGGATACCCGCTATTCCGCCCCCTATGACCAGCATGTCTTTATTCACGATCTACCTCCTGTTGATAAGGCAGTTACTTATTTCGTTCTCAGGCCGCCTGGTTGATGACCAGGGGGCCAAGTTCTTGTATCTCGTTGGAAAATTCCGTTGCCACCTCGGCAAATTTATTCCCCTCCGCAGAGGATATCCACTCGAGCCTGACCCTGCGCGGATCGATGCCGAGCAGTTCAACGAGTTCTTTTGTGGAAGCGAACACTTTTTCAGCTTTTACATTACCGTCCAGGTAATGGCAGTCGCCGATGTGTCAGCCCGCCACAAGGACGCCGTCAGCTCCCTGATTGAATCCGTCGAGGATGAAGTTCGGGTTGATACGGCCAGAACACATCACCCTGACGATCCTCAGGGTAGGCGGATACTGGAACCTGCTGACGCCGGCAAGATCCGCTGCGGAGTATGCGCACCAGTTGCAGGCAAAAACCAGGATATGGGGTTTGAATTCCTCGGACATTTTTTTCCCGTGTAAAAAAGTTATCAGTCGTTCTATCAGCCAAATGCCGTTTCAACCATCGTCAATACTTCTTCATCCTCGAAGTGACGGACCGAGGCCGCCCCGGTGGGACAGGCCACCGCACACATGCCGCAGCCTTTGCAGAGGGCTTCCTGCACCACCGCGATCTGCAGGCCGGTCTCGCTTTTCACGACCGAAATCGCATTGAACGGGCAGGC
>Ga0180436_10003663_pt1 | contig 14022 bp, 9 predicted proteins | sample SS_ome_2_FD_132434 | JGI IMG/M metagenome (GOLD analysis project Ga0180436, IMG submission 132434) | Hypersaline lake sediment archaeal communities from the Salton Sea, California, USA - SS_3_S_2 metaG | ecosystem: Environmental > Aquatic > Non-marine Saline and Alkaline > Hypersaline > Sediment...
CCTTATTTTCGTTGGAGGCATCACCGGTCTGATTATATTACTGACAACATTTTGGTGTCTTACCGTTGGTGGCCTTTTGAACCCGATCGAGATACCTCCCCCACCAGCTTTTTCGATTTTTAGTGATATTTAAGATGTCCGTATATTTTGCAGGATTGCTTTTAAATTCATTTCGGCATTTCTCTGTGCAAAAATAATATGAATGTCCACTCGCAGTAACAAAATAATTCGATTTGTTACCAGGTTCGATTTGTAGTCCACAAACCGGATCAATAGCCGACAGTTTTTTTGATGCTTTCATATTAAATCCTCCTTTGTTGATCTGGTGTAATCATTATTGTTAGTAACCATGTAGGAGAGATTTTCAGGACGGCTAATGTAGCCGTCCTATTCAAATCAAATTATCTCAATAAACATTACTGCCAGCAGTAACCACCTCTATAAGATTACCTCCCATCATATTTCTTCCATGCATATAGCCACGGCCGGCATTTGGGTTCAATTTTTTCATTTCTATCATATGCTCCATGCGTTTTTGATCGAATTGAGATTGTAGCTCAGATAATTCCTTTTGGAGCCGAGATGCTTTTGAAACATCCGGTTCAGTCTTTGCCAGTTCGTTTTCCAGTGCACGGCTCTTTTCATAGAGGTCGTCCCTGATACCTTGGGTGTCTTTGAAGAGCTCTTCTCTCTTTTGCTCAAATTGTTCATATTCTTCTTGCGACATTCGGCCCGTATTGTCAGGGTAATATCCGTCCTGATGGTGCCAACCAGAACCATGATGCCCCCATCCCATGCTGCTGTGTGCAAAAGCGTTTATACTTATTATTATTAAAGAGATAGAGGCGATACCAATAATTATATTTCTTAATATATTGTTCATTTTAAATCCTTTCTCTAATTAGTTAATCATAGATGCAGTTAAAGAATTTCTTATTGTGTGCATATGTGACGATAAACGCTTGGCGTTTAGATACATGATCTTGGAACTTGTAGGTAAAACGCCGGTCAATATGGATCAAATTAGAAAGGATTCGTTTTGTAGGAAAATAGGCGGGGAGATAAATGTATGGTCTATGGGTGTAGAAAGTGGGCTATGTTCAGGATCAGCTCTCCAATTACAATTATGTATTGGAGAGACTGCGAGGTTATATGTATCCGAATACCCACCCCCATTTGAAACCAATGCAAATTTTGGCAGATCAGTGGGTAGTGAGCATTGATTACGGCATTGTTTCTGTGACTGCTCTGAATTACAGCAGACATCACACACAGTTAGATTTTCGTCAAAGGTCTGTATGACCGAATGTGAATATTCGCCGCAATCTTCGGAAGCAATTGATCCGGTGACAAACAAGAACCCACTTAATAATAAAGCCAGATAAATATATGTGACATTAGCTATGGAATCATGGTTGTTGTCGATTATACGTTTCATCATGGTGACACCATAGCAATACCACAATGTGGTTGTCAACAAACATTTACAATCTGACTTAATGGTAATCTGTGGAAAGACGTCCAGTTATCACGTTTAATGTAAATCCTAGAGCGTTTGTCATATTAACGTTCCGATTGCGGATGTTCTTGCGGACAGACCATGCCAATAACATTCATGCGTAAGTGATCACCATTTTTTGTTACCCTGGTTTTTCGACCTTTCCGGTCCCATCGTTGCCTGGGCCTTGGGTCGCCTCCAAACCCGGACTCGTCGGCAAACCAGACATCTAATTCGGGGTCTTGAAGCAACGCATGCAGTTGCTGGCAAAATGCGTCGCGTTGTTGTTCCTCTTTTGTAAAGCACGTTCGGTAACTTCAAGCGCAGCGCAAACTTGTTGTCGAGAGGTGCCCGCCAACAAAAACTGGATCGCCGTGCACCGAAGTGCCGTTTCGCTTGAACCTACGCGGCCTGTTTCTTTCAATTCGCTAATGGTCGCGTTATCAGCATTGGGTTCAAGTCGTGCTCGTGCCATAATTCATTCATGGCACACTTTAATTTAAATGTCTAGCGGTTTTTGACTTTTAATCGGAACATATTTTTGGCAATTGCTATAATACACTATTCCAACCCATATGCATCAACCAACCTATTAAATCTGGTGTTAATATTTATGGTGATTTATGGAGAGAAAACCAGCTATCAAATTTGATGAAAATATTACTGATACTATCTGGCTTACGTTAGTGTGCTTAGTCCGTACGTTCTTCGTTGCATTGGTGGACCTCGACTGTAACATGCGCCAAACCAAGATTTGAGGGAATCGACGCCTTGTAATGTTCCGGTGACTTTGGATCGTGTGCTACGACCGACACAATCACGCCATAGATATTAGGACCAATCGACCAAAGATGAAGATCCGCAACGATATTGTCATCATACTCAATCGATTGTTTGATTCTTGTTCGGATATGCTCGGGGCCTTGTTTGTCGAGCAATACGGCACTGGTGGAACGCAGGAGCCCCAATGACCATCGCGAGACCAACAGCGCACCGATAATTCCCATGAGCGGATCCATCCAAATCAGACCAACGTATTTTGCCGCCAGCAGGGCAAAAATCGCAAGAAGTGACGTAAGGGCGTCCGCCAAGACGTGGAGATGTGCGGCCCTAAGGTTGTGATCGTGGTTGTGATGTTCGTGACCATGATTTTCGTGGCGATCGTAGTTCTGGTGGTACTGGCCATTGTGTTTGTGATGGTGATCATGATGGTGTCCCAAGATGAAGACCGAAGCTCCGTTGACAATCAAACCGAGGACGGCGACGAAAATGGCCTGATTGAATGCGATCTCGATTGGGTAAATGATTCGGTCGATGCTCTCCCACGCCATTATCAACGCAAAAATTGCTAACAATACCGCACCGGTAAATCCGCCAAGCGCATTGACCTTCCCTGTGCCAAAGCTGTATTGCGCGTCGTGGGCGTGACGACGGGCGTAAATGTAGGCAAAAGCGTTGATTGTCAAAGCAGCCGCATGCGAGGCCATATGCAGACCATCGGCCAACAGAGCCATTGAGCCGAAGATGATACCTGTAGCTATTTCAACAACCATCATGGTGGACGTTATGACGATCACGATAATGGTACGAGTCTCACCAGGTAGTTTTCGGTCTTGATCGAAAGCGTGGGTATGCTGCCAATGTTGCAGATTATCTTGGCACATAACTATTCCTACAGTTATTGATATATGGAGACGTTCACCAGTTATGCAAAATTAATGATACCATGATCCATGGTGTTCACAACATGAAAAGAGCACGGCCACAACACCTTGTGGTTGGAAATTTTGCACAGAACCTGAAAACATCGCCAGTAAACCCCAAATCTCCAGGTGTTGATATGGAGAGCATCCAGGTCAGGATCGGGTTTAATGTCATTGCAGATAGCATCATAAAGTAACACCACAAACCAGCCTCATGATACCTGTCATTAAAACTCTATGCTGTTGGGGGTCCTGGGGAAGGGAATCACGTCCCGGATATTGGAGACGCCTGTCAGCAGCATTAAAAGGCGCTCAAAGCCCAACCCGAAGCCGCTGTGGGGAACCGTGCCGAAACGCCGGGAATCCAGGTACCACCAGTAGCTGTCCCGGGAAAGTCCGGTTTCTCCAATCCGCTGCTCGAGGACGTCAAGGCGTTCCTCCCGCTGGGACCCGCCGATGATTTCACCGATTTGGGGAACCAGGACATCCATGGCCGCCACGGTCTTGTCGTCGTCGTTAAGCCGCATGTAAAACGCTTTGATCTCCTTGGGGTAGTCATAAACAATCACCGGCTTTTTAAAGTGCGTTTCAGTGAGATAGCGCTCGTGCTCAGATTGCAGGTCAAGCCCCTCCTTGATTTCAAATTCGAATGTTTTGTTGGACCGTTTGAGGATGTCCAACGCCTCCAGGTAGGGCAGCCCGACAAAGGGTGTGTCGACAATTGATTCCAGGGTCTTCATCAGCTTTTTGTCAACAAACCGGGCAAACAGTTCGATGTCCTCCTGGCAGTGCTGCATGATATAACTGCAGAGCTGCTGAACCATCTCTTCCCCGAGGTCCATGTTTCCTGCCAGGTCGCAGAAGGCCATTTCCGGTTCAACCATCCAGAATTCAGCAACATGCCGGCTGGTGTTGGAGTTTTCCGCCCGGAAGGTGGGGCCAAAGGTGTAGACATCCCCCAGGGACAGGGCAAACATTTCAACGGCAAGTTGGCCGGAGACGGTCAAGCCGGCTTCCTGGCTGAAAAAGTCTTCGTGATAGTCAGGTTTGCCGTCTTTGAGCGGCAGGTTCTCAAGGGGCATGGTGGTGACCCGGAACAGTTCGCCGGCGCCCTCGGCATCCGATGAGGTGATAATGGGGGTGTGGATATACCGGAACCCCCGTTGCTTGAAAAACCGGTGAATCGCATAGGACAATTCGGATCGAATTCGGAAAATTGCACCGTATTTATTGGTGCGTGGCCGCAAATGGGCAATGGTCCTTAAAAATTCGTCAGTATGCCGTTTTTTCTGCAAAGGAAAATCTTCCGGCGCCAGGTGAACGATGTCTAACTGGCTGGCGACAAGCTCCCAGCTTTGTCCCTTGCCCTTGGAAGCCACCAGTTTACCCTGTACGGAAACAGCCGACCCGGTGGTGATTTTTTTTATCTCTTCATATTTGTCCAGGGTGCTGTCGGCGATCACCTGAAGATTCTTGAGACTGGACCCGTCATTGACCTCGATAAAGGAAAAGGTTTTCGATTCCCGGCGCGTCCGCACCCACCCCTTGATCAGCACATCATCCATTGGTTCCGATGAATTCAAGACTGCATTGATTTTAATTCGGTTTGCCATAGGTCCCCTCTGTAGAATTCGATCGATTAAGCGTATTGAGTTAACTACGACTTAGTGAGTTCTGACGCCCAGGAATAATCCCGTCCGGGTCGTGAAAAACTCGATATCAAGAGTCCGTAATGCCGAACAGAATCAATCTGTAATATAGCTTCTTTACTATTTGATCTGTTATCAAAAGGCTTCTGTATTTTCATGCTGTTCGGCATAACGGTCTCTATAAATCTCAAACAGTTTCACTCCCCGAACGAAATCACCCCTCGGCTAAAGAGGTATTGATTTATCGGTAAAAAGTGTGAATAGAAAAACAGATATTTGATGTTGTTTAGATAAACAATCGAATAAAACATACTAAATTCATTTTTGTGAAAATAGACGGGTTTTCCCGGCCATTTTCAAAAAAAAGAATTTAGAGTTTGACACTGATGTAATACCCCTGCTCCCCCCGCTGGACCAGGAGAACGACGGTTTTCTTCTGGCGGCAGCGGATCATGGCCTTTTTAAAATCATCGAGTGTTTCAATATTGGAATCATCCATCTGTCGAATGACATCGCCCGGCTCAACGCCAATTTTGGCCAGGTAGGCCTGGGGCATGACATCCGACACCATGACCCCGGTCTTGGCTTTGATCCGGAATGCCTTGCGGTTTTTGTTGGTCAGGTTTTCAACCTTAATGCCAAAAAGGTTGTGGGCAAGCGCAAGGGCGCGTTCCTCAGGATAGGCCCGGGTTTTCAAGGCCACGGTCTGCTTTTTTCCTCTGCGCAGGACCGTGAGGTGGATGGTGGAATCCACAGGATAATCCCGCAACACCTGGTTGTAGACAGAAATCGAAGCGATGGGGCGTTTTTCAATGGCCAGCAGAATATCCTCTTTTTTGATGCCGGAACGGGTGGCCGGACTGTCGGACTCCACCGCTTTGATCAGCAGGCCCTTTTCCCCGGGAACCTTCAGGTAGCTGGCCAGGTCCGGATCCAGATTCTGCAGTATGAGGCCGGTCCACGACAGCACCACCTCGCCGTATTGAATCAGGTCGCTGATGATGCGCCGGGCCTTGTTGATGGGGGTGGCATAGCCAATTCCCTGGGCCTTGGCATAGATGGCTGTGTTGATGCCGATCAGGTCACCATTGATGTTGAGCAGCGGTCCCCCGCTGTTGCCGGGGTTGATGGATGCGTCGGTCTGAATGAAGTCGTGGTAGATGGTGTCATTGGATCGTATGCTGCGGTTGAGGGCACTGATGACACCGGTGGTTACCGTATGGGAAAAACCAAAAGGGTTGCCGATGGCGATCACGGTTTCACCGATCATGAGGTCGTCTGACCGGCCCATTTCTATGGCCGGCAGTGCCTCGTCCGAGGTAATGCGTAGAACCGCCAGGTCGGAATCCGGGTCAGCACCCACCACCTGGGCGTTGAAGGTTCTTTCATCCAAGAGCACCACTGAGATGTCTTCTGCTTTGGCAATCACATGCGCATTGGTCAGGATAAAGCCTCTTTTTCCATCGATGATCACACCGGAGCCGAGACTGGTTCTTTTGTCGCTCTGTCTGAATCCGGGGTCGAAAAAGTCTTTGAAAAAGGAATCAAAAAAAGGATTCATGCCGAACCCCGAAAAAGGGTGGGCCTGCCGGTGAATTTCATACTCGGAGCTGACATTGACAACAGCAGTGCTTACCTTTTCGACGGCACTGACAATGGCATCCCTGCGACTGTATTCCGACCAACCCGGGACAGGCAGACATAAGCTTATAAAAAAAATGACAATAATGATGTTTGCGTGCTTGATGTGTGTTATCATATGGAATAATCTGTTCTTGGCGCCATACGGCGGTTATAATATTAACATATTTAATTTAAACGATATATTTATACATTAAAAACAGGCCGGCAACAACGGCCCCGCTAGAACCGTAATCACGAATGGGACCATATCAACGAAAAGGGACCCTGATGCTGTTTTTAATGCTGACATAACATGACACCCACAAGCATTCAAGATTTCTTGCCCCTGGTGGAGCGGCCAAGCCGCTACCTGGGGAGCGAAATAAACACCATCCGCAAGGATTTGTCCAAAACAGCGCTGAAATTCGCCCTGGCCTTCCCTGACCTCTATGAAATCGGTACCTCCCATTTCGGTATTCAGATCTTGTATCAGGTGTTGAACAACCATCCGGACATTGCCGCGGAAAGGGTGTTTGCGCCGGCTGAAGACATGGAGGCGCTATTGCGATCATCCCATGTACCCCTCACCAGCCTTGAAACCCACACCCCGTTGATGCAATTCGATATTATTGGTTTCAGTCTGTTGTACGAACTGAACTACACCAATATTCTGACCATTCTGGACCTGGCCGGAATACCGTTGCTTAGCCGGGACCGTGACAAGGGATTTCCCCTGGTGGTGGGGGGCGGGCCCTGTACCTGCAATCCAGAGCCCCTGGCAGATTTTTTCGATGTTTTTGTCATCGGCGATGGGGAGGAGGTTGCCCTTGAGATGGCCGAAGCCTGGCTGGCACATCAAAAAGCCGGTTCACGTGACAAGGCCGAGGTTCTGGATGCCTGGTCTTCCATTACCGGGGTGTACATTCCAGACCGTTTTCCGGTGCGGTATGATACGTCGGGGTTTCAGAAGATCCAACATACATCGGACACGGCCAATGCCAAGACCGGAAAGGTGGCCAGGGCTGTTCTCGCCGACCTGGATAAGGCCGCATTCCCCGGGACCCCGATACTGCCGTATGGAAGACCGGTTCACGACCGTCTGCGGCTCGAGGTTTCCAGGGGGTGTACGCGGGGGTGCCGGTTCTGCCAGGCCGGCATGATCTATCGTCCGGTAAGGGAACGCTCGGAGAAGACCATCATGGACATATCCCGTGCATCCCTGGACCAGACCGGCTACGAGGATATTTCCCTGCTGTCGCTCAGCACCGGCGATTACAGCTGCATCAACTCGCTCATGGCCGGTCTTATGGACGCGTTCGCCGCGAACCACACCGCGATTTCCCTACCGTCGCTGCGGGCCGGGACACTGACACCGGAGTTGATGACGCTCATCAAAAGGGTGCGCAAAACCGGTTTTACCATTGCCCCCGAAGCCGGGACCCAGCGGTTGAGAAATGTGATCAACAAAAACATTACCCGGGCAGAAATCATTGAAACGGTGAAAAACGCCTTTGGGCTGGGGTGGCAGGTGATTAAGCTATACTTTATGATCGGCCTGCCCACCGAGACCGATCAAGACCTTCGGGGCATCATAGACCTGGTGGAGGAGTTAAGAAAGATAAAGGGCCACAAAGGGCGCCACGGCAAGATCAATGTCAGTGTAACCACCTTTATTCCCAAACCCCATACACCGTTTCAATGGCACCCTCAGATTACGCTTGCGGAGTCCAGGGAAAAAATCAACTGGCTGCGCACCCGTTTGAAAAAGCCCGGCGTGCAGTTCAAGTGGCAGAGCCCGGACGTCAGCTTTCTCGAGGGGCTTTGGGCCCGCGGCGACCGGCGGTTGTCAAAGCTGCTTCTCGCGGCATACCAAAAAGGCTGCCGCTTCGATGGCTGGAGTGACCGGTTCAATTTTCGGGTGTGGGAACATGCGTTTTCCGAAGCCGGTATAGACACCTCTTTTTATGTGAACCGAAAGCGGGATCTGGACGAGCCGCTTCCCTGGGATCATATCGATATGCGGGTGACCAAATCCTTTTTGTCGGAAGAGTGGCAGGCCGCCCATGACGAACAGGTGATTCCGGATTGCCGGTGGAACCCGTGCAATGAATGTGGCGTGTGTGATTTTACGACCATCCTGCCCCGGCTGCATGAGGCGTGCGGCAACCTGGCCCCGGCCGGAGAGGCACCGGTTGAGAACGAACCCGGGTTCTACAAACGCTTTCAGTTAACCTATTCCAAAACCGGCCAGGCCAGATATTTTGCCCACCTGGAAATGGCCAATATCATGATACGGGCCTTGAGGCGTGCCAGCATCCCCTTGAAATATTCCAAAGGGTTTCACCCCATGCCGAAAGTCTCTTTCAACGACCCGCTGCCGGTTGGCATCGAGAGCCTTGATGAACAGGTATTCATCACCGTGCCCGGCCACATCACCCCGGAGGACATTTTAGCCCGCCTGGGTCCTGAACTGCCAGAGGGGATCGATCTGAAAGCGTGCGACCTGGCCAGTAAAAAGAGAAAACAGGACCCCGATGTTGAGGAAAATTATGATATTGCGTTAAACAGGGGCACCTTTGATCCGGATCATCTTGCACGATTTTCTGCGCTTGGGGAATTTGTGTATGTTCGTCAAAACCGGAAAGGCAGGCAAAAAAGCTTTGACTTGAAAAAGGCGGTGGCCCATATAGAGTTGAAAAGCCCTAAAAAATTAACCATTCGGATCCGCAGGGAAAACGGGGTGACCTTGCGGCCCCATGAAATATTGAGCCAGATATTCGACCTGTCCCGGGATGAACTAAAAACGGCGACGGTTATCAAAGGGTTGGGAGAACATGTATAAACAGATTGTTATCAATGTGGCCGACCATGAAACACGGGTAGCCCTGCTGGAGGACGGCACCATCGCCGAGCTTTTCATTGAAAGAAAAGACGGGGCCGACAGTGCCGGCAACATATATAAAGGACGGGTGCAGCGGGTGTTGCCGGGCATGCAGGCGGCTTTTGTTGACATCGGGCTGAGTCAGGCAGCGTTTATTTACGTGGATGATGTGATCGGGGAGCGTATCGAAGATGTGGAGCGCTATTTCAATGAGAAACGGAAACAGGAAGAAAGCGAACCGGACGACATTGAAGTGCACGCTGATGAAGGTGAAACCAACCGGAATGAGGCGATATTTACCAAACAAAACATAGAAGGGCTTATTACGGAAGGCCAGGAGATGCTGGTGCAGGTGGCTAAATCGCCCATGGAGACCAAGGGCGCCAGGATAACCTCGCATGTATCGCTTCCCGGGCGCTTTCTGGTATTGATGCCCACATCGGATCACATCGGCATATCCCGCCGCATCGAAGATCCCGTGGAAAGGGATCGCCTGAAGGAAATTGTCTCCTCCCTCAGAACCGAACAACTGGGATATATTGTGAGAACGGCCGCCGAAGGGGTGCGTCAGGAAAAACTGGCCTATGAAATGGGTTTTCTGAAAAACCTCTGGGAAGGGATTAAGGATAAATACAACAGCATGCCGCCGCGTTCGCTGCTGCACAAGGAACTGTCAGTAAGCCTCAGGGCCGTTCGAGACCTGCTTATTCAGGAAGCGGAAAAGCTGATTATTGACTCGAAAGCAGGCTATGAGACCATTCTCTCTTTTTTGGATACCTTCATGCCTAGCCTAAAGGACTCCGTGGAGCTGTACGAGGGCCGGGAACCAATTTTTGATGCCTATAATCTGGAAGGGGACATATCCAGGGCCCTTAAGCGAAAAGTATGGCTGAAATCAGGCGGGTATATCGTCATTGAGCATACCGAGGCCCTGGTGGCCATCGATGTCAATACCGGCAGATATGTGGGCAAGCACAACCTGGAAGAGACCATTACCAAAACCAACCTCGAGGCGGTCAAGGAGATTGCCTATCAAATCCGTTTAAGGGACATTGGCGGCATTATCATTATCGATTTCATCGATATGGAAAAAAAATCCAACCAGGAAAAGGTGTTCAACTCCCTCCAGGAAGCCCTTAAAAAAGACCGCAGCAAAACCAATGTGCTCCCCATGTCGGAAATGGGTTTGATCCAGATGACCCGCAAGCGCATCCGCAAGCCCTTGACGCGTCTTTTGTGTGAGCCCTGTTTTTACTGCGAGGGGGAGGGGTATCTGATATCCAAAAAAACAATATGTTATAATGTTTTCCGCGATGTGATCCGGGACTCCAGGGACATGCTGGGAAAACGGTTGACCCTGCGGGTCAATCCGGAGATCGCCGAGCTGCTTTATGGTGAGGAGAGCCACCTTATTCTGGCCTTGGAGCGACAGATCGAAAAAAGAGTTGTGGTCTATCCCAACCCGGAATTTCACATGGAGCAATTCGATATCCTGGAAATCATGAGTTGACGGTTGGCCAAAAAAGATTTGTTGACATCAACATGGTGTTGTGGTTATATTGATTGATTATACTTTTGAATACAAATAAATAGACAGTACGATAATAAGGAAATGAAGGATGAAAAGAACATATCAGCCAAGTAAAATCAAACGCGCCAGACGGCACGGGTTTCTCAAAAGAATGTCCACAAAACAGGGCAGAAAAATTGTTAACAGAAGAAGGCAGAAGGGGAGAAAACGGTTAACGGTATAAGACCGGGCATCCCTTAAAAAGCCCTAAACCGCATCGGCGGAAAGGATTGCTAATCGGTTTCATTTAATTATTTGGCGGAAAAGAAGAGCCTCTTGGGTTTAGAGAGACTGGCTGTTGAAAAAACAGACGTTTACCAAGGCAGACCGGCTAAGAAAACGTCCGGAGTTCGTTCACCTATCAAAGACCGGGCGGCGCGTACAAAACGCGCACTTCATCATTCTGTTTGCTCCCGGTCACCATCAGCGGTCACGCCTTGGCGTCACTGTAACCAAGCGGGTCGGGAATGCGGTTACCAGGAATCGGATCAAGCGGTTGTTTCGCGAATTTTTTCGGTTGAATAGAGATTGTGTCGGGGACTATCTCGACATTAACATCATCGCCAAAAAAGAGGCAGCCGAACTGACGTCGGCAGAGACGTTTGCACAAATCGAGAGTTTGTTAAAAAAAATTGAGAGATATCGTGTTTGCTAAAAAGAGATTGCTTGCACTCATTAAACTTTATCAAACGATTATCTCTCCTTTGATGATGCCGACATGCAGGTTTTACCCCAGTTGTTCCGAATATGCACACGAGGCCATCGATCGCTACGGGATCGGAAAAGGGCTCGTGCTTGCTTTTAAAAGAATCATACGGTGCCATCCCTTCCATCCGGGAGGGGTTGACCCCGTTCCCTGACCCAGCACCCAACCTGTGAAAACCCACGACAACGCGCCACCCGTGGTTCAGCTCAACTTTCCCTTGCCATCGATGTAATTGAAGCCTGGATCCGTGCGTTATGGATCCCGCTATTCCCAGGAGAATATTATGGAACAAGGCCGAGTATTGATCGCCATCGCTCTTTCATTTGCTGTGTTTTTCGTGTGGAACTTTTTCTTTGTTGAAAAACCGGATGTAGCACAGCAGCCACCGGCAAAGGAGGAAACGGTCGCGGAAACACAACCAGAATCGGCCCCTGCCTCATCTGCAACGGCGTCGACCAAAGCGGACGATGCCTTTGTTGCTCCAGAAAAAACCAGTTCTAAGGACGTGGCCGCGGCTAGAATTATCACGGTTAAAACACCGCTCTATGTGGTCCGCATTTCAGAAGATGGGGCGGTTTTCAAGAGTTTTGAACTGGAGAACTACAGGGAACTAGCGGATAAAAATTCGCCCAGAAAAAACCTGCTGGACCCCGAGTACAACGGTCAGAACATGAAGGTATCCCTTGCCGGCGGAGGGGTGGCCGGTCTTGATACTGCTGTTTATGAAGCGGACGATTCCAGCGATACCATCTTGGTCACAGATATGGAACGTACGCTGTCGTTTACATGGCAGTCGGACAGCGGGGTGGTGGTCGAGAAGCAGTTTACATTTTCACCGGCCTCATATCTGATCGGTCTGGAGCTTGTTTTCAAGAACGGATCGGGCAGTGGTTTTACAGATCGAGCCGCAGTGGAAATTCAACATGCGATGCCAAAAACAGGGGGGTATGCGTTTGAGGGACCCAGCGCTCTGTTGAACGACAAACTCGAACAGGTAAAAATTAAAAAGATAGAAGACAACAACCGGCTCACCGGCTCCTTCAAATGGACGGCCATTGAAGATCGCTATTTCATGCGCAGTCTCATCCCCGCCGAGCCTGTTGACGGCGTGGTGGCGCTGGCGGTCGAGGACAAAGATGTTGTTGTCTGCCAATTGCAAAGACCGGAACGGTCCTTTCTGCCTGGAGAAAGCGTTACCTACGGCTATAAGGTATTTTTCGGACCCAAGAGCATGGCCTTGCTGAACAGTCTTGGTTATGACCTTGGTAAGGCGGTCCAGTTCGGCATGTTCAGCTTCATTGCCAAACCGCTGCTGTGGTTTATGAACTTCATCTACAGCATTATTCCCAACTACGGGGTTGCCATTATCATCCTGACCATCTGTACCAAAATCGTGTTGTGGCCCCTGGGCAACAAGAGCTACAAGTCCATGAGTGAGATGAAAAAAATTCAGCCGCTCATGGCCGAGGTGAGGGAGAAGTATAAGAACGACAAGAAACAAATGAATCAGGAACTGATGGCCCTTTACAAGACCTATAAAATTAACCCCATGGGCGGATGCCTGCCGATGGTTCTGCAAATACCTGTTTTCTTTGCATTATATAGAATGTTGTACTCGGCGATTGAGCTGAGGCACACCCCCTTTGTACTGTGGATTACCGACTTGTCCGCCCCGGACCGGTTGTTTGAATTCGGCTTTTCCATACCGTTTATGCAGCCCCCGTACGGCATACCGGTCTTAACCCTGGTCATGGGCGCAACCATGTTTCTGCAGCAGAAGATGTCTCCCCCCCCGGGAGATCCGGCCCAGGCCAAGATGATGATGATCATGCCCATCGTATTTACCTTTATATTTATTAATTTCTCATCCGGTTTGGTTCTTTACTGGCTTGTCAACAATGTTCTGTCCATATCTCAGCAGTATTATATCCAGAAAAAATATGCCTAGTCAGGGAGGGATAGATGGCGCCGATAGTAGAATTTGAAGGTAAAACCGTTGAAAAAGCGGTAAAAGAAGCAAGTGAAAAATTAAACATCCCGGCGCGTAAGCTTAAGCATGATGTTATTTCACACGGGTCCACCGGCATTTTCGGTTTGGTGGGCACCAAGCGAGCCAAAATACGCGTGTCTGTTCCCGAAACCGAGACACCCGCGGTTCCCAATGAATCAACGGCAACATCTTCCCCGGTAATGGACAAGGCAGCCTCGCTGGTGGAGGAAGCATTCGATTCGCCGAAAGATGATGAAGAAACCGCAGCAACGGAAAAATTCGGCCTGGATGTCCTGCAAAAAATGGTGGATCATATTACCACGGATGCAATCATTGACTCCCACCAGAAAGGGGAAAGAATATTTTATAATGTCAGCGGCGGCAACACTGCCGTGCTGATCG
>Ga0180436_10003665_pt1 | contig 14020 bp, 10 predicted proteins | sample SS_ome_2_FD_132434 | JGI IMG/M metagenome (GOLD analysis project Ga0180436, IMG submission 132434) | Hypersaline lake sediment archaeal communities from the Salton Sea, California, USA - SS_3_S_2 metaG | ecosystem: Environmental > Aquatic > Non-marine Saline and Alkaline > Hypersaline >...
AGAAGGGACTTTCGGCCGCTCCCGATAGTGAGCCGTCGACAATATCCTTGGGCAAGAAGGTTCACGCAGGAGGTTGACATGCTGCGACCGGGTACGAGAGTTCGCCGGATCACCAAGAAGGTCGGCCAGCCGGCCCCGGAGGGCAAAATCATCGGCAAGAGCGGGCACGCCTACGAGATCGAATGGGACGACGGCCACACGAGCATCACCGACCCGATCGGGGTCGTGAAGGTCAAGTCCAAGGAGGAGTAGCCGGCTGTACAACTGCATAGGGACCCTTCAGGTAGTGCCGATCGCCGCCTTAACTCGATCCTGGGTTTTCAATACCGTACGGAGTTGGAGGTGACAGTCCATGCCCAACATGGTCGATTACTACGACGTCAAGGAGAACTTCCGCGTCGCCGTCCCCGAGTTCTACAACTTCACCAGGGACATCATCGGGTCACATGCATCCGCCACTCCGGGCAAGCTTGCCCTCATCGGTATCGAGCCCGATGGAGTGACGGTGAACCGGTACACATTCGGGGAGATTGCCGATATTGCCCACCGCACAGCTCATCTCCTTCGGGCCAACGGCATCGGCAAGGGCGACCGAGTGTTCGTGCAGCTTCCCCGGGTCGTCGAGTGGTATGCGGCTCTTCTGGGCTGCTTCCAAATTGGCGCCATCCCGATGCCGGGCACCACACAGCTGATGCCAAAGGATCAGGCGTATCGGATCGATCGCGCAGGTGCCAAAGCCGCGGTGACTGATGCCACGGGAGCCGAGCGTCTCGACCATGTCATCGACCAGTGCTCGACCCTCCAGGTCAGCTTCGTCGTCGGCGATGCTCGCGATGGATGGGTTGATTTCCGCCGCGGGTTAGAGCAGATGCCGGGGGAGCCGGCCGAGTTCGAGCAGACCAGGTCGGACGATCCGCTCCTCCTGTACTTCACCTCCGGGACCACGGGCCACCCGAAGATGGTGCAGCACCTGGGCTCCTATGCGATCGGCCATGAGATAACTGCCCGCTTCTGGCATGATCTCGGGCCCGACGATGTCCATTGGACGGTTTCCGACACCGGCTGGGCCAAGGCGGCCTGGGGCAAACTGTTCGGCCAATGGATCATGGGTGCCGCCATCGTCATGTGGAACATCGTCGGCAAACCTGACTTCGATCGCATGCTCACCCTGATCTCGGAACTCGGCGTAACCTCGTTCTGCGCTCCGCCCACGCTCTATCGATCCTTCGCCCAAATGGATCTCTCCAAGTACGACTGGTCGACGCTGCGTCACTGTACCAGCGCCGGTGAGCCGCTCAATCCCGAAGTGATTGAGGTCTGGACCGAGGGCACCGGTACCACGCCGTACGACGGTTACGGCCAAACGGAGACCGTATGCCTGGTAGCCAACTATCCGGGCGTGCCCGTCAAGCCGGGTTCAATGGGCCTGCCGACACCGGGCTTCGATGTTCAGATCGTCGACAACGCCGGCAACATCTGCGCCGACAACGAGGAAGGCAACATTGCCGTCCGTACCGAGCCGTGGCCTGTCGGGCTGTTTCGCGGCTATTGGCAGGATGAGGCTAAGACCAAAGAGGTCTTCGCCAGCGGCTGGTACTACACCGGCGACCGTGCCTACCGCGACGAGGATGGCTATCTGTGGTTTGTGGGCCGTGCGGACGACGTCATTCTTTCGGCCGCCTATCGTATCGGCCCGTTCGAGGTCGAATCTGCGCTGGTCGAGCATCCGGCCGTGGCTGAGGCGGCAGTGGTCGGCAAGCCCGATCCAGTTCGTGGCGAGATCGTGAAGGCGTATGTCGTCTTGGCTCCGGGTCGCGAGGGGAGCAGCTCGCTGACGAAGGAGATCCAGGACTACGTCAAGGGCATCACCGCCCCGTATAAATACCCTCGGGAGATCGAGTACGTGGTTGAACTCCCCAAAACCATCTCGGGCAAGATCCGGCGGGTGGAGCTTCGCGACCGTTCATAGGACACCGGGGCCGGACGCCGTGGCGTTCCGCCCCTGGTCCTTCTAACTAGCCCGTTCTTGCCGACAGGAGAGCTACAGCGACTTCGTTGGAGATGCTGTGGCAGACACAGTTGGCACTCTCGATTTTGGAGTGGTCCAGCAGGCCGAGCCGCCTTGGGCGAACTCCACAGAGGAACACTTCGCTTCGCTTCTCGACAGCTACGGCATCGAATGGCTCCATGAGCCGCATAGCTTCCCAATTGCGTTTGCCGACGATGGCGAACCTACCGAGTTCTTCACTCCGGACTTCTACCTCCCGGCGACCGATGAATACATCGAGCTGACTGTGCTTCAGCAGCGCCTCTGTACCAAGAAGAACCGGAAGTTGCGGTTGCTTGCCGAGCACCATCCCGAGATCAAGTGCCGGATCATGTACCGACGCGACTATGAGAACCTCGCTCTCAAGTACGGATGGGATGACGACGCCGCTGAGCTGCGAGTAGGCATACCCAGCCGACAGCCGGGCCCCCCGCAGATCCGGATTGCAGGCTAGGGCGTGGTCAGTGAGCCGCGGGGATCGTTGTTGAACTCACCGGTCCACTTGGTCCAGTCATAGACGGGACCGTGGTTCCAAACCCAGTAAGACCCGGACGTGTCGTTGTAGCGATAGTCGTTGTCGTCGATCGTCGCTGAGTTGAAAACGCTGTCGTCGCTGTTCGTCACGATCCCGGTGTTCCCGGAGTTGATGATCGTGTTGCCGGTAATGACCGTTCCGTCCGGGTCGACGGCGAGGTTGTATCCGATAACAACGACGGCATTCTGGTTGCCGGTCATGGTGTTGCCGGTCACCGTAACGTTCGGCCCCGTGATCTGGATCGCCCCGTGATAGAACTTGGCCGAGTCGAGACCATCGTTGGTCTTGAATCCGTTGCCATCAATGGTGTTGTTCGAGACGGTGGCGGTACCACTCCGGTCATGGAAGATGCCCGCCCACCAATTGTCCGCAATGGTGTTGTCGGTGATCAGCGTCCCCGAATTGACCTCGAGAGCCCAGAGGCCGCGGCCCCGATTGTCGTGGACGTCGTTGCCTCGGACCGTCAAGTTGGTCGTTTCGAAGAACTTGGCGCCTGCTGCGTTCTGGACCTCGGTCGAGTCGGAAGGCTGGTCATAGTTGTTGTACGCGATCTCGTTGTTCTCGATCAGCGATCCCGTGCCACCGTCAACAAAGACTCCGTGGCTGTCGTTGTGGTGGAGATAGCTGTTCTTGACCGTGGAGCCACCTGCGATCGAGACTCCGACCCATTCGTTATGGTGCACATCGACGTCGTCGATCAGCCATCCGGTGCCCTGGCCATGGATCGCACCCTTGTCCGTGCCGGATGTGTAGTTCTTGATCTCGAGCCCACGGATGGTGACATCGATGGCATTGCCGGTGAACGCGTACCCGGTCACTCCGACTCCGTCCATGATGGCGCCCGGAGCACCAACGAACTCCTGCCCCGACTTAGGCATGACAGACTGACGGAAGTGCGTGCCCGACTCGATGTAGATTCGGGCCCCGGTCGGCTGCGAGTCGGCGACCGCCTGGATCGACCACCCAACCGGTACAACAGCGTCGAACCCGTCGGGGACCGCCGGCGGCACGTAGCCGGGCGGTGGTGGCGGGGGAGAGGGCAAGTCAAGGGCCCGGCTGAGGAACGATGCCATCTGGGCCCGGGTCACATGAGCATGCGGGCAGTAGTTGCTGTTGGCGGGTGGGTTACAGCCTGCAGTTACGCCCGATGCAGCCAATCGGTCGATGGCCGACTCGAAGATCGAGCCATCGTCGTCATCGAACCAGTCGGGAGTTGTCGCGGGCAGATTGAGAGCACGGTCGAGGAATGCTGCCATCTCTCCGCGAGTCACCGCACGATTCGGGCAGAAGTTGTCGCCGCCGCAGCCCTTCGTGATTCCCGATTCGGCAAGAGCGTTGATATTCGCCTCGAATACGGATCCGTCGTCGTCTGAGAAGTGATTGGTTGTCGAGTTCGGCAGACTTAGCGCCCGCACCAAGAACGCGGCCATCTGCCCGCGGGTTACCGAATCGCCGGGGCAGAACAGGTCGTTGCGAGGGGGATTGCAGCCTTTGGTGATCTCGGCGAAAGCGAGCTTCTCGATATTGGTCTCATGTACGGTCGCCCCCGTATCTCGAAATCCGCCAACCGGGTTGTCGCCGCAGCCGACCCGCTCGCTGCTGAGAACCAGCTCGTCGAAGTCGAAGGAGTACGAAACCGGTGCCGTGCCGGTGCCGCCGTAGTAGACGTCGAACCAGAAGCTCTTGATGTCGATGTTCAACTCGCCCGACCCGCGAAACTTGAAGTTGTCCTGATAGAACGCGAGCTTCTCATCGACCCAGCCCTCGAGTAGGCCATTCGCCTGCCCCGGCGTGTTCATGTCGATGTGGCCCTCGATGCAGTACCAGGCACCGTTGCGGATAGTTCCCGCCTCCGTGTCCCACAGCAGCAGATCGCCGTTGTCGCTGGCTTGGTCTCGGTGGTAGACGTAGAAGCCCATCTGGGTGTGGTCGCTGTCACGACCGTCGTAGGTGGGCGAAAAGAACATCCGGGCCGACCAGCCGGGTGCACTTGACGTTGGCTTGATGTTGTTGCGGGCCGAGCCCGAATAGAGCCCGGCGGGACCGGGCAGCTTGCCGCGGTCCCGATGCTCCGGCCCGTCGGGAACCCGCAGGTAGTAGCGGTAGTAGAGCTCTTCCGGTTCGACCAAGCCCTGATCAACAAACTGGTAGTGCATTGCCGACCCGAAGTGGGAGCCGGCGGGGATGGAGACGCGGATCCCGCTGCCGGCAACGCCGTCGCTGATCTGGGACACTCGGTTGCGGGTGCCGATGTCTGCGTCGTACCAGTCGGCAGCCCATTCGGTCGGGGCTTCGGAGTACGGCTCGTCCAGGTAGACAGATGGTGCAGCCGTTGCGGGGATCACGGCCAGGGCCGCAGCGACTGCCGCGATCGCAGTGATAGTGATGAGCTTATTGGCTTGTGTCATTGGTTGATCGGTCGGCTTCAGGATGAATCGGCAGTATGGGGGGATTTCTGTAGCTACCGGAAACAATCCCGATCCAGCTCTTTGGTTTCTACAGTTGATGCCGATGGATAACGGGGGTAGTTGATGGTCCAACTTCCCTACTCCACCTAGCTGGGAGATGAACGAATGCAGGCCGGACGATTCACGACTCTGCTACTTGCCCTTGTGCTCTTGACGACTGGATGCAGCGGCGGTGACGAGTCGGTGACTACCACACAGGCATCAACGACGTCTGCAGAGCAGAGCACCACACTTCCGCCGAAGACAACCATCGCCGCCAGCGATGCCGTAAACAGCCTGGAGGATGTCCGGGGTGCAGTCGTTCGTATCGTGGCTGAGGGCAGCTTTGTCGACCCCGAATTTGGCCAGCAATACAATGCCGCCGGGTCGGGCAGTGGATTCTTCATCGATGAGGCCGGTATCGCGGTAACCAACAATCACGTAGTCACGGGTGCCGCGTTTCTGCAGGTCTTTGTCGAAGGCGAGGAAGAGCCGCGGAACGCGCGCGTGCTGGGCGTATCCGAATGCTCCGACCTAGCCGTCATCGACGTCGAGGGCGACGGCTATCCGTTCCTCGAGTGGTACGACGGGGAGATCGCGGTTGGGACCGCTATCTACGCCGCAGGTTTTCCGCTCGGGAACGACGAGTACACGCTGCTCGACGGGATAATCTCCAAAGAGAATGCCGACGGCGAATCCGACTGGGCCTCGGTCGACACAGTGATCGAGCACTCCGCAGACACCCTCCCGGGCAACTCAGGGGGCCCGATCGTTACTGAGGACGGCAAGGTCGTCGCCGTCAACTATGCCGGGGATAACGCCGGTCAGGCATTTGGTATCGGCCGCGACGAAGCGCTTGAGGTTCTCCCGGCGCTGATCGACGGCGAGGATGTCACCTCGATCGGGATCAACGGGCAGGCTTTCGTCGACGGAGCGTTCTCCGGGATCTGGGTGGCTTCGGTCGCTTCAGGCAGCGCTGCTGATCTCGGTGGGATCAAAGCCGGCGATCTTGTCACTCTCATTGAAGGTCTGATTCCGGCAACGGACGGGACCATGGCCGACTACTGCGACATCCTTCGTTCCCACCGTCCGGGCGATCCGCTCGCCGTGGAGGTGTATCGCGCCGCAGACGACGCCTTCCTCGAGGGCACGTTGAACACCGACAAGGTTCTCGACGTTTCTTACTCGTTCGCCAACGAGCTCGGTGACTCGGTGGAAGATGCGAACGGTTCGGCCGCAGGCTACGACTCCTACGTGACACTGGTCGACGTAGAAGGAATCATGAGTATCGATGTGCCTGCAGCCTGGTCCGACACCGATGTCGAGAGCTTCTGGAGTTACGGCGACGAACTGGTCGGTGTGTCGATTAGTGCCTCGGAAGACATCGCAGCGTGGATCTCGGGTTGGGATACTCCCGGTGTCTTCTTCGCAGCCTCGACGGCCCTGACTGCGACTGAGTCGGTCCGGTCGCTGCTCGATGGCCAGGACTATTCATTCGCTTGCCAGTACGACGGACGCTACGACTACTCCGACGCGCTGTATAGCGGTGCCTACGACGTGTGGTTCGATTGTGAAGGTGGCGACACACTGTTTGTGGTCCTGGCCGCCGAAACACCCGCCTCCGACGTCTTGATGATGCTGCAGATCGTTGTCGTAACGGACGCAGATCTAGAGGCGCTCGATGCCATCCTGGCCAGCTTCGTCGTCGATGAGGTTGCCCTGGCTGAGTTCTCCGGGACGGTGACAACCGGGAGCAGTTTTGGCGTTTCCGACTTTGCCAATCTGTTCACCGGGGAATGCTTCAACCTCGTCGGTGGAGAGGTGGCCGACATCCAATACGGCGTTGATGTCGAGGTGGTCGACTGCGACGCTGCTCATGCGGGCGAGGTCTACGGCAACTACTTCATCGAGGATGCCGACACGACGCCATGGCCCGGAGAGGAGAGCTTGAGCGAGACGGCTGCGGAATTCTGCGCCGTCGAGTTCGAGAGCTACGTCGGAGCCGCGTATGCCGATTCATCGCTGGACTATTGGTACTACTGGCCGACCCAGTCCGGTTGGGACGAAGGACGTGGGTTCCTCATGTGCGCCCTGTTCGACTACGTTGGCGAAGACCTGGTGGGCTCTGCCTGGCAATCCGGCTGGTAGCATCGGACCACTACGACGCGTGGGCTCTCGCCCACTTGTAGTGGTGACTCACGTCAGGCTAAACCTGGATTGACTGGGTGAATTGGCGGTCGTAGGGTCTCGATAAGTGTTTACGCCCTCAGCAGGCGTCGGTAGGGAAGTCGAAGGGGGAATGTGCCCCTCGCAGGTAGCTTCAGTTAGGGAGGCCTTCATGGAACGCGTACTAGTCACCGGTGCCGGGGGGTTCATCGGCCACCATCTTGTGACCTATCTCAGAGAGAAGGGCTACTGGGTAAGAGGTGTTGACCTCAAGTACCCGGAGTTCTCGGACGTTGACGCTGATGAATTCGAGATCCTCGATCTTCGTCGTTGGGACAATTGCTTGCAGGCGACACGCGATGTAGATCATGTTTACGCTCTCGCCGCCGATATGGGCGGCATGGGATTCATCTCAGCTCATCACGCTGAGATTCTGCGGAATAACGCCTTGATCAACATTCATACCCTTGAAGCGGCCCGTATCAATGGCGTCAAGCGGTATCTCTATACGTCTTCCGCGTGCGTCTATCCGGAGTATCTCCAGGAAGAAGCAGATGTCACACCACTCAAGGAAGAAGATGCCTATCCCGCGGCGCCGCAAGACGCTTATGGGTGGGAGAAGCTAGTCACCGAGATTCTGGCCACGTACTACCAGTCCGACTACGACCTCGAGACGAGGATCGTTCGCTTCCACAACATCTACGGTCCCTACGGCACCTACGACGGTGGACGAGAGAAAGCTCCAGCTGCGCTGTGCCGCAAGGTGGCCAATGGCGTCGACGGTGGCTCAATCGAGGTCTGGGGCGACGGAGAGCAGACCCGTTCCTTCTGTTACATCGATGATTGCGTCGAAGGCATCTATCGGCTCATGATGTCTGATCATCGTGAGCCGCTGAATCTGGGGCGGGATCGGATGGTTACCATCAACGAGCTTGCCGAGATCATCATGAACGTGGCCGGCAAGCCCAGCATGACCATCGAACACGTCGAAGGGCCGCAAGGCGTTCGAGGCCGCAACTCGGACAACTCGAAGCTGCGCGAGGTGCTCGACTGGGAGCCGACCACTCCGCTCGAAGAGGGCTTGGTGCCGACGTACCGTTGGATCGAGAAGATGGTGAAAGGCTGAGCCTTGGGTGCTCCTGAGGCAATACCACGCGTCGATATTCTCGGTGTTGGAGTCAGCGCAGTGAACCCGCAGGACGCCATCGCCGAGATGGCGCGGTGGATCGATGAGGGCGAGAACCACTACGTCTGTGTCACCGGAGTGCACGGGATCATGGAATCGCAAGACGATCCGGATCTCAAGGCGATCCACAATCGTTCCGGGCTGACTGTTCCCGATGGCATGCCCGCTGTCTGGTCGGGACACTACGCCGGCTTCAAGGACATGGAGCGAGTCTACGGTCCGGATCTGATGCCTTCGTTCATCGAATTCGGGGTGCCGCGCGGCTACAAACACTTCCTCTATGGAGGCGGCGAGGGTCTCGCCGAGCTTCTCGCCGCCAAGCTAGGAGAGAAGTTCCCTGGTGTCGATATCGTTGGGACCCACTGTCCTCCATTCCGACCGCTCACCGAAGCTGAGGAAGACGAGGTTGTCGCAATGATCAACGCGTCGGGTGCTGACGTTGTGTGGGTCGGTCTGAGCACGCCAAAGCAGGAGCGTTGGATGGCTCGAATGGCTCACCGACTCGATGCCAACGCCGTGCTCGGCGTCGGGGCGGCTTTCGACATCAACGCTGAACTAGCCTCCCGAGCGCCGCGGTTTGTGCAGAAGATCGGTATGGAGTGGTTTTACCGACTGGTGAAGGAGCCGCGCCGGCTGGCTAAGCGCTATCTCAAGAACAATCCCAGGTTCGTGTGGCGGATCCTTCGCAACCGACCTCGACCGATGGTCTAGCCGGAGCGAACGCAGACTCGCACGACGGGTGCAACGCGTCATCTGTGATTCAGTCCGGAGTTAGGCTGGCGCCGGTCCGTCGGCTGGTCCAACCGGCGCAGCTTCTCAGGGAGGGTCCATGAACAGAAAGACGCTGTTGCTTGGCGCCGTTGGCGCTCTTGTCGTGTTGGCGGGTGCACTTTGGTTCTTCTTTCTTCGCAGCGATGCGCCACCTGAGGCGAATCTCGAAGACGCCGTCGCTGCAGTCACCTCGACAACCGAGGGCGCAAGCGAGGAATCCGGCGAGCCGGCCGCCCCCGCGCCGACGACCCAACCGCGGGATAGTCTCGATGGCGCATGGACCGTCGAGCAGAGCGCCTCATTCGTGGGATACCGGATCGATGAGGAGCTCGCCAATCTGGGTGCAATAACGGCGGTTGGGCGAACCAGCGACATCGTGGCGACCCTCGAGTTTCTGGGCTCGGAGGTGACCGATCTCCAGGTAACGGTTGATATGACGACGATCACCAGCGATCGTTCGCAGCGAGACAGTGCCATGCGAACACGTGGTCTCGAAACCAATACCTTCCCCGAGGCTTCTTTCTCCCTTACTGCTCCGATTGATCTGGGTGCGGTCCCGACTGAGGGAGAGACATTCTCGGCGTCCGCCGCTGGAGAGTTGACCCTGCACGGCGTCACCCAGCCGGTCTCGCTCGATCTCGAAGGATCGCTGGTCGAGGGAGTCGTCGTTGTTGTCGGATCGGTCGAGATCGCGTTGGCCGACTACGACATCGAGAAGCCAACGGGCTTCTCTGTGATCAGCATTGCCGATGTGGGCTTGTTGGAGTTGCAGCTGGCGTTCGTCCCGGCGTAGCCGATCAGCCCAGCGCTCGCCGCAGGAAGGCGGCCATTTGCGCGCGAGTGACGTAGTCGTGTGGGCAGAACTTGGTGTTGCCTTCGGCGGGGTTGCAGCCCTTGGTGATGCCGGCGGTGGCGAGCTTGTCGATGGAATCCTCGAAGACGTTGCCGTCATCGTCCACGAACAGATCGCCGGCAACACCTTCGGTGAGGCCGAGTGCTCGCACCAGGAAGGCGGCCATTTGCCCGCGAGTGACGTAGTCATGGGGGCAGAAGCTGGTGTTGCCTTCGGCGGGGTTGCAGCCTCTGGTAATGCCCGCTTCGGCCAACCAGAGTATGTCGCCGAGGAAGACTGTGGTTGCGGTGTCGTCGAAGCCGATGAGTCGAATCTGGAAGCCGTCTGCAGTCTCCCCGAGCACCTTGAGTAGCGTTCCTTGGGCGATGAGGTCTTCGCCCTGGTCGACATCGAGCATCAGTTGGTTTCCGACACCGGTTACGTGGTCCAGCGAATCCGGAGACGGAGGATAGGTGTAGACCCGCGACAGTGCCCCACCGACGGGTGACGCCGGATCGGCACCGAGCGGTCCATTCCACCACTGCTCGATGTAGTGGGCTGAGATACCCTCGAAATTGGCGGGAATCGGGTCGAGAGTGGAACTGGTGCGAGCGTCGAGAGTCACTAGCGAGTACTCGTAGTCGGTGGGCAGAACCACCATTTGGATTCCGTCGACCCCGACCGGGGCAACCGTGTAGTCGACAACGCCGCCGCTGTAGAAGACCACCTCGGAGGGATCGACCCACCCGGCCCGGTACCGATTGAATGCCAGAGTCGAGTAGGGGTACTCCACGCGCCCAAGCAAAGAAGCGGAGAGGTTCCCACTCATGTAATCGATCGGGTTGTCGTATTCGTCTAGTTCTCCGTCACCGTCGACGTCTACCCCCGAATAGGAATGCGGAAAGGAAATCATGTGCCCCAATTCGTGGGCAGCTGTTGTGATGTGGGCACCCTGAGTGAAGAACTGTTGCACCGACTCGCCTTCGATTACCGCCCATCGTCGATTCGCCGGAAAGGCAGTGCCTGCAGCAGGTTCCTGACAGCCGGCGCAGTAATCGCCGGGGGTAGCCCTGCCGGCGTTTGACTTGTTGTCGAGTATCCCAACTGCTCCCTGATAGTTGGGCGCCGAAAGATCGCCGAGCATCTGCTCTGCGCATTCACTGAAGGAATTGGGGGTGTTGAGGAGGAGCGTTTTTCGAGCTTGGAAAGACGGCAGGTAGCGACCGCCCGACATGTCGTAGTAGAACGGGGTCACTTCGGCGTTGAGAGTTGCGGTTGCGTCGGCTAGATCTACACCGGCGGCAGGCGGATCGCTGGCCCAGGTGCACAGGTACACACCAATCACATCGGTGCCAAGCGAATAGCGGCGTGTGTCGTAAGGCCACACAATGATCTGCAGCGGATCTCCTACGTATTCGCCGAATGCACTCTGCGCTTCACCTGCGGTCGAGATGCGCGGCGGAACCAGGTCCGTTTCCAGTGGCTGCACCCGATCGTCTGCAAACGATTCAGGTCCGGCGACTGCGTCGGCCGGGACAGACGCCAGTATCGGGGCGAGCACAAGCATGGCTGTGGCAATTGTCTTGCGCATGTGGTCACCTCCGTCCGAAACTCTATCTCGCATCGGCAGTTGTGCATGTCTACTTGACCCGGTGCGTGGCGGAGAAGAATCTAATGGATCGAGATGGACCGGCCCCGTTATCCTTGGACTCTGGCTCCCGTTGCGGGGTCCCACCGGACAAGCGAACGGGCCCGGAAGAACCGAGCCCGTTCGTGGTCTCCACCCGCAATGCTGCGAGCCAGGCTAGTGAAGAAGCCCTATCCGATGGAAATCAGTCGCCCGCCTCTGGATATGCGATCTGCTGCGCGTCTTGCCGCTACTGTCGCGCCGCTGCCGCCCGTTCCTTGAGCATCGCAACGATCGAATCAGCGACCTCGTCGTCGGAAGCTCGCCCGGTGTTCCAAACCGCGTCGTAGTGCAAGGGGTCGTCGATATTCACCCGGAAGTGACGTTTCATCATTCGAGCTCGACCCGAATCGAGCCGATCGATCAGGTCGGAGGCTTCTCGTTCGGTGTGGTCGTGCAACTTCATCATGTGGGCGATCCGTGTTTCCCTGGGAGCAACTAGCCGTACCGCTACGGACGGGCCCAGTCCTCGGGTCACCTCAGATCCGGCTCGCCCGACGATGACAGCCTTGCCGACCTCGGCGATCGTGCGCACCAGTCGAAACATGCGGTCGGTGACGATGTCCTGGTGCGTCGTTGAGGAGAACAGCTGCCGGAAGAAGTCTTCGGCCGCCCTGTGATATTGCTCACTGAGGAGAGCCTCGACGGAAACGCGCAGATCACGATTATCGGCGACCATCGACACGAGCTTCTGGTCGAATATGTCCCACTCGCCGAAGAGCTCCTTGTCCTCCTCGTGCTCAAAGCGGTCCAGGAGGGTTCTCGCCAGAGTATGGCCACCGGCCCCCGCCTGCCGAGAGATCGTGACGAACGGTCGTAGGCGGTGGGAAAAGGAGGCATCCCGCTTGTCATACATGTGTCCGTGGAGGAATCTCTCAATTGGATTGGCAGGACTCATCCCAGCTGCTCCTGTGTGTCGCCGATCTCCACCAATCCTACCTTCTGGGCCGATCGCCGGTAGGGGAGGTAACCGGTTCTGGCCGGCCCGGGATGAGGCGGGCCGGGCTGCATATTCGCATATTCGCAAAACGCGGCTGATTCCCGCCCGGGACCGTCTATGGTCCTGGCTTCAACGAGTCGATCGCGGTGGGCTCGGCGATGTGGCGGGATGAAGCAAGGAATCGGAATGGGACGGCAGGAGCAACTGGGACTCTATGACCCGGCACTGGGCCATGACGCCTGCGGCATCGGATTTGTGGCGGATATCAAGGGGCGCAAGAGCAACCAGATCATCCAGCACGGCCTGACCGTTCTCGCCAATCTCACCCATCGTGGTGCCGTCGGGGCGGATCCGTTGGCCGGCGACGGCGCCGGCATGCTCCTGCAGATTCCGGATCGGTTCTACCGCGAAGAGATGACGAAGCAGGGAATCGCCCTACCTTCTCCCGGCGAGTACGGAGTCGGGATGGTTTTCTTGCCCCGCGATCCGGTCGATCGCATAGTCGCGGAGAACCTACTCGTTGAACTCGTGGTTCGGGAAGGGCAGTCGCTGCTCGGGTGGCGAGATGTGCCGGTTGATCCGTCTTGCCTGGGGGAGAGCGTCAAGCCCATCGAGCCGGTGATCCGTCAGGTATTCGTCGGTCGCGGTGCGGGCACGGTTGATGCCGACCACTTCGAGCGCAAGCTCTACGTGATTCGTAAGCAGGCACATATCCAGTTGGGGCAGCGGGCGCCGTATCTCATCGAGCGGGGTGAGTTCTACATAACCACACTCTCGGCCCGGACCATCACGTACAAGGGCATGATGCTCGCGGCCGATCTTGCGGTCTATTACCGGGACCTTGCCGACCCCCGGGTTGAGTCGGCTCTGGCCCTGATCCATCAGCGATTCTCCACCAACACGTCGCCATCGTGGCGTCTCGCTCAGCCCTTCCGCTACCTGTGCCACAACGGTGAGATCAACACCGTTCAGGGCAATGTGAACTGGATGATGGCCCGCCGCCAGAACATGTCGTCGGAGATCATCGGTGACGACCTCGAGAAGCTGTGGCCGCTGATCGGCGATGGCTCCTCGGATTCGGCGACCTTCGACAATGCCCTCGAGCTGCTCCTGGCCGGCGGATACTCGCTCGGTCACGCCATGATGCTGATGATCCCCGAGGCCTGGGCGGACAACCCGCTGATGGATGCCGGGCGCCGGGCTTTCTACGAGTACCACGCTGCCGTTATGGAGCCGTGGGATGGCCCGGCTGCGGTTGCCTTCACCGACGGTAGGCAGATTGGTGCCACGTTGGATCGCAACGGTCTGCGCCCTTCCCGATACTTCGTGACCGATGATGATCTTGTCGTGCTCGCTTCGGAAACGGGTGTGCTCGAAATGCCTGAGGAGAAGATCGTCAAGAAGTGGCG
>Ga0180436_10003666_pt1 | contig 14019 bp, 11 predicted proteins | sample SS_ome_2_FD_132434 | JGI IMG/M metagenome (GOLD analysis project Ga0180436, IMG submission 132434) | Hypersaline lake sediment archaeal communities from the Salton Sea, California, USA - SS_3_S_2 metaG | ecosystem: Environmental > Aquatic > Non-marine Saline and Alkaline > Hypersaline >...
ACCGAGTTCGGGGACGTACTTGCGATTATGCGTTTTCCCGATTCCTGAATAACAACGCATAATCGCAAGTACGTCCCCGGTTTCTAGGGATGGAGGGGCACCCAAATGTGAAAAATGGCGACCCCAACGGGATTTGAACCCGTGGTTTCCGTTGGTTCCCTGGCGGTGGCGGGTGGAACCGCTTAGCGGTCGTCCGCAGAGCGGATATCCAGCGCGACGGACTCAATGACCTCGCCGCCGTCGGCGGCGTTGAAGCGCAGGGTCCAGGGACCGGGTTCGGGGAGGGTGAGGGCCAGCCGGAGGCTGTACTCCTCGAGGACCGTCGTCTCGCCGGTGAACCGTTCGCGGCCGTCGCCGTCGATGGCCGTCCAGGTCACCGGGTCGCCGGGGGCGTGGTCCAGGGCGTCGAGGTAGATTTCCATCAGCACCACGTCGCCGGCGGAGACGACGTGCCGGCCGGCCGCCGGTTTGCCGGAGCGGAGGGCGGCCTGGTCGATGGTGATCGTGGTTACGGTCCGCGTGACCGGGGCGGTGGCCGGTCCGGTTGGATGCGGCGGCACCGCGTACCAGACCACGGCCAGCAGCAGCAGGGCGGCCGCGGCCGGGACGTAGAGCGGGGTGCGGATAGTCCAGAGCCAGGAGAGGGCGCCGGCCAGGGGGGACCTGCTTGACGGGCGGTCGAGGCCCAGTTTTCCGGCGATCTCGCGCTCCAGCCGGGCCTCCTCCTCGGGCGTGAACCCCGGTTCGGCGTCCGGCGCATCCAGCCGTTCCATCAGCTTGATGCATTCGGCGCAGTCGTTGAGGTGGAACTCGACGACGAAGGCCCGCTCCTCGCCGAGACGGTTCTCACGGAAGCGGCGGATCTCGTCGGCGGTGGGACAGGCCGGCAGGGCCTCCGTCGTTTCGGCCCAGGCCTGCTCGAGGTCTTCTCGCGGTGTGCGTTCGCTCATCGGTCGGCCCCCCGTGTCAGCCCCTTCGTCGCGTGAAGAGGGCCTTCAGCTGCGATTTCGAGTAGCCGTATTTCGTGGTCATCATCCGTTCCAGCAGTTTGCGCGAGCGCACCAGGCTGCGCTGCAATGTGTGGATGTTCATGCCCAGCCGCTCCGAGATCTCGGCGTCCGAGAGACCCCGGAAGTAAGCCAGTTCGAACACCCGCCGCTGGCCCTCGGGCAGCGGCAGCTCCTTTTCGCGAAGCCGCTCGCGGACCAGGTCGTCCTCCTGGTGCGCCCCGGTGGCCGTGCGCGTTTCCGGCGCCGCTTCCAGCTCGCGGTACTTCCAGCGGATCCCGGCTCGGATGTAGTCCACCAGCAGGTTGTGGAACGAGGCGTAGAGGAACTTCTCCGCCTCGTCCCCGCTGCCGAAATGGCGCTCCTCCTCGAGCATCCGCGTGAAGAGGTGCTGCACGAGGTCCGCGGCGCGGCTCTTGTCCCGCAGCGAGCGGTGCGCCCGTCGCAGCAGCACCCGGAAATGCCCGTCGTAGAGCCGGGCCACTTCCGCCTTCCACTGGGTTGAACGTTTCATGCCGTGACGACTTGTATGGAAATTTTCGATTCTTCGATTGCCGGTTCCCTGCATTTTAGCAGATGCTCCGGGTTCCATAAAAAATGATCCAAGTTACACCGCCCCCGGTCGTTCAACCGGATGAAGCCCGCCCCGTGGGCGGCACGGTAATGATGTTGGCACCGGAGAGGAGAGCGCCATGAACGGAATGCTGAAACGGACATCGACCCTACTTGCCCCAGTGATCGTGCTGCTCTGGATCGCGGCGGCGGCCCCGCTTAATGCCCAGACCACCATGTTGCACTCGTTTGAATACGCCACCACCAATGGGGCCAACCCACAGGGCGATGTGCTCATCGTCGGCGACACGCTCTACGGCATGACCTACTACGGCGGCAGCGCCGGGTACGGGACCATCTTCCGGGTGGACACCGACGGTACGGACTTCGAGATCCTTCATGATTTCGACCAGGTCGCCGGCAACGGCTGCCTGCCCTACGGGTCGCTGGTCACCGACGGCACGGCGCTCTACGGCATGACCTTCCAGGGCGGCCTGGTCACCCCCACTTCGGCCGGCGGCGGGGTCGTCTTCCGCATCGGAATGGACGGCTCCGGATACACCGATCTGCACGAGTTCGCCGGCTACCCGGCCGGTGACGGGGCCGCCCCCCTGGGGAGCCTGGTGCTCAACGGCACCACGCTTTACGGCATGACCTCGAGCCACGGGGTCTATTTCGGCGGCACGGTCTTCAGCATCGAGACCGACGGCAGCGGGTACCAGACCCTGCATCACTTCCGGTCCTCCTACCCCTACGACGGGGGCCACGAGCCCCATGGCAGCCTGGTCGTGGACGGCGACACGTTGTACGGCACGGCCTCAAAGGGCGGTGACGGGTCGGGGAGCTACGGCGGCACGGTGTTCAGCCTGCAGACCGACGGCAGCGGGTTCACCCTGGTCCACGTCTTCCAGGAATACGACGGGTATTCCCCGGCAGGCACGCTGCGTCTCGACGGCAGCACCCTTTACGGGACCACCGGGGTTGGTGGGGCGTATTCCGGCGGGGTGGTCTTCGCCGTGGAGACCGACGGCAGCGACTTCGAGCTGCTGCACGAATTCGACAACGCGGTGGAAGGAACGCGCCCGGAAGGCGCCCTGACGCTGGTCAGCGGGAAACTGTACGGCATGACCTCGGTGGGCAGCCACATCTTCGCCGTCGATCCCGACGGCAGCGGCTACGAGGTGGTGCATGACTTCACCGGCTGCGACGACGACCCGGAGCTGGCCGACGGGTGGGAAGCCAAGGGGTCGCTGTCCTTCGACGGCGCAACGCTCTACGGCATGACCCGCACCGGCGGGCTCTGCGGGGCCAACGACGGCGAGGTCTTCGCCCTGCCGCTGGCGCCGGTCACCGTGGCGGCCGCCTTCACCTGTGTTCCCGATTCGGGCGTGGTGCCCTTCCAGACGGCGATGACGGTGGAACTGGCCAACCCCTACACCGCCACCCGGCGCCTCGCCGCGCGCATCGACATCGACCTGGCCGGCGGCATGCACGTCACCAGCTGGCGCGCCGGGTTCACCAACGTGGCCGGCGGCGACGCCCACACCACGGCCTGGCTGCAGACGATCCCCGCGCTGGGGTCGGTGATCGGCATCAACACCTTTCAGGTGCTGGCCGAGGACGTGACCCCGGCGCCGTTCAACCAGCCGCCGCACCCGCCGGCCGGCCAGACGGCCACCGCCGCCTGCACCGTCGAAGGCATCGCCCCCTGAAGCGGGGCGTCAACGATGAGGAGAACCACACTCATGCGAAACGAACAGATCACGCTCGGCGCCGTTGTCCTGCTGTCCATCATCCTCGCTGTTCCGGGGGCGGCCGCCGCCGGTGCGGTCGAGGCCCGCCCGGCGCTGGAAGCTGCCGGCGGCGCCTCGGCCTCGGCCTACCTGTCCTCCCTCGACCCGCGGCGGGCCGCCGGCACCGCCATCGAGATCGAGCTGCCGGCCGCGGCCGTCGAAGTGCACCGCGAGCTGGCCCTGGAGGCGGAAACCCTCTGGGCGTCCGGCGGCCGCGGCGCGGGCGTCGACCGGATCCGCGAGCTGGAAGCCGCCGGCATCGGGCCCGCCCTGGGCCTCTCCTGGGGCACGGCCCTGCCGGCCGGCGGGGACGGGAGCAGGGCCGCCGACGCCCGGGTGGGCAATCCCCGCGAGGGGGCCTACCGCATGGCCCTCGATTTCCACGACGGTGCCGACCGGCTCTTTGCCGTCCTGCTCTGGGACACCGGCTATACGGTGAACATCTCCCACGACGGCGGCGACAGCTGGAGCGAGACCTTCGAGTGGTACAACGCCAACGGCTGCTTCGACGTGGACGGCGTGGTGGCCGACGACTTCTTCTACGTCGCCTACGTGCCTTACAGCTCGCAGGAGTGGGGCAACCTGCGGCGGTTCAACGAGGCCGACGGCAGCTCGGACAGCGGCTACGGTTTCGTCAGGGTGGTCGACGTTTCGCCGAACACCATCCGCGATGTGGCCATGGCCTCCAATGCCGGCGGCGACGATGACGACCTCTACTACGTCGCCGCGCTGAACATCGGCGAGGTGGAGTTCGTGGTCGGGGATTCGGATACCGGTGACAACTGGCTCAACGTCGAGACTTACATGGACGACTTCGCCGGAGGCCTCGACGCCTGCGTCAACGCCCACCCGCTCTACGACAACCCGATGTTCTCCTACATCTCCACCGACAACCGGGTCATTCTCAAGAAGTGGAACATGTACTGGTTCCTGCTGGTGGTGGAGCCCGAGTACACCGGCTACGTCTTCCGCCCGCGCACCGCGATCGCCTCTTACGAGAACACCACCATCTGTGCTTACGGCCACCACTTCGACAACGGCTACGGCGTGCGCTACGGGGTGAACACCACCGACAGCTACACCTTCCAGCGCGCGGCGCTCTCCGAGCCGGCGGTGGGCGAGCACGACAGCTGGCTGGCCGACGTCAGCCTGCGCGACTACGCCGGTGTGGGCGCGGTCTACCTCAAGGAGACCGGCGGCGGGAGCGCCGACGTCTGGTTCCGCTGCCACCCCGGCATCAGCGTGCCGCCGGCGGGCTCCGGGGAGTGGGAGGACCCGGTGCAGGTCAACGAGCACGATTCGGACTGCACCGAGACCCCGGTGATCAGCTGGATCCCGCCCTCCCCGGTGGGCGATCCCGACGCCTGGGCCTTCGGCATGCTCTACCTCACCGACGACACGGACGCCATCCCGTATTTCGACCGCAAGGACGGCGTGCCCGAACTGGGCGGCGACTGCAGCGATCCCATCCCCATCTCCTGGTACGGCCTGCCCTTCAACGACACCAACAGCACCACCGGCCAGGGCGACGACTATTTCGACACCTGCATGGGCTCCTTCGACGAGGGGCAGGACGTGCTCTACCGGCTGCAGGTCGTAGACCCCACGAGGCTCACCATCACCCTCGAGGCGACCACCGGTTGGGGCGGAGTGGCCATCTTCGACGGCTGCCCGGGGGATGCCGGCACTACCTGCCTGGCCCAGGCCACCGGCAGCGCGACCGTCGACGTCATCGAAAAGCTGACGCTGGACCCCGGGTCCTACTGGATCATGGTCGACAGCTGGCCCCCGCCGGAGAGTTTCAGCTACACCCTCACCGTGGAGAAGGATCTGCCGGGGGACGACTGCAGCGACCCGATAGCCATCGACCTGCCGGCGGAGCTGCCCTACCGCGACTTCTGTTCAACCTGCGGCCGCGGCAACGACTACGACGCCACCTGCATGGGGTACTATGACGGCGGCGAGGAGATGATCTTTGAACTCGACGTGGCCGTCGACGTCTGCGTCGACATGGTCGTCGACTCGTACGACGGCTACACCGGGTTCGCCGTTTTCGACAGCTGCCCGGCCGACGACCCGGAGGCCTGCATCGCCATGGCGGGCAGCTCGTCGGACGTCAACGTCATCGAAGAGCTGTGGCTCGATGCCGGCACCTACTGGGTCATGGTCGACAGCTGGCCCGCCCCGTCGTGCCACCAATTCATGCTCACCATCCTGGAGTGCTGCGAGATGGCCTGCCCGCCCGGGGCCGTCGACGAGGGCGAACCCTGCGGCGAGGACCTCAACGACGGCTGCCTGATGGACGTTCCGGCGTTCCGGCAGGTGGCCAACGGCGAGACGGTCTGCGGGACACTCTATGCCAGCAACGGGTACTACGGCACCGACTGGTTACAGGTGGTGCTTGACGAAGAGGCGCCGGTGACCCTTGACCTGGAGAGTGAATGGCCGGCGATTGTCGGCCTGGCCGAGCTCGTGCCGCCCGGATCGGGCGACTGCGCCGACTGGACCGATTACGTCGACCCCTGGGATGTCGTGTGGCCCTGTTCGCCGGAAGGCATGACCTTCGGCCCCCTGCCCGCGGGCACCCACTGGCTGCTGGTCTACCCCTACTACGCCGGCGGCAACGAGTGCGGTTTCCGCAACGCCTACACCGCTACCGTCAGCTGGCCAACCTCGGAACCGACGGTGGACGCCACCCTCAGCTGCACGCCGGACAGCGGTGTGGTGCCCTTCCAGACCACGATGACGGTGGAGCTGACCAACATCTACCCGCTGCTCAGCCGGCGCATCGCCGGCAGGATCAATGTCGGCCTGGCCAACGGCAGCACTTACGCCAACTGGCGCGTCGGGTTCACCAACGTCCGGGTGGGCGAGTCGTTCACCCTGAGCTGGGCCCAGAACATCCCGGCGCTGGCCAGCGTGATCGGGGACAACGAGTTCAGCCTGCTGGCCGAGGACGTCACCCCGGCGCCGTACAACCAGCCGCCCTACGCGCCCTCGGGCGACACGGCCACGGACGCCTGCGTGGTCACCGCGGCGGCGCCGTAAGGAGGGGGCGGGGACGTACATGACTTTATGCATTTCCGGCGCAAGAACCGCCGTGCCGCATGTGCGTCCCCGGCACCCGCCCTACCGCGAGCCGATGACCACCAGCGCCGGGCCGTTGGGGTGGTCCGGCTGTTCGTATTCCACGGCCAGCGAGGTGAAGCCGAAGTGCTTCATGCAGGCGAGCAGGTCGTCCCTCGACATCCACTGGCTGTGATCCGCGCTGCCGCCGGGGAACCCCAGCCCCTGGATCGCCGCCTTGTATTCGTAGCGGTGAAGGGTGTGGCGGAAGCCTTCGTGCTCGGCCGGGGCCGGGCCGGTGAACTTGTGGGCGATGGCGCTGTTGGCCCTGACCCGGTCCTCGTCGAAGTAGTGGGTCCAGATGATGGCGTGACGGCAGTGCCCGGCGATGAGCCGGATCAGCTCAGCCGGGTTGACCATGTGGTAGAGGATGCCGCTGGCCAGGCAGATGTCGTACTGCTCGCCGGTGGCCCGCAGGTGTTCGGCGCAGTCGCCGAGCAGGAACCGCGAGCGCTGCAGCCCGGCGACCTCCTTGACCACCAGGCACTTGAGAAAGGCCCGCCGGTTCGCCTCAACGGCAAGGACCGAGGCGGCCCCCAGTTCCTCGAGCAGGATGGTGTGGCCGGCTTCCAGCGGCCCCAGCTCGAGCACCGTGCGTCCCTTGACCCCGCCGATGAGGTCCACGGCCCAGCGGATGCGCACGTCGTCGAAGAGGCGCAGGGGGCCGGCCTCCAGCGCACCGGCCGCCTCGGGCATGGCCGAGTGCCACTCGCCCGCGAAGATGTCCAGCGCATTCTGGTGTCCCGGCGCGGACGGGACGTAGCTGTCGAGGATGTCCCCGGAGCCGATGGCCGCGTGTACGCCGCGGCAGCAGCGCCAGCCGTAGCGCACGGCGTCACGCAGGCACCCTGCAATCCGTCTGATCTCTTTCAGCATGGTGGTCTCCCGTTCGTTCGCCGGCCCGGATCGGTTCCGCCATTATAGTCCGGTTCGGCTGCATGAGTTCGTTCAAGGAGCCCTATCCTTAAGCTCGCCACGGCCCACGGCCTGTCCCTGGACGAATACTTCGATCGGCTGGCGCGGCTGATGCAGGGTGAAGCGTGGAAGAAAAAAATCGGGGACTGACACCCGAAGACGGTTGCCAGTCCCCATTTTTTTACCAGACCAATTTTCTTGTCAAAAAGCCAGTTTCCGTCAGCAATCGAAGACCGGTCCCGATTTTGGCCTCGCGTCATCGTGAGGAGCGGGCGATAGCCGATGGCTCACCACGAAACCGTGACACGGCCCTACCAACTGTAGGTCATCTCGAAGGCGACCGCCGTGTTGCTGTCGGTGGGCAGACCCTCGTCATCGAGGAACCCGTCGCGGTCACTCCTGTCGATGCGCAGTTCCACCAGCGCGCCGAACCCCTCGGTAATGGTGAACGTGGGGCAGAAGGTGAACGACTGGATCTTCTGCGGCAGGCCGTCCACCGTGTCGAAGGCCCAGCCGTCCTTGTCGTCGAAATAATCGTAGCGGAAGGTGAAGCCGCCCCAGTCGTTGTAGTCCACGTGGGTCATGACCAGGAAGCCCTGCCACTCGTGGTCGGCGCCGCCCTCACCCTCGGTGTCGGCCTGGCCCATGTTGTACTCACCGCCGAAGAGCCACTTGCCCACCGTGTAGGTCAGGTCGACGTCGAATACTGTGCGCTTCAAGGTCAGGGGATCGGCGGGTGCATCACCGTCATCGCCATCACCCTCGCCGTCCATCTCCTCCTCGCCGGTGATCGCCGACAAGCCTCCGCTGAACCCGTTGTACGAGTATCCCAGCCGGCCACCAAAGGTGAGGTCCCCCCTGTCGATATCGGCATCCCATCCGTTGGAGATGTGGCCGATGATGTCGAAGCCCGGGCCGAAGTCCTTCGCAATGGACAACCCGGTCAGGTTCGTCGGGAGGCCATAGTCGAAGACCAGCGCGTGGCTGAACTGGTACATGTCCGGCGCGTCGAGCAGTTCGAACCCGATGGGAGCGTTGAACTTGCCGAAGGTGAGGTCCCAGTCCCCGGGAAAGAGGTAGGTCATGAAGCCCTGCTCGATCTGGGCCTTGTGGCCATCGCCGTCCTTGATCCACTCCACGTCGGCGCGCAGGGAGAACCGTTCCCCGGCCTTGTGGATGATGTCGACTTCGACCTGGTCAAGGCTGAACTCGCCGTCGTCCGTGGTGAGGTTGTGAAAGTAGGACCCATCGATGAAACCGGAAAACTCGGTGTCGCCGGCTAGGGCGCCGGGGGCGCAGAGCAGACCGGCCATCGTGAACATCATCAGTCTCTTCATTATGCATCTCCTCGGCCGGGACCCGGCGGTTCACCGGCCCCGGTCCCACAATCTCACCCCGGCGACGGCCACGAACCGCGATGCGGTGCGCCGCGGCCCTGAGGTGGAGAACCGGTCAGGCCAGGTAGGCTTTCTCGCCGTGCAGCGATTCGTCCAGGGTCATTTCCATCTCTTCCGTGGTCTTCACCGGCGTGACCCGGTCGATGAGCCAGAGCATGACCCAGGTGAAGCCGAAGGCGTAGATGCTGGAAACCAGCACGGCGACAACCTGCTTGAAGAAGAATTCCCCGCCGCCGAAAAACAGGCCGTCGGCCCCGGCGGCGTTCACCGTGGTCGTGCCAAGCAGGCCGAGCATGATAATGCCCAGCGCGCCGCCGACGCCGTGCACGCCCCACACGTCGAGGGCATCATCCCAACCCAGGGCGTTCTTCATCTCCACCGCCCAGTAACAGACGAGGCCGGCGGTCAGGCCGATCAGGGCCGCGCCCCAGGTGGGCACGAACGCCGCCGCCGGAGTGATCGTGGCCAGACCGGCCACCGCGCCGGTGAGAAGGCCGACGAATCGGGGCTTGCGGCTGCGCACCCACTCGACGATCAGCCAGCTGATGGCGGCGAAGCTGGCGGCGATGTCGGTATTGATGAAGGCCAGGGCGGTTATCTGGTCCACCTGCAGTTCGCTGCCGGCGTTGAAGCCGTACCAGCCGAACCAGAGCAGGCCGGTGCCCAAGGCGACCAGCGGGATGGAGTGCGGCCCCTTCTCCTCGACCCGCCGTTTGCCGACGTAGAGGATGGAAGCCAGGGCCGCCATGCCGGCGATATTGTGCACGGCGATGCCGCCGGCGAAGTCGAGCACGCCCCACTCGGCCAGCAACCCGCCACCCCAGATCATGTGGACGAAGGGGAAATAGACGAAGAGCAGCCAGAGGACGAGAAAGATCAGGTAGGCCGGAAAACGGACCCGGTTGCTGAAGGCTCCGGTGATCAATGCCGGCGTGATAATGGCGAACATCATCTGGTAGGCCACGAAGACGAGCATCGGGATCTGGCCGTCGGCGAAAGGCGTCATCGGATCGATGCCGCTAAGAAAGGCCATGTCCAGGTTGCCGATGATGCCGCCCTCGCCGCCCGAGAAACAGAGCGAGAACCCCACGAGGTACCAGAGGATCGTGGTCACCCCCATGGAAACGAAGCTCTGGATCATGATGGACAGCACGTTTTTGCGCCCCACCAGGCCGCCGTAGAAAAAGGCCAGGCCCGGGGTCATCAGCATAACCAGGCTTGTGGCCACCAGCATGAAGCCGGTGTTGCCGGTGTCGAACATTGTTCCCTCCTCTCGCGATGGTCATAATCGTGGTCCGGACTGGACCAGTTCCGATAATCCCGAATGACCGACCAGTGTCGGCTAACGTCATATTATTGAAATCCAAACAGTTCACTGACAATGAGAACGATCCTGAAAATCGATCAGGAAAACCCTGAACGGGACACCGGAATTCCCTTGCCCGCCTTGATTCCGCTGCCGCCCATCGGTTAGCCTTGGCCCGTTCGGGCGGTTTCGGCTCAGTCTCACCGGGGTGCATTTCGTGTCGGATTCCCTGCAGCACAACCTCCAGGAACGCGTCAAGGAGTTGACGGCGCTTCACCGCACGGCCCGATTGCTCCAGGACGTGGAACGGCCGCTTGACGAAGTGATGAACGACGTCGTGGCGTTGCTGCCGCCGGCCTGGCAATACCCGGAGATCACCGAGGGGCGCATCACCCACGGTGAAAGCCGGTGGGCCACCGCCGGGTGGAAAAAGAGCGAGTGGCGGCAGGAGGAATCGATCACGCTGGGCGATGGTGTCGAGGGGCACATCGAGGTGATCTACACCCAGCCGAGACCGCCAGCCGACGAGGGGCCCTTCCTCGCCGAAGAACGTGAACTGATCCGGTCGCTGGCTGAAATGCTCCGGGCCGCGCTGCGACACCGCCGGGATGACGAGGCCATCGTCAGGGCCAATGAATCGCTGGAGCGGGAAGTGGCCGAACGAACGGCCAGCCTTCGCCGTCTGGCCAGTGAACTCTGCCTGGCCGAGGAACGCGAACGCCGGCAGATTGCCGAGGACCTGCACGACCACCTGGGCCAGGCCCTGGCGCTGATCAAGCTGCGCCTGCAGCGCCTTCACGGTGACGCGGCCCTCGGCGGCCACGGCGACGCCCTCCAGGAACTGGTGTCTCTCAGCGACCGGGCGATCCGCTACTCCCGCGACCTGACCTTCAACCTTTCACCACCAGTGCTCTACGAATTGGGCCTGGGCCCGGCCCTCGACTGGCTCGGCGAACGGGCCGCACGAAAACACGGGCTGAAAGTGAAGGTGCGCGACCGTGGCGGCGGCGATCTTCCGGACGAGATCAAGGTCATGCTCTGGAAGTCGGCACGGGAGCTGCTTCACAACGTGGTCAAGCACGCGGCGGCCCGGAAGGTAACCCTGGCCCTGGATACGGGGAATGGGCGCGTCACCCTGGTCGTGACGGACGACGGGGCCGGTTTCGATATCACCAAGGTCCGCCGCCAGGCCGGCCTTCGCTTCGGCCTCTTTTCCATCGAGGAGCGGCTCCGTCACCTGGGCGGACGGATGGTCGTGGAGAGCGGACCGGGCAGGGGAACCCGGGCGTTCCTCGAATGTCCGCTGGAGGAGGTGCGCCGATGAACGATACGAAAACGAGAATCCTGCTTGCCGACGACCACCGGCTGTTCCTCGACGGCCTGCGCCCACTACTCGCCGCCCAGCCGGACATGGAGGTGGTGGCCGAGGCGGAGAACGGCCTCGACGCACTGAAATTGGCCCGCGACATCGCCCCGGACGTGGCAATGATCGACATATCCATGCCCTGCCTCAACGGCATCGAATTGACACGCCGACTGAGCAGCGAGGCGCCGGACGTCAGCACGATCATCCTCTCCATGCACAGTGACCGACGGTTCGTGCTGGAGGCGCTTCGCGCCGGGGCCCGGGGCTACCTGCTCAAGGACAGCGGGATCACCGAACTTCTCGGGGCGGTGCGTTCGGTCCGCGACGGCCAGACCCACCTCTGCGCCCGGGTGAGCGAGCAAGTGATTCGCGACTACGTCAGCCTGACCAATGCCGAGGAAGGAAGCGTGTTTGCGCTGCTCTCGGCACGGGAACGTGAAGTGCTGCAATTGCTGGCCGAGGGGCTGGCGACCAAGGAGATCGCCGGGCGGCTAAACCTCTCGGCGAAAACGGTGGAATCTCACCGGGCGTCACTGATGAGCAAGCTGGAGATCAACAGCATCGCCGAACTCACCAGGTTTGCCATCCGGGAGGGATTGACGCCGCTGGAGTGATGCCTCGTGTCGGGCCGCGTACGGAAAGTGACCCGGGACCCAGCATCGCCGGCGCCCCGGGATTTCGGAAACCCTACCCGATCTTGACGAGTTCGATGTCGAACGTCAGGTCCTTGCCGGCCAGGGGGTGGTTGGCATCGAGAGTGACCTCCTCGTCGGTGAGCCCGGTGATGGTGAAGATCATGCTCTGGGGCTGCCCTTCCTCATCCTGGCTGCGGCCTTCCAGCTGGCTGCCCACTTTGAGTTCGAGGCCCTCGGGCATTTCGTTTCGCTGGGTCTTGATCCCCATCTCATCGCGGTGCGGGCCGTAAGCCTGATCGGCGGGGATCTCAACCGTCTTGGAATCCCCCACCGAGAGGCCTTCCACGGCCTTCTCGAACCCGGGGATCACCTCGCCCTTGCCGATGACGAAGGCGATGGGCTCCTTGCCCTTGCTGCTGTCGAACTCGAAGCCATCGGCCAGCTTTCCAGTGTAGTGGATCTCGACCGCGTCTCCGCTTTTTGCCTGACTCATCATTCTGTTTTCCGGCCCGCACCCGAGGGGTTCTCGAGACCGGAAGACTCCTTTTTGAAATGAAGCAACGCAAAACGCTGTCCCGGCCCCGAATCGGGCCGGGAACCGGCGCTACTTGACAAAAATCTCGACCTTCTCCATCACGTTGCACTGGTTGCGCTGGCGGGGGCTGATGATCTTCAGCTTGTCCACAACGTCCATGCCGTGGACCACCCGGCCGAAGGCGGTGTGCTTGCCGTTGAGCCCCTTGAACACCTGGTCGCCGGTGACGAGGAAGAACTGGCTGGTGTTCGTCTTCGGTCCGGCGTTGGCCATGGCGATCACCCCCCGCTCCACTGGGATCGAGGGCAACGCGTTGTCGAAGGTGTAACCGAGAGAGGTGTAGAACGCCTCAACCGTCCGCTCGCCAAAGGTCTTCATCTGCTCGGCATTCGGCGGCGGGAGGATGAATGAGGCGTCCTTGACCTTGACCTTGTCCAGCCCCAGCGCCGTGGCGCTGATCTCGTTGGCGTAGCGGTAGGGACCGCTGTTGATCCCGGGCAGGATGCCGCCCTGGGCCATGAAGTCCTTGATCACCCGGTGAAAGCGGCTCCCGTCGTAGAGGCCATTGCGGGCCAGGGTGATGAAGCTGGTCACGGTGTAGGGGGCGGCTTTCACGTCGAATTCGACGGTGATCGGCCCCCGGTTGGTCGTGATCATCGCGAAGTAGCGCTTCTCCGGGTCCACGTCGGGGCCCTGGGGCTTGGTGATCGTCGCTCCCGTTTTCTCCAGCTTCACCGCGCCCTCGGGCGAGCGTGCGGCTCCGGGACGAGATGCTGGACTGGGAACACAGCGGTTTCTCTGTTGACGGGTCGGTAAAGGTCGCCGTTGGCGATTATGGGCGGTTGAGAAGGTTGGTGCGTTACCTGGCCCGCCCGGCGGTGTCGGCGGAGCGGGTGGCGTATGACCAAACCAGCGGCACGGTCACCGTGCGCAGCTCGAAGAAGGTGCGGGGCGTCCGCCCGGTGGTGGCGCAATACGATGTGCTGACCTTCCTGTCGCTGCTGGCCCTGCAGGTGCTGCCGCCCGGGGTGCACATGGTGCGCTACTATGGCCACTACTCGGTGCGGAGCCGGGCGGAGCGGAGGCGGCGATTCGGGGAGGGGACGGCAGGGATTCGCAGCGAAAAGCCACCTCCGGCGAGCGAGCGGCGTCGCCGCTGGGCGGAGCTGATCCGACTGGTCTACGAGGTCGACCCCCTGTGCTGCGAGAAGTGCGGGGGCGGGATGAAGGTCGTCTCGTTCATCTCGACGGCGCAGTCCGAGGTGATCCGCCGCATCCTCGAGCATCAGGGGGTGAGCACGGTCGTTCCCCGGGCCCACGGGCCGCCGGGGTGGGTGGTGAAGTGCGAGCGGAATGGTCGGGCCGCGCCGTGCCGGGAAGAAGAGGC
>Ga0180436_10003667_pt1 | contig 14013 bp, 13 predicted proteins | sample SS_ome_2_FD_132434 | JGI IMG/M metagenome (GOLD analysis project Ga0180436, IMG submission 132434) | Hypersaline lake sediment archaeal communities from the Salton Sea, California, USA - SS_3_S_2 metaG | ecosystem: Environmental > Aquatic > Non-marine Saline and Alkaline > Hypersaline >...
CGTCGCCGCCCGCCGCCAGCTCCTCCTCACGCGGCGACGGGAGGTCGCTCGCGGCCGCGGCCGCGGCCGCATCGACCTCCGGCGCGACCGGCGCCGCGGGACGCGGCGCCACGACCGCCTGCACCCTCGGGACGGGCACGGGGGCGGCCACCGCGACGGCGACCTGCGGCGCCACACGCACGTCGCGCGCGGCGGCCACGTCGGCGCGCACGTCCGGCACCGCCACCGGCCGCGCCGGCGCGGTCGCGACCACGGGGCTCGGCAGCGGCACGGGCGCCGCCGCCTCGACCGCCACCCCGACGCGGGGCAGCGGCAGGGGGGCGGCGGACTCGACCGCCACCCCGACGCGGGGCACGGGCACCTCGGCCGGCGCCGCGACGGCGACCTGCGGCTCGGCGGCGATGGCGCGCGGCTCCGGCAGCAGCGCCGCCACGTTCGGCCGCGGCACCGGGACGCGTTCGGCCAGCGGCGTCGGCTCGATCTCGGGCAGGTCGATCGTCGGCAGGGGCGTCGCGGGCGCACGGGCGACGGGCACCTCGGGCGTCGCGGCGAGCGGCACGACCGGCGCCGGCAGCGGCGGCCTCGGCGCGTCCACGGTCGCCTCCTCGGGCGCGGCCGGCGCAGCGGCCGGCGGCTCCGGCTGCTGGGTCTGCGGCGCCGGCGCGGGCGCCACGGGCACGGGCTCGGGCGTCACCGCCGTGACGGGCTCACCCACCTGGGTGTCGGCGACCTGCGGTTCGGCTGCGGCGGGCGCCACCGCATCGGCCGCGGGCGCGGGCCGCTCGACCTCGGCCTCGACGGGGGCGCCGAGGTCGATGACCAGGTACGTCGGCGGCGGTTCGTCGGGGACGAAGGTGAAGACCCGGATGGCGAGGAAGACGATGATGACGTGGAGCGTGGCGGAGAGCATCGCCGCCCGGCGCCGATCCGCGTCGGCCCACCACGACGGGGGTCGCCGCGGGCGAACCGCTCGTCCTCGTGGGCGCGCCGTCATCGCCGGATCCCGCCCCTCAACCGCCGGTGGCGATGGCGATGCGTTGGGCGCCGGCGGTGCGGATGAGGTCCATGATCTCGACCACGAAGCCGTGCGGGACGGTCTCGTCGGCCCGTAGGACGACCGTCGTCTGGCCGCTGGCCTGCATGGCCTCCTGCAGCAGCACGACGAGGTCGGCCGGCTCGACCTCGGCGCCCGCCAGGAAGACACGGGACTCGCGGGTGACGGTCACCGTCGGCAGGTCGGACGGCTGCGCCTGCGCCGACTGCGCCTGCGGCAGGTCGACCGGCAGCCCCGACTCGAGCGTGATGAAGGTCGTCGACACCATGAAGAAGATGATCAGCAGGAACACCACGTCGACCATCGGCGTCAGGTCGAGCCCGGGGGCGACGGGGATGCGCCGCCGGCGAAGGTTCCGACGACCGGTCACCTCAGCGCCTCGGGTCGGGCGACCCGTCGCCGTCCTCGGCGGCCTCGTCGCTCGCGCCGCCGGCGCCGTCGGTCGGGTAGCGCTCTACCCGCAGCCGACCGCCGCGGCCGACCACCGGCGGTTTCCCCGCGCGCGACGCCTCGTCGGCGACGCGGTCGGTCGCCGCGTGATCGCCAGCGGCGAAGAGCGAGGCCGCCGGTGCCCCGGCGGCGGCCGCCGGTGCCCCGGCGGCGGCCGTGGGCGTCCCGGAGCCGGCCGGCGAAACGCGCGGGTTCGCGCTCGCCGGGCGCGCGCGGACGCTGCCCGCACGCGGCGCCTGCGCCGACGCCGCCGCCGCCTCGTCCGCGGGCACGGCGGGCTCCTTGCGGGCCGCGACCGCCTGCACGACGTTCGCCATCAGCTCCTCGCGCCGCCGGTCGATCTCGGTCAGGATGCCCTCCACGCGGCTGGCGAGGTAGTTCTGGCCGATCAGCACGGGGATCGCCACGATCAGGCCGGCCGCGGTCGTCACCAGCGCCTGGCCGATGCCGCCGGCGAGCAGTCCGGGGTTGCCGGTCCCGCTCGCGCTGATCTCGCCGAAGGCGATGATCATGCCCGTCACCGTCCCCAGGAGGCCGAGCAGCGGCGCGACCTGCGCGATCGTCGCGAGCGGCCGCAGGCCCCGCGTCAGGCTCTGCTCCTCGAGCAAGGAGGCCTCGGCGAAGGCGGCCTCCACGGCCTGCCGACCGTACGGCAGCCGCAGCAGCGCCGACTGCAGCACCCGGGCCACGGGACCGCCGTGCTGCTCGCAGGCCTCGAGCGCCAGATCGAGGTCGCGGTCGCGCACGGCGGCGTTCACGCGCGCCATCAGCTCCTCGACGTCGAGCCGCTCGCGGGCGAGCTTGAACAGGCGCACGAAGAACAGGTACACCGCGTACACGGACAGCACGAAGATGGCGACGAGGACGGCGCCGCCGCTGATCAGCAGGTCCATGGGGGGCTCCTCACGTGGGCCTCAGCGTACGCAGCGGTCGCTTGAGCCGAATGAGAGACGGCGACGCGCGTGACCGAGTTCACGCGTCTTCGGGGCCGGCGGCGGGATCGCGTTCGCGCCACTGGAAGCGCTCGATGGCGCGAGCCCGGCGACCCTCGAGGTCGAGCAGGACGCCGCAGACGGTGGCCGCGCCCGCGGCCGGCCGGTAGCGGTGCGGGCGCCGGGTCGTGAAGCGCGCGAGCACCTGCTCGAACTGCATGCCGATCGCGCTGTGCTGCACGCCGCTCATGCCGACGTCCGTGATGGTGGCGGTGCCGCCGTGGATGCCCTCGTCGGCCGTCTGCACGTGCGTGTGCGTGCCGATGACCGCGCTCGCGCGACCCTGGAGGTGGTAGGCGAGGGCCTTCTTCTCGCTGGTGGCCTCGGCGTGGGCGTCGATCAGCAACGCCTGACCCGCCGGCGTCGCCTCGACGATCGCGTCGGCGGCCGCGAAGGGGTCGTCGAGCGGGTCCATGAACACGCGCCCCATCACCTGCCCCACCGTCAGTCGCTCGCCGGACGCGCTCTGCACGGTCGTGAACCCCAGGCCGGGCGTGCCGGCCGGGTAGTTGGCGGGGCGGATGATGCGGGTCGAAGTCTCCAGCGCCCCCACGACGTCGGCCTGGTCCCAGCTGTGGTTGCCGAGCGTGACGACGTCGACGCCCCAGGACCACAGCTGCTCGACCTGCTTGCGGTTGATGCCGAACCCGCCGGCCGCGTTCTCGCCGTTGGCGATGACCAGGTCGACCTCGCGGCGGTGGTCCTCGAGGTAGTGGCGAACGGCGCGCAGGCCCGGTGCCCCGAAGACGTCGCCGATGAACAGGACGCGCACGCGCCAGGCTACCGCAACGGGCCGCCGGGATGGGCGGCCCGCGGGCCGCCCGGCAGCGCGGGCCGCCCGGCAGCGCGGCCCGCGGGCGACCGCGGCTCGGTGCTAGCCTAGGCAGCATGTTCGATGCCGTCGATCGCAAGATCCTGGCGCGGCTGCGCGACGAGGGGCGCGCCACCCACGCGCAGCTGGCCAAGGAGACGGGCCTGTCGGCCCCGGCGATCGGCGAGCGCGTCCGCAAGCTCGAGCAGGCCGGCGTGATCCGCGGCTACCGGGCGGTCCTGGACGCGGAGCAACTCGGGCTGGCGATCTGTGCCTTCGTGCACATCGCGCCCCAGCCGCGCAAGCCGGCGCAGGACCTGGTGGACCGCCTGCTGGGGTTGCCGGAGGTGGAGGAGCTGCACGCGGTCGCCGGCGACTACGCCTACGTCGCCAAGGTGCGGGTCGCCACGCCGGCCGCCCTCGACGCGTTCCTGGACCGCCTGTTCATGCTCGACGGCGTGGAGCGCACCGAGACCGTGATGGTGCTGCGCACCAACGCCGAGCGCCCGATGTTCCTGCCCTTCCTGGCCGACGACGAGACGTCGTCGTGAGCGATGCGGAGCGGGCCGGGGTCGTCGACCGGACCCTGACGGCCGACGACCTCGACGGCTACCTGCGGCTGCGGGAGACGACCTTCGGCTACCCGGGTCGCAGCGACGAGGTGGTCGCCGCCTACACGGCTCGCCTGCCCGGCACGCACGGGGCCTTCGTCGCCGGCGAACTCGTCAGCGTGGTCACGCGCCACGATTTCCGCGTGTTCCTGGCGGGTTCGATCGTCGCGGCCGGCGGCTTCGGCTCGATCTCCACGGCGCCCGAGCACCGCCGCGCCGGCCACGTCGCGCGGCTCATGCGCGCGAGCCTGGCCGAGGGCCGCGAGGCCGGCCAGGGATGGAACCTGCTCTACCCCTTCGACGCCGCGTTCTACGCCCGCTACGGCTGGGTGAGCGTGCCCACCGGCGTCCTCCTCGAGCTGCAGCCCGAGCGCCTGCCGGTTGGGACGCCGCGTCGCCTGCGCCGGGTGGAGGGGCGCGCGGCGGACGGGTTGGCCGCGGCGTACGCGCGCGCGGCCGTCGGCCGGACCTTCGCGGACACCCGCACCATGGGACCGTGGGACGTGTGGGAGGACCTCGACGGCGCGCCGGGCGAGGGCCTGCTGCGGTACGCCTCGGACGACGCCCTCGTGGCCCTGCGCCTGCGCTGGGTCGACGGCGAGCAGCGCATGGAGGTGCTCGATCTCGCTTGGGCGGGCACCGCGGGGCGCGACGCCGTGTGGGGCGTCCTCGCGGCCTTCCGCGGGCAGGTCGCGCGGGTGCGGATCCACGTGCCCTACGACGACCCCGTCGCCCACGACCGCGTGCGTGGTCACGCGGTGACCGGCCACGCCGGCCTCATGGCCCGCGTCGCCGACGTCCCCCTGGCGCTCGCGCCGCTGCGGGCGGTGGCCGACGACGACGCCCCGCTCGACCTGCCGCCGCTCCACCTGCGGGTGCGCGACCGCTACGCGCCCTGGAACGACGGCGTGTGGCGCCTCGAACCGACGCCCGAGGGCACCCGCGTGACGCCGTCGCGGGCCGCGCCGGACGCGACGCTCGACGTGCGAGGCCTGGCGCTGTTGCTCTCGGGGGCCGGCGGCCCGGCGGACGCCCGGCGGGCCGGTTGGGCCGAGGGCTGCGGCCGGTCGCTGGCGACGGTCGCGGCGCTGTCGGGCGGCCGCCGGCCGTACCGCTCGCTCGTCGACGCGTTCTAGGCGTTCCAGTCGGGGCCGTCGCCGACGGCGGCATCGCCACGTACGGTGGCCGCCGCGCCTGCGGGCGCGGCCGCGCCCGCAGGCGCGGCGCTCACGCGGAGCGCAGCGCCGCCTTGAACCAGGCGGGTAGCCGCCCGCTCTGCCGTTGCAGGAAGCCGGGCGCGTCGGCGTCCAGCAGGTAGGTGACCGCGTGGTCGTCCTCGCTGCGCACCGCCCGGCCGTAGGCCTGCACCAGCGTCAGGCAGGTGCGCCACTCGTACCAACCGGGCTCCTCGACGCGGCGCGCGGCCACCTGCGGATCCCCGAGGTACGGGTAAGGCAGCTTGCAGATGACCTGCCAGCGGGCGAGGTCGCCCACCAGGTCCAGGCCCTCCGTCATCGACGGGCTCACGAGGACCGTCGGCTCGGGTCGCGTCAGGTGCGCCTCCAGGGCCGCCTCGCGGCCCGCGGCGTCGCGGTGGGTGACGACGCGCGCGCGCAGGTCCGGGGGCAGCGCGCTCACCACGGCCGCCGCGATGCGGTACGAGTGCGCATGCACGACGCCCTTCTCGGCGTCGTGATCGCGCAGGATCTCGCGGATCTCGTGCGTCAGGCGCGGCAGGTCGCGATCGAGGTGGTGGCGCGTGAGACGCGCGACGGGTCGCAGCACGAGCGGCCGGCGTTCGGGTGGGAACGTCGACGCCACCTGCACGACGGCCGCCTCCTCCGGCGGCACGCCGAGCCCTCGGAGGAAGGTGGCGGGATCGAGCACCGTCGCGGAGAGCAGCAGCGCCTGCTCCGCGTGCCCGAACAGCAGCTCGTCGGCGAACGGAGCGACGGAGACGGGCTTGAAGGTCACCGAGGCACCATGGGCGTCGAGCCGGTGCTCGACGACCCACGGCACGCCGTCGTCGCGGCTGTCGCACAGCCAGCCGAGGCGGCGCACGGCGCCGTCGAGCCACTGGCGCACCCTCAGCGCGTCGAGCTCGAGATCCGGCGGCAGGCCACCGGCGTCCAGCTCGAGGTCGAGCTCGCGCGCGCGGGCCGCCAAGCGCGGCCGCGCCTCCTCGGCGAACGCGAACAGGGCCTCGGTCTCGGGGAAGCCGGGTAGCCGCAGGTCGAGTCCCGCGCGCGCCAGCTGGGCGTCGCCGACCTGCGCCTGCACGAAGCCCATGAGCATCGCCTCGGCGTTGTGGGCCTCGTCGAGCACGAGCAGCTCGCGGGGACCGAAGCCGCCGGCGTAATTGAGCTCGTGGAGGAAGTACGCGTAGTTGAGCAGCGCGCGCGGCGCCGCCAGCGCGCGGTCCTTGGCGCGGAAGTAGCCGCAGGCCGCGCACTCGGGGTAGGTGCGTCCGACCAGGCAGGGCGCCGCCGCGGCGTGCGTGGGGGCGACCTCGCAGGCGTAGTTGGCGCGGCCCTTGAGCAGGGCGAGGTCCTCGAAATCACGCTGGTACTGGTCCTGCAGCACCTTCTGAGCGGTGAGCAGGTAGGCCGAGCGCGCCTCCCGCGCCAGCGCGACCGCGATCCCGCTCTTGCCCGATCCGGTGGGTGCCTCGACCACCACGACCCGGCGGCCGTCGGCGAAGGCCGCGCGCGCGGCGTCGAGCGCCTCGCGCTGGCCGGTGCGGTAGCGGGCGTAGGGGAAGCTGGTGGCGGCCGTCGCGCGCACGCGGCCACGCTAGCACGCACCCTCGCGGGGTCACGCGGGCGACCGGGCCGCGATCCCGGGTCGCGAGCGCGCCCGCGACACGACGGCGGCCGGCCCCGCGGGGGACCGGCCGTGGCGTTCGTCGTGGTGCCGAGAAGGGGACTTGAACCCCTACGACCGCAATGGTCACCAGCCCCTCAAGCTGGCGCGTCTACCAATTCCGCCACCTCGGCGCGGCGTCGGCCCTCGCCGGCGCGCGGCCGTCGGGGGCGACCGGAAGTCTACCACGCCCGTAGGGGCCGTCAAGGTAACTCGGGCGCTACGATGCGTGGCATGACCCAGCGCCGCTACCGCCGCATCCAGGAGGTGCTGCGCTTCCGCCAGCCCGACCTGACGCTGCTGGCCGAGGACGTCCACAAGCCGCACAACCTCAGCGCCATGCTGCGGACGGCGGACGCGGTCGGCGTCGACCGCGTGCACGCCACCCACCCGACCGGCGAGGTCCCCACCTTCAGCGCGACGAGCGCGAGCGCGGAGCGCTGGGTCGAGCTCGTCGTCCACCCCTCGCTCGAGGCCGCGCTGGCGGCCGTTCGCGCCCAGGGCATGCGCCTGATCGCCGCCCACTTCGCGCCGGACGCGGTCGACTTCCGCGAGGTCGACTACACGCTCCCGACCTGCGTGCTGTTCGGCAACGAGCGCGACGGCGTCAGCCCCGCCGCCGCGGCCGCCGCGGACGCCCACGTCGTCATCCCCATGCTGGGGATGGTGCCGTCGCTCAACGTCTCCGTCGCCAGCGCGCTGGTCATGTTCGAGGCGCAGCGGCAGCGGCGGGCCGCGGGCGCCTACGACGCCCCGCGCTTGACCCCGGCGGAGCGCGACGCGCGGGCGGTCGCGTGGCTCTTCCCGCGCGAGGCCGCGCGCCTCCGCGCGGCCGGACTCCCCTTGCCCACCTTGACGCCGGAAGGCGAGCTGCCCGAGCACGCGCGGGCGTTGCTGGCGCGGCTGCCGGGCGGGGCCCACGCCGCCGACGGCGGCGCCGCCGACGAACCCGGCGAGGATCCCGCCGAGGCGGCGCCGGCCGCGCTCGGCGCGCCGGAACGTCATCCACCCTCCTGACGCGTCGCCAGCGAGCGCCTAGGGTGGGTGCATGGACCCTCGCGCGTCTCTCCTCCCCCGCCGCCGGCTCCCCTGGATGGCCGCCGCCCTGCTCGCGCTGGCCCTCGCCCCGCTCCTGTCGCGGCCCGCCGCCGCCCAGCGGCTCGTCCCCGTCGCCGACGGCCTCGTCCGGCCCGTGGGCGTCGTCGCCGCCGGCGACGGCTCCGGTCGCCTGTTCGTCGTCGAGCAGCGGGGGACGGTGGTCGCCCTCTCCCCCGACGGGCGCGCGACCCGCTGGCTCGACCTGCAGGGCCGCACCCGGGCCCAGGGCGAACGCGGCCTGCTGGGGCTGGCGTTCCACCCCGGCTTCGCCGACAACGGGCGCGTCTTCGTCCACTACACGGACCGCAACGGCCGCACCACCCTGAGCGAGCTGCGGGCCGATCCCGACGCAGAGCGCGTCGACGCGGCGACGGAGGTCGTGCTGTTCACGCTCGACCAGCCCTACGGCAACCACAACGGCGGGCAGATCGCCTTCGGCCCGGACGGCCACCTCTACCTCGGCCTCGGCGACGGCGGCAGCGGCGGCGACCCGCTGAACGCCGGTCAGGACCTCGGCACGCCGCTCGGCGCCCTCCTGCGCTTCGACGTCGACGCGGCCGGGCCGGGCGAGCTGCGCGTGCCCGCCGACAACCCGTTCGTCGACGCCGAGGGCGCGCGCCCCGAGATCTGGGCCTACGGCCTGCGCAACCCGTGGCGCTTCCACTTCGACACCCGCACGGGCGACCTGTGGATCGCCGACGTCGGGCAGAACGCCGTCGAGGAGGTCAACCTGCAGCCCGCCGGCAGCCGCGGCGGCGAAAACTACGGCTGGCGCGTCGTCGAGGGCGACCGCTGCTTCGATCCGCGGGACGGCTGCGACCTGGAGGCCTTCGTCGCACCCGTCCTCACCTACACCCACGCCTCGGGGTGGGGCCGCTCGATCACCGGCGGCGTCGTGCCCTACGGCGACGCCGCCCCGTCGCTGCGCGGGCGCTACCTCTTCGGCGACTTCGTCAGCGGCCGCGTGTTCGTGGCCGACGGCAACCCCGACGCCGGCTACGCCGCCCGCGAGCTCCTGCGCGCCGGCTTCGGCGTCGCGACCTTCGGGCTCGACGAGGCCCTCGACGCCTACCTCGCGGACTACGGCGGCGGGGTGCTCTACCGCATCGAGGACTGATGCCGCGCGCGGGACGGGACGACGCACCGCCCGGCGGTAGCATGGCGTCCGATGGTTGACGTCGCCCCCCACCCCCCCAAGAGCGCCGAGGCCGCGCCCGGCGGCGACCCACTGGCCGGCCCCCCGCGCCGCTGGGCGTTCGCCTTCGACGTCGTCGACCTCGGCCGCCTCGACTACCGCGAGGCGTGGGACGTGCAGCGCGCGGTGCATGCCGCGGTCGCCGCCGGTGAGCGCGCGCCGACGCTGCTGCTGGTGGAGCACGACCCCGTCATCACCTTCGGCCGCAAGGGCGGGCGCGACCACCTGCGCGTCCCCGAGCGCGAACTGCGCGCGCGCGGCTTCGCCCTCTACGACATCGAACGCGGCGGCGACGTCACCTACCACGGGCCCGGACAGCTGGTCGGCTACCCCATCTTCCCCGTCGGCCGGCGCGTGCGCGACTACCTGCGCTCGCTGGAGGCCGCCCTCGTGCGCGTGCTCGCCGCCTACGGCGTCGAGGGCGTCGGCTCGCCCGGCTACGCCGGCGTCTGGGTGGGCGACGAGAAGGTCGTCGCCATCGGCGTGGCCGTGCAGCGCAACGTCAGCTTCCACGGCTTCGCGATGAACGTGCACACCGACCTGAGCCACTTCGACACGATCGTCCCCTGCGGCATCGCCGACCGCGGCGTCACCAGCCTGTCGCGCCTCGTCGGCCGCCACGTGCCGCTCGACGAGGTCCGGCCGCGGGTCGTGGCCGCCTTCCGCGCCGAGTTCGGCGCCGGCGAGGCCGCCGCCGCGGCCGCCGACCGCGACGCCCCACGAGAGGTCGATCCCGCATGAGCGAGACCCGCACGCCCGCGCCGCCCCGGGTGGTCAAGAACGGCATCGCGCGCAAGGACACCACGCCGGCGCCGCGCCAACCCAAGCCCAGCTGGCTCAAGGTGCAGCTGCCCTCCGGCGGCAAGTACCAGGAGGTCAGGGCGACCGTCAAGGACCACCGCCTCTCGACCGTCTGCGAGGAGGCGATGTGCCCCAACCTGGCCGAGTGCTGGAACGCGGGCACGGCCACGATCATGCTCATGGGCTCGGTGTGCACCCGCGCCTGCCGCTTCTGCGCCGTGGACACCGGCAACCCCCGCGGGCGGCTGGACCCCGACGAGCCGCGGCTGGCCGCCGAGTCCGTCTTCCTCATGGGCCTGAAGTACGTGGTGCTCACCAGCGTCGACCGCGACGACCTGCCCGACGGCGGGGCCGCGCACTACGCCGCCTGCGTGCGCGCCATCAAGGCCCGCAACCCCGAGACGGCCGTGGAGGCCCTCACGCCCGACTTCCAGGGGGTCCACGCGCACGTTCGCGAGGTGCTCGACAGCGGCATCGAGGTCTACGCCCAGAACGTCGAGACCGTGCGGCGCCTGACGCACCCGGTGCGCGACCCGCGGGCCTCCTACGAGCAGACGCTCGACGTGCTCGCCTACGCCAAGCGCGCCCGGCCCGACGTGCTCACGAAGACCAGCCTCATGCTCGGGCTGGGCGAGGCCGACGCCGAGATCACGGAGACGCTGCGCGACCTGCGGGCGATCGGCGTCGACATCGTCACCTTCGGGCAGTACCTGCGGCCCACGGCCGCGCACCTGCCGGTGGAGCGCTGGGTCACCCCCGCGGAGTTCGCCCGCTACCGCGAGGAGGGGCTGGCGATGGGCTTCCTCGAGGTCGTGTCGGGCCCGCTGGTGCGCAGCAGCTACCGCGCGGAGCGCGCGCTCGAGAAGAACAACGTGGGGCTGGCGCCGGCCTGACCTCGCTCAGACCGCCTGCGCCGCCTCCAGCGGAAACCTCCGCTCGTAGGCGGCGCGCGCGTCGTGGATGAGCCTGTGGGTCGCGTCGAGGCCGTACCAGTCGCCGACGTTCGTGTGCTTGCCCTCGAGTTCCTTGTAGATCCGGAAGAAGTGCTCGATCTCGCGCAGGCGGTGGCGCGAGATGCTGTCGAGGTGGCGGTTGGCGTCGTAGCGCGGGTCGTCGGCCGGCACCGCCAGGATCTTCTGGTCGCGGCCCTTCTCGTCGCTCATCTCGAGGTAGCCGAGCGGCCGCGCGCGCAGCACCACCCCGGGAAACGTGGGGCGGTTCATGAGCACGAGGATGTCGAGCGGGTCCTCGTCCTCGGCGTAGGTGCCGGGGATGAAGCCGTAGTCGCCGGGGTAGTGCATGGGGCTGTAGAGCACGCGGTCGAGCTTGAAGTAGCCCGCTTCGACGTCGTACTCGTACTTGTTGGCGCTGTCGGCGGGCACCTCCACGACGGTGATGACGAGCTCCGGCGAGCGCTTGCCGGGGTGCAGGTGGAACAGGTTGGTCACGACGGGACTCCGTTCTGGGGGGCCGCGACCCAGCGCGCGAGCACCAGGGCGTGGAAGCGGTCGTCGCCGCTGAGCTCGGGGTGGAAGACGCTGGCGACCGTGCGGCCCGCCGCCACGGCGACCGGGTCGCCATCGTACACCGACAGCGTCTCGACGCCGTCCCCGACCCGCAGGATGCGGGGGGCGCGGATGAAGATCCCACGGAAGGTTCCCGGGATGCCGCGCACCTCGAGGTCCGCCTCGAAGGAGGCGACCTGGCGGCCGTAGGCGTTGCGCGCGACGGTCAGGTCGAGCAGGGCCAAGCGGGGCTGGTCGGGGTACCCGTCGATGTCGGACGCGACGGCGATGGCGCCCGCGCAGGTGCCCCACAGGCCGCCGCCGGCGGCGTGGAAGGCGGGCAGGGCGCGGTCGAAGCCGTAGGCGGCCATGAGCTTGGCCATGGTGGTCGACTCGCCGCCGGGGATGACGACGCCGTCGAGGCCATCGAGCTGCGGGGGCTTGCGCACCTCGCGCACCTCGGCGCCGAGGCGCTCGAAGGCGAGGCGGTGCTCGCGGAAGGCGCCCTGGAGCGCCAGCACGCCGACACGGGCCGGCCGCTTCGGCCGGGCCGGCCGCTCCGGCCGCTCCGGCCGCTGGGGAGAAGGGTGGGCGGGTTCGTCGCGGGCGGGCATCCGCGCCAGCCTACACGCTGGCGGGCGCGTCGCCCCCGTCGCCTTAGCCGCCCCCGTCGCCCGAGCCGCCCGCGTCGGCGTCGCCGCCAGCGGCGCGCGCGCCACGCAGCAGCGCGCGCGCGACGACCGCCTGCACCGCCACGCCCAACACCGCGATCGGCACCCGCGGGCCGCTCCCCACGCTGCTGACGTACGCGGTGTCGCCGTCGTTCGCCGTGTGGGATGGGCGGGTGACCTGCGCGATGCCGACGTGGGCCGCGACGGCGAGCGCGTGAGCCTCGGCCTTGCCGAGCGGCGCGTCGGTCACCACGACGACCAGCGTCGTGTTGGCGCCCGGGGCGGCCGCGAAGAGCTCGGCGACGAGCTCGGGGTCGGCCCCCAGGCCGCAGCCGGCGACCAGCGCGCCGCTGGCGGGATCGACGAGGTCGCCGACGGCGTTGCTCACCGCCAGCGCGCCCACCCGCGCACCGCGAACGGTCGTGACCGCGCTGCCGATGCCCGAACGCTGGGCGCGCTCGAAGCCCGCGAACTTGCCCACGGTCGCGCCCGTCCCGACGCCGACCGCCCCCTCGGCCACCGGCGCGCGGCCGCCCGGGCCGCCGGCGGCGGCGGCCGCGGCGTAACCGGCCTCGGCGTCGGGCCGCGCCCGCGCGTCGCCGACGCTGAGATCGAACAGCACGGCGGCCGGCACGATCGGCACCACCCCGAAGGGCGTCGGGAAGCCGGCGCCGCGCTCCTCCAGGTAGCGCACCACCCCGGTCGCGGCGTCGAGCCCGAAGGCGGAGCCGCCGGCGAGGAGCAGCGCGTGGACGCGATCGATGGCCTTCTCGGGGGCGAGCAGCGCGAACTCGCGGGAGCCGGGGGCCGAGCCGAGGACCATGCCCGAGGTCACGGCGCCGGGGGCGTCGAACAGGACCACGGTGCACCCCGTGCGCCCGCCCGGGTCGGTCCAGTGCCCTACGCGCACGCCGGGGATGTCGGTCACGGACCCCGCGGGGATCGCGTCGTCGTTCACGGCAGCCGAGCCTCCGCCGCCGCCGGGCCCAAGCTGCGGGCGGGCCTACGGCGCGGCACGCTCGGGCCCGCCACCGAGGAGCGCGTCGAGCTCCGAGGGTTCGACGCGGACGACCTCGATGAACTCGTACGGGGTCGCCGCGGTGGCCCGCTCGCCCGTTCGGGTGTCGACGGGGACCTCCACCTGCAACGCACCGGCGACGCCTTCGGCGCTCAGGTCGGTGGTGGCCCGGAAGGCCGCCAGGGTGCCGTCGGCCGTCATGGCCCCCGTGCGCCGGTCGATGCGGTGGAAGACGATGCCGTCGGGCACCGGGAAGCCACTGGCGTTCGCCGGGCGACCCTGCAGCGCGCCGTCGACGAAGTCGGTCCACACGTAGATCGGCTGGCGGGAGCTGGTGACCGTCTCGCTCGTGCCGTCCGCGAGCGTCATGCTGCGCGGGAGCGAGCTGTTGTCGTCGTTGCCGATCCACACGGCGGCCGTCATGCCAGGGGTGGAGCCGACGAACCAGATGTCGCGCTCGTCGTTGGTGGTGCCGGTCTTGCCCGCCACCCAGCGCTCGGGCAGCGCCGCGCGCCACGACAGCGCGGTCGGCTCGCGATCGGCGACGTTGCCGTGCAGCATGTCGAGCATGAGGTAGGCGGTCTGCGGCGTCCACACCTGCTTGCTGCGCGGCTGGGCCTCGTAGAGCACGTTGCCGTCGGCGTCCTCGACGCGGGACACGAGGTGGGGCTCGACGTGCACCCCCGCGTTGGCGAAGGCGCCGAAGCCCGAGGCGTGCTGCAGCGGCGTCGTCTCGAAGGCGCCGAGCGCCAGCGAGAAGTACGGTTGGACGTCGTAGCCGAGCTCGCGGGCGCGGGCGGCGACCGCCTCGGCCGAGGCCGCCTCGAGCGTCTTGACGGCCGGGATGTTGCGGCTGAGGTTCATGTGCTCGCGGACGGTGAGCAGCCCCATGAACTGCTCGTCCCAGTTCACCGGCTCGTAGGGTTCCTGCCCGCGCGTGAGGAA
>Ga0180436_10003668_pt1 | contig 14009 bp, 12 predicted proteins | sample SS_ome_2_FD_132434 | JGI IMG/M metagenome (GOLD analysis project Ga0180436, IMG submission 132434) | Hypersaline lake sediment archaeal communities from the Salton Sea, California, USA - SS_3_S_2 metaG | ecosystem: Environmental > Aquatic > Non-marine Saline and Alkaline > Hypersaline >...
GCCGTCGCTCAACGGATAAAAGGTACTCCGGGGATAACAGGCTGATCTCCTCCGAGAGTCCATATCGACGAGGGGGTTTGGCACCTCGATGTCGGCTCATCACATCCTGGGGCTGAAGAAGGTCCCAAGGGTTTGGCTGTTCGCCAATTAAAGTGGTACGTGAGCTGGGTTTAGAACGTCGCGAGACAGTTCGGTCCCTATCTGATACGGGCGTAGGAGATTTGAGGAGATTCGACCCTAGTACGAGAGGACCAGGTTGAACCAACCGCCAGTGCACCTGTTGTGTCGCCAGATGCATCGCAGGGTAGCTGCGTTGGGAAGGGATAAGCGCTGAAAGCATCTAAGTGCCAAGCCCACTCCAAGATTAGATCTCCCCGAAGACCCCTCGAAGATGACGAGGTTGATAGGTCACAGGTGTAAGTGTAGCAATACATTCAGCCGAGTGATACTAATCGGTCGTTCGGCTTAACCGTAAATTACTAGTTGAGAGCATCCCGCTCAATTTGGCGCAGCCTATTGGGCAATGCCGATACGTGTCGGCCCCACGATTCACCGATCGTGGTGAGCGTCGCACTCACGAAGTGCGACTCGTGAAATTGCTATCAGATTTCCCGGTGATCATAGCGGCGGGGTCACACCTGTTCCCATTCCGAACACAGCAGTTAAGCCCGCCTACGTCGATGGTACTGCACTCTAGCGGGTGTGGGAGAGTAGAAAATTGCCGGGTTAAAATACCTAAACCCTCCTTGAGCAATCAAGGAGGGTTTTTTTGTGCTTGAGTTCTGCATCCAAGCAACTTAGATTCGGCCAATTGAAGTAGTATTCGAGGGAGCGTTTATGGGGCTCTTCTGTTGGATCGTGGTCGTATCCGCGTTCGCTTTGATCCTCCTACACGGGTTGGCGCCAACCGCGTTCAACGTTGATGAATACAGCATACTGATGCTGCTTATAATGTCCATACCGTGCTTCGCTAGATATCTGAAATCAGCCAAGATTCCGGGTGCACAGTTTGACTTCAGGGATAACATCGCTCGCCTCGAAGCGACCGTGGAGGCCTCTGAGGCAAAGCACCATGAAGTAGAACCAGCTGAGGTCAGTACAGGAAAGTTTGAAACGTTCGATCTCCGTTCTGCAAGAAACCTTGTAGATAGCGACCCAGTTCTGGCTCTTGCAGCCCTGAGAATCGAGATTGAGCGTACATTGAGAATCGCTGCGAACGTGATGCGCCTGGAGGTTGGACCATATGCCGCACTAGGGCGCATCATAAGGTCGCTGACGGAGGCTCGACATTTGCTTCCGGAGGATATGGCAGTTCTCAAGGAAGTCATAGCCGTTTGTAACAACGCTATTCACGGTGCAGATGTGAGTTCCAATGAAGCGACCGAAGTAATAGGCATAGTGGATCGATTTAACAGTTATGTCCCTCTTGGATACTCCCTGAAGTTTGAGCCAGACTGGGATTTCCACGAGAGGGGACAACTCTGTGAGTGGGAACACTGCATTGAACGGATGCCACGCAGTTCCCAAGAAACTCCGAAGGCCTGTTCAGTGTTTGGTCATGACTGCCCTGGGGGACATGACCGAGTCTCGAGATGTGACCTGACCGTGGACGACATCAAGCACCGACTTAGCAAGTAACAAAAATCCGTAGGGCGGGTCCGTCTTCGAACCCGCCATTCCTTCTTCGGGGTCTCCGCAAAGCGTCCATTTCCACTGACAGCCCCCGTAGGGCGGGTCCGTCTTCGAACCCGCCATTCCTTCTTCGGGCTCCCCGCAAAGCGTCCATTTCCACTGACAGATCCTGTCAGTGCACCGTGCTATAATGCGGTATGTCCAAACTACGTCGCTACTTCGCCCCCAATCAAACTTGCTTCATTACCTCGGTCACTGCCGACCGCACTCCTTTGCTCATCACGTACATAGATTGCCTGTTTCAGGCAGCCAGCCTGGCATTCAGCAAATCGAAGACGCGCCCAATCGCCTGGGTAGTCCTTCCGGACCACTTTCACGCTGTTCTGAGTTGTCCGGATGGAGATGTGACCAAGGTCATGCAACGACTAAAGCTGTCGTTCTCGCTCAGACTTAAGAGCAAGGTCGGCACCGTAGGGCCCGTATGGCAACATCGCTATTGGGATCACATCATTCGCGATGCGAACGAGATAGAAGATTTCATTAACTACATACATTACAATCCGGTAAAACACGGGTATGTAGACTCGCCCGAGGATTGGAGGTTCTCGTCTTACCGGCAGTTTGTGCGGATGGGTTGCTACGGCGAAGGGCTCGTGCCGGCCGAGGTTGACATTGAATTGACCGGTGAGTGAGGTAGGATCGTCGAGGCGGGTTCGAAGACGGACCCGCCCTACGGAGATCGGTGTTTAGCAGCCATGAACGGCTATGGAGCGCGAAACGCAAGTTGCGTCCGTGACGCCGGGTTCGAAGACGGACCCGCCCTACGGAGATCGGTGTTAAGCGGCCATGAACGGCTATGGAGCGCGAAGCGCAAGTTGCGTCCGTGACGTCGGGCTCGAAGACGGACCCGCCCTACGGAGATCGGTGTTTAGCGGCCATGAACGGCTATGGAGCGCGAAGCGCAAGTTGCGTCCGTGACGCCGGGCTCGAAGACGGACCCGCCATACCGACCTAACTCAAAAATAATAGACCTGCGGGATCCAATATCGCCTCCGGACGGTTCTACTGTATACGAATTTCGACGGGTCACAATCTGACCCTGCTCATCAAGCAGGTCATACATACAGTTTGGAGCTAATCAAATGAAACCGGTACTGCGCGCTTCTTTGACCGCCATCTGTTTCTTCAGTTTCGTCTTTGCCTTTGGCCACCTCTCGTCTACGTCGGCTCATGCCGTGAGTCTGGAGACCGTTCAAACCGGGTTTTCCGAGCCGGTGTTTGTGACTTTCGCCCCGGGAGATTCGACTCGTCTGTTTGTAGTCGAGCAGGGCGGACGAATCAAGATCATCAAGGACGGGAGTCTTCTTTCCGAACCGTTCCTTGATATCGACAGCATCGTCCTGTCCGGCGGAGAGCGTGGCCTCCTGGGGCTGGCTTTCCACCTCAACTATCAAAGCAACGGCCGTTTCTTCGTCAATTACACCGACAACGGCGGAGAGACCCATGTTAGCGAGTATGCCGTGACTTCCAATCCCGACTCGGCCGATGCCGACAGTCGATCCGACATTCTCTTCATCGATCAAACTTACGCCAACCACAACGGTGGCATGATCGCCTTCAGTCCGATCGACGGCTATCTGTACATCGGTACCGGCGATGGTGGCTCTTCCGGTGACCCTGACAATGCCGGACAAACGCCGACCACGTTGCTGGGGAAGATGCTGCGAATCGACATCGACGGCGGGACACCTTATGCCATCCCCTCCGACAATCCCTGGGCGAGTGCCGTGGACACGCTGCCGGAGATCTGGTCGTTCGGATTGCGTAACCCCTGGCGGTACAGCTTCGATCGCGAGACCGGCGATCTTTACATTGGCGACGTGGGGCAGGGAGTTCGCGAAGAGGTCAGTTTTGAGGCAGCCGGTGGCGATGGAGGCATCAACTACGGCTGGCGTCTCAAGGAAGGATTTGAGTGCTTCAGTCCATCAACCAACTGCGATACGGCAGGAGTCCTCACGGACCCGATCTTCCAGTATGTCCATACCTTCTCAAGCCCGGGACGCTGCTCCATCACCGGTGGCTACGTCTATCGCGGTTGCGCCATCCCCGAGCTGCAAGGCAAGTATTTCTTCTCCGACTATTGTACCGGAGAGGTCTGGTCGTTCCGCTACGATGGCTCGAACATTTCCGACTCGGTTGATCATAGCCCGGACCTGGATATTGGTGACTGGACAATGTTTTCGTTTGGAGAGGACTACTTCGGTGAAATGTATCTGGTAGCCGGATATGGTACGATTTTCAAGATGATCCCCGACGGCCCGCCGGCGGCCTGTGAACCGTGTTGCGTGTGGCGAGGCGACATCAACGGAGTCGACAACGGCCCGGACATCACCGATCTGGTCTATCTTGTGGGGTACATGTTCTCCGGAGGCCCGGCCCCGCCGTGTCTCGAGCACGCCGACGTTAACGGTTCGGGCGGAAACCCTGACATCGCCGATCTTGTCTACATAGTGGCCTTCATGTTCTCGGGGGGACCTGCTCCGGTTGCCTGCCCCTAGTACCGCTGTAAAAGGCATCAAGGGTATAAAAGAAGGGCGTCCCGATCGGGGCGCCCTTTTCTCATTCACGCTACTGCAGTGAAATCGTATCTCTATTTTCTTTTGCGAAATGTAATCTCATCGGTGACGGGTTCGTAAACGGAGAAGAGCATCTCGCCATCATCGAATTCCATGGTACCCCAAAGGACACGGCCGCCGAACTCAAGCATGACAGCGCACTTTTCGTTCCAGGTGTACTTTCCTGTCAGCGATCGCCCGTGTTTCTCGCTGTAGACTTCCATCTTTTCGCCCGGCAAGAAGCGCATCTTGTAGTTTACGCCGGCGATCGTAGTGAACCACATTCCATTGATTCTCGGAAAGCAGTCGGCCTCGCTGTCGACGCGGACTAGCTCGTTGGTGAAGTCGGTGTTTTCCAGGCAACTGATCTTTGCAGAGTTGCTCCTTAGCTTCAAACTGGCCTTCCAAGTTAAGTCGCTGGTGGTGTCGTCGGAATGTCCAATGTAGACCGAATCCGTTCCTACCGTTTTCCACCAGGACATCATAGGAGTTTGACTGCTGAACCCCTTGGCGCGAACGACATTGGCCAGACCGTCGTCTCTGAACTCGCAAGTGTATCCTGAGAAATCACCTTTAACATACCGCCACTTACCCAACAGGGTCTTTTCACCTTTGGTAGTGCTTGTCTTGTTTCCTTCGTCATCGCCGCCGCCGCAAGCCAGGCCCAATAGAGCCAACAGAACAGTAATTGCCAGAACTCCACGCATCACTTCAAATCTCCTTGATCTGTACGCTTGGTATTTGTCTTTTCTCGTCGTCGTGGTAGACCCAAAAGCCCCCTATTGTCAATCATGCTATGAAGTGAGTCTGACTAAGTCAATCAGAAATCCCTCGACTGGGGTTATAAGTAGCGGACACTCCCCCAAAAGGAGAATCCGCCACAACAACTTATGTTAGCGGGTGGTTAGAGAGTCGTCGTCAGATGGGGCCGATATCGGTTCAGACAGGCTCTCGATTGATCTGAACAACAAGGCGTTGAACTCCTCCGGCCTCTCCATGTGAAGAAAGTGCCCGGTGCCACGCATCGAAAGAAAGTCGAAGTTGGGGGCAACCTGACGGTTCTCCGCTGCTCTCATGGGATAATACGGCGACTCGGAGACGATACACCGAATAGGGACACTTAGGGCCCGTGCCGCTGCGGCTTTGTCGAAATGCAACAGGTGATCGAGGGCAGAAGTCGCCATGGCCGGATCGGCCTGTGACATGGCGTGGGCGACATTGGCACGTAGCACTGTATCACATTCGGGAGGGAAGAGCTGACGTACCATGGCGTTGGCGTAGCCAACGAAATTCTGATTCAGGTCCTTCAGGAAGCCAATGATCGCCTCTTCATCGCGTTCTTCGGTAAAGTCGTGAAAGGCATCGACACCGATCACGCCGATGACAACATCGGGAAGCAGGCCAGCGGCCGCGAGACTAACCGGACCACCCATCGAATGCCCGACGAGAACGACATTCTGGAGCCCGGAGGCGCCTATAACGGTGGCTACGTCGTCGGCAAACGCCTCGATTGTCATTTCGTTGCGTCCCGAGCCGGATTCGCCATGCCCGGCGAGATCAATTGTCACCACTCGGTAACTCTGACGCATTTCGTCGGTTTGGAAGTCCCAGAAGTTACGATCACAGGCCCAGCAGTGCACGAGAACGAGGGTGGTATCGCCTGCACCTGAGATTTCGTAGACAATCTCGACTCCGTCAGAGGCTTGTGTCTTGTGCATGCCGTTGGACAAGCCTGACTCCTCGGAAGAACATGACCCAAGAAGGAGAGGAACTGCAGACAACAGCAACAAGGTCAGAAGATTGGGTAACCAGGCGGCTAAAGAAAGCTTGGGCGAACGGGACATCGGTAACTCCGTATCATTGTGCTCGGTTTTGCACGATAATAACATCCTGCATCGGTCGTATCAACCTTTTGTTTCTAAGGCAGTTGGGAGTAGAGCCTCGGTTTAAAGTATTACTTTAGGTATTGGGCGCACATGTTTGATTCACTCTCGTTATAATGGACAGATAGATCTTTCTGCTCAATTCCTTGTTGCCAAGGGGTGCATGTTCGTATTATCTTTAGATGTACGCGGGATGATTTGAGCAAGGACGATCGATTCGTATTTCCTAACAAGAGGAAACACATAAGATTGCGGGTGGGGCTCGGCACGCTCAATTGTGCAAATGGTGGCGTTGTGCCGTTCAACTCAGCCTCAACCCGAAACCTCTAAACAGGAGTTGTCTAGAGAAAAGCTAATTTCAAAACAGGAGGGCGGCATGGATAACAGACGAGCCACCCAAAGAAAGCGACTGAACTATTACGTTACAGTTCGCGACAGGATTACAGATCGCCCGGTAGGCCGGGTAGTAGACATTACGAACAAGGGCCTGCGAATCTTCTCCGAGATTCCGATTGAGATGGATAAGGTCCTGCAGTTGACGATGGAATTGCCTCATGAGATCGAGGGGAGCCGGTATCTGATGTTTGACGCCACCGGTATCTGGTGCGGAATGGATCTCAATCCGGATTTTCCAGGATTTTTCGACACCGGGCTAGAGATGATAAACGTCTCTCAACAGGATCGGACCATGATACTCGGCCTGATCCGCGAATACACGTATCAGCCAACGTTCTGAGGTCACTTCGACCGAGTTACATAAGAGGGTGGGCGCTACTGGCTGGTGAGGATCGTGTTGTCGCGTCCCACCGCGATAAACAGTTCCTCGCCCCAGATGATGTCGTTTATCGATCCGCCCGTCGAGAACAGGATTCTATCCCACTCCAGAGCATTCTCTGACTTGATGATATTCAGGTTATTGCCTACCGCCACGAATACCTCAGAGCTGGCCGCAACCGCATTTAGCTGCTCCAGGCCCAGGGTGCTGTCGTCAATAGCCCATACCTGCTGTGTCCAGACTTGCCCCGAGGGCGATGTATAGATCGATCCCAAACTGCCCACGGCGACAAACATGCTGTCCAGCCAGGAAACGCCCTGTAGCGACACTGTGTCCGGTATCGAAGTCGACAGAGCAGTCCAGTCGCCGGGTGAACTTGTCACTGCTGTCAGAATCTTGCCACTGTCACCTACCGCAATCAGCTGGCTCGCAAGGGTGGTTACGTCGTTGAGATCGGCCTGAGTTCCTGAGATTTCCGACTGCCATGTGACGGCGTCGGGTGAGGAAAAGATGTTGCCGTCGTTACCCACCGCCACGAAGCCATTTGAGCTGTGAGTCACGGCATTGAGGTCGTTCAGGGAAATGCTGGTGGTATCCCATGTCTGGCCCAAATCGTCGGAGTGCAAGACGATACCGGCTCCTCCGACAGCCACTATAGTGCTGTTGATTAGGGCGGTGACATCGTTCAAGTCGCTAGTTAGGCCCGAGTATAGGAGCGACCAGCCAGCGCCGTCGTCGGACTCCAGAACGGTACCACGGGTCCCGACGGCTACGAACTTGGTGGAGTCAGAGTTCCCCGGAACGAACGCTACAGCGTTCAGATCTATATCAAATCCATCGAACTGGGTGATCCAGGTTTGACCGTCCTGAGAGGTGCGAACTGATTGGGCTAGCCCGACAGCGACGAACTTGTCGAGATCAGGGGAGTAGGTCACATTGCGCAACGGCTCCTCGAATCCGGTACCTCTCAATGTCCAGGTAACTCCGTCCGGAGACGAAACTGTCAGACCACCGGAACCGACTGCGGCATAACCCGAGGGAGAGCTTGAAAGGCCATACAAGCGGACTCCCAGGCGATTCTCGCGCAGGACCCAGGAGGTCCCGTCATCGGATGTGAGAATGGCACCATCCTGTCCCACGGCAACGAACTCGTTAAAGAAGGGCGACCAGCTGACTTCGTAAAGCAGCTCATCCTCGTCGTTCGTAGCCAGGATCCAGGTAGAGTCCGGTACAGCTGTAATAATCGTGCCACCGGCTCCGACTGCCACAAACACGCCCCGATCTTCGGACCACGTCACGCCGTAGAGATTGTCCAGGACGGTACGATTGGTGTCGACAGTCCAGTTCTGAGCATCCGTAGAGCGGAGAATCTGTCCATCCGATCCGACTGCCACGATTTCATCGCCCGAAGAGGCAAAGTCATATATCCATCGACCGTGGTCCTCTACCGATACCGCTCGTGCCCACGATTCACCATCCGTTGAGACGAAGATTACGCTCGAGTCGCCGGCGGCCACGAACTCGCTGCCGGTCCACTCGACGGCGAACAGGAACTTGTCGGTGACCGAGTCAACTTCTTGCCAGCTGACACCATCGGGACTGTCCATTATGATGCCCCCTTCGCCCACGGCTACAAACTTGGTGCCCGACCAGGCCACGTCCATCAGTTGCAGGAAGGTGCCGGTCGAACGCACTGTCCATTGCTCCGCCGGTCCGGGCGGCTCGGGATCATTGGAACTGTCATCAGGACAACCCATACCCAGGATTAAGACCAAGAGCGACGGAACGATTAGCAGTGGAAATCTTCGGGACATCAACTTCTCCTTTGTTCTTTCTCGTTATACCGACGCGCCTCGAAAATGACTCGGGAGTCCTTCTCGAAAGGGCGTTCGATGGATGCTAATATTGACAAAAAGGTGTTCAACAGCAAGGGATTTGAGAGCTTGTTGTGTACCTGCAGCGTTACAGAGTTGACAAAGCTCGGGTGTAGGGGCTAGTATAAACCGAACTCATATAGCAGGAGCAACTCCCCATGGGATTTCGATCACGCGCAAAGTCGGATCGGCGCCATCGGCACAGCGATCTCGATTCAGATATCAAGGTTCGGTCAGAGGACGATCTCTATACGATCCTCGACGAATCCAAGGTGCCCCTGGTACTCTTTCTGGATACCATACAGGATCCTCACAACTTTGGCGCCTGCTTGAGAACAGCTGATGCGGCCGGAGTGGATGCCGTCGTTATCCCCAAAGATCGTTCAGTACCACTCACCGATACCGTCAAGACCGTCGCCTGCGGCGCTGCCGAGTCGGTGCCGATTATCCAGGTGACGAATCTGGCCCGTACCTTGAGAGAAGTAAAGGGGACAGGGATCTGGCTCGTTGGTACCGCCGATGAAGCCGAGGACAGGCTCTATACGGTAGATCTCAAGGTTCCCATCGGCATCGTCATGGGGGCCGAGGGAAAGGGCCTCAGAAGGCTCACTCGAGACCACTGTGACCGTCTAGTCCGCATCCCCATGACCGGCAAGGTCGGCTGCCTGAATGTCTCTGTTGCCACCGGAGTCGTCCTTTTTGAGGCGGTTCGCCAACGCCAATCAAATAAATAGATCTTTTATGTCCGGTATTCGACGGGAACGATTGTCGGCCTTCTTGTGTTAAAACGCGCGAAACGACTTTGTAACACAAAATGGAGGTCATGTACTTATGATCAGAAAATCAGTATTTGCTCTTGTTCTCCTAATCTTTGCGGCCGGCGCCGCTCACGCCGCCAGCTGGAGTATCGATCAATCCCACTCCTACGTCGGATTCTCAGTAAAGCACCTGGTAGTTTCCAAGGTGAAGGGTTCTTTCGGCGACTACACCGGTAAGATCAACTTTGACGGCAAGGATTTCAGCGCCGCCTCCGTAGAGGCTACGGTTCAGATGGTCTCGGTGGACACCGACAACAAGGACCGCGATGACCACCTGCGCAACAACGACTTCTTCGATGTCGAGAAGTTCCCGACCATGACTTTCAAGTCCAAGAAGATCACTGCCGGCGGCAAGGATAAGTTCACCATGGTTGGTGATCTGACAATCAAGGATGTGACCAAGGAAGTCACTTTCGAAGGCGAGTTCAACGGTACTATCAACGATCCGTGGGGAAACACTCGTGCCGGCTTCTCTGCCGAGACAAAGATCGATCGCCAGGACTTCAATGTCAGTTTCAGCAAGGCGCTTGACGGCGGCGGGCTGGTGGTAGGCGATGAGGTGACCATCATACTAGAGGTGGAAGCGATACAGGACAAGTAAGCCTGTCAGACAAGATTCTCTGGATAGACCCGCTGGTGACTTGCCGGCGGGTTTTCCTGTATTGGCCTAGTTGGCCATTCTGCGGAGAAGTCCTACGACCTTTCCTGCGATTCGAAAGTCGCCGGATTTGCGATCAACTACGATCGGCTTGAACAACTCATTCTCCGGCATCAAGCTGATTTTGTCACCTTCGGGAAGATACCGCTTCACCGTCGCTTCACCGTTGATGAGAGCCACTACGACATCACCCTTGCTGGCAACGGCCTGCTTGCGGACTATGACCAGATCTCCGTCGAAAATCCCGGCATCCTGCATGGAGTCGCCGGACACGCGGAGCGTGAAGGTATCTCCTTTGGGAAGGAAGCTGGTGTCCACAGCGACATCACCTTCCCGGTTCTCGACAGCATCGATCGGCAGTCCGGCCGGCACCGAGCCCACGAGGGGGAGTCTGGCGACGCCACTGACGGCATTGTCCACCAGCTCAAGTCCACGGGAAATCAGTGCCTGCTTCTTGAGATATCCCTTCTTAATCAGCGCGCTCAAATGAGTTCTAACACCGTTGGTTGACTTGATCTTGAACTTCCGGCCGATCTCGCGAATGGTTGGCGGGTGGCCGCCCTCGACGACGCACTCCCGAATAAACTCGAGAATCGTCCTCTGCTTGTCGGTCAACTTGGCTTTAACCATATCGTCTCAGTTCGTGTGAGGTTGTGCATCCTGCCTCTTATTACTGCTCATTTGTTCACGTGTCAATGACTTTTTTGGGTCAATACATCGGGAAGATCTGTGCTGGGGGCCAAGTTGCCCCTATATTGATCCCAAATCTGAATTATAGTCTCGGCTTATGGCCCGGAGAGAGGAGTGCACATGGGCTTCACTTCCATATCCCCCAGAGATATCGAAGACAACTCGTTCAATTTGATTGGCCACGATTGGATGCTGGTCACCGCCGGAACGATCGATAGTTACAATACCATGACCGCCAGCTGGGGTGGTTTCGGCGTGCTCTGGAATCGCAACATCTGTTGGTGCGTGGTACGGCCACAGCGATACACCTATCAGTTCCTGGAGAAATTCGATCGTTACACCCTGACGTTCTTTCCGAAGCAGTTCAGGCCGGCTCTCAAGCTGTGTGGTACCAAGACCGGCAGAGACACCGACAAAGCCGCTGAGACCGGCCTGGTGCCGTTTTCGCTCGAATCCGGAGCTGTGGCGTTTGAGCAGGCGCGACTAATCCTGGAGTGCCGGAAGGATTACATCCACGATCTGAATCCCAGCAACTTTCTCGATCCCAGGGTCCATTCGGAGTACCCGGACAAGGACTATCATCGAATGTACCTGGGGGAGATTGTGTCCGCTTTCCGGGCCGAGTAGGCCGTCAATCCCAATCAAATGAAAAGCGCCGACCCCTATGGATCGGCGCTTCTGTTATTGTCAGCTTTAGGGGAGAATCTTACTCAGATTCTTCCTGTTCGCGCTTGGCTTCATCGATGATCTTCTGAGCGGCGTCGAACGGAACCTCTTCGTAGTGAGAGAATTCTGTCGCGTAGAAGCCCTGACCCTGGGTCATAGACCGAAGATCAACCGCGTACTGGTAGAGCTCCGATTGTGGAACCGCGGCGCGGATTATCTGATTCTTACCGGCCGGATCCATCCCCGCCACTTTGCCGCGCCGGGACGATAGGTCACCCATCACATCGCCGGTGAAATCATCCGGGACCGTGACTTCAATGCTGAAGATCGGTTCCAGAATGACCGGTTTGGCATCCATGAAACCCTGCTTGAAGGCCATGGAGCCGGCGATCTTAAATGCCATATCCGAAGAGTCTACGTCGTGGTATTTTCCGTAGAACAAGGCCACTTTTACGTCCACAACCTGCGAGCCAGCCAAGGCACCGTGAACCATTGATTCAACGACACCCTTCTCCACTGCCGGAATGAACTTGCCGGGAATCACGCCGCCCTTGATTTCGTCGAGGAACTCGAAACCGCCGCCTCGTTCGTTGGGCTCGATGCGAATATGCACTTCGCCGAACTGGCCGCGGCCGCCGGACTGCTTCTTGTGGCGATATGAGGTCTCAGTCTTGCCTTTGATCGTCTCGCGATACGGAATCTTCGGCTTGACCAGGTCGACTTCCACGCCAAAACGAATTTTCAGCTTCTCGGTGAGGACCTCGATATGCGTCGGACCCTGACCGTACAGGACCTGTTGTGCCAGCGCCGGGTCAGAGACCAGTCGGAAAGTAGGATCTTCCTCGTGGAGTTTGGTCAGGCCATTGGCGATCTTGTCCTCGTCGCCCTTGGATTTGCTCCTGATAGCTACATCCATTACCGGGTTGGGATACTCAACCGGCGGGATGAACAACTCGACACCCGAAGCGGCCAGGTTGTTGCCGGTGTGAGAATCCTTGAGTTTCACCAGGACACCGATGTCACCGGCCGAAATCGAGGACATATCATCGCGGTTCTTTCCGTGGAAAGTGTAGATCTGGGTAACGCGTTCACCGCTGCCCGACTGTTGGTTTTTCAGATCATCGCCGGACTTGAGCGATCCCTTGAACACTTTGACATAGGCCAGTTCGCCCAGATGGCTCTCGGCTACAACCTTGAAAATGTGGGCGAGGGGTTTGCCGGAAGCATCAATCGACTCTTCCTTGATCTCTTCAGCTTCATCCGAATCCTTGCATTTGAACGGGACTTCGGCAGGCGAGGGCAGGTAGTTCTTGATGAAGTCCAGGAGCAGCTTGACGCCGATATTCTGCTTGGCAGAGCCGCACATAACCGGGAACATCTGGCCAGAGCTGATGCTCTTCTTGAGACCGACAATCATATCTTCTTCGCTGAGCGTACCGTCCTCGAAGAACTTCTCCATGAGAGCGTCGTCACCCTCGGCGGCCAGCTCGATCAGCTTCTCTCGCTGGGCTTCGGCGTCGTCTTTGAGGTCGGCCGGCATGTCGATCTCAGTGGGATCGCCTTTGTCGTTGAACTCATATGCTTTTCCGGCAAGTACATCAATCACTCCCTTGAACGACGAAGACTCGCCGATAGGGAGATGTATAGCGGCCACGTTGTTACCGAAGGTTTCGGTAAGGCCGTCGATGTTGTTCTTCCAGACGACATTCTCGTTTTCCATCTTGTTGACAAAGAAGCAGCGCGCAAGACCGGCCTTTTCGAGTCCAGCCCATTGGATCTGGGTACCGACTTCAACCCCCGAGGCGGCATTGAGAACCATCACAGCCGATTCGGCGACTTTCAGCGTACCAAACAACTCTCCGATGAAGTCCTGATGGCCGGGATTGTCGAAGCAATTGAACTTGAGTCCGCTCCAGCTGCAAGCCAGGAGCTTGGATGACAGGGATGTATTTCGGTTAATCTCGGCTTCGTTATAATCAAGAAGTGAGCTGCCATCATCAACATTGCCGATTCGGTTGTTTTCGCCGGTACAAAAGGCGATGGCGTCGGCCAAACTGGTCTTTCCAGAGCCGCGCTGTCCGGCCAGGCAAATGTTACGAATTTGATCGGTAGTGAAGTCCTTCAACGGTACCCTCCGTCGGGTCTAAGTTTCTTTCCGGCAACGGCCTCTGGGCCGCTCCATTTACGCGCTAAGCCCTGCAAGATATGCCTGAGGTGGCACCTTGTCAAACGGTTTCACGGCGCCTCAAGTCCTTTTTTGGCGGGGGTTTTGGGCGACTTTCCCTTCAGCAGAAAGCCCCGCTTGAAAGCGGGGCTTATCTGGATAGGTGAGCTGAAGTAAGGGGGACTTACTTAAGCAGGACCATCTTCTTAGTATCGGCGTGATTAGTGGTGGTGA
>Ga0180436_10003669_pt1 | contig 14008 bp, 17 predicted proteins | sample SS_ome_2_FD_132434 | JGI IMG/M metagenome (GOLD analysis project Ga0180436, IMG submission 132434) | Hypersaline lake sediment archaeal communities from the Salton Sea, California, USA - SS_3_S_2 metaG | ecosystem: Environmental > Aquatic > Non-marine Saline and Alkaline > Hypersaline >...
TCGTTAACCTCGCTCATCAGCACAATATCGTGTGATGCATCAAGGTCTTGCAGACAAGACAGCTCCCTGGACAGTTGGTCCCCCAGAACAAGTATGAGACTGCGATGGTTTTTTTCAGGCATCAGGTATCATTATCATTTCAGAATGATGCAGGCTCGATATTTAATTCTGTTATCAGGCTACCATTTTGAGGCCGCATTTCTTATTTGCAGGGACCGCGATATCAATGAGTCGTGGTGGGTCAAGTACCAGCGCATTCATCTGCTCAACATATTCCTGTTCGGAAGCAACCTGCAGTCGAGGGTTAAAACGTTTTTCCTCAAAGATTGAACTTACCGTTCTTCCTTCATAGTCATGTGCTGGATAAACCAGGGTGTCTTCGGGCAGTGTTAACAGTTTGTTGAAGAGGCTGTCATACTGCGCAGCTGCATCTCCGTTTTGAAAGTCCGTACGGCCGGTTCCCCGAATCAACAAGGTGTCTCCGGTAAATACCCGGTCATTCATTACAAATGAGTATGAGTCGTCAGTATGGCCGGGTGTGTACATGGCCCGGATAGAAAGATTGTCAGCTTTAATTAACTCGCCATCAGTCAGTTTCATTGATACACACTCGGCCTGCGCCTGTTCTCCAATCGCAGAAACACAATCTGTAGAACTGGCCAGGTGACCAATGCCGGTGACATGGTCAGCGTGAATATGCGTATCAATCGCAAACACGAGTTTCAAATCCAGCTCGCGAATTAATTTGAGATAATTATCCAGGTGTTCATGAACAGGATCGATAATTATAGCCTCTGCGCCCATTCTTTCTGCCAGTAAATAGGTGTAGGTGGACGAGGTTGAATCAAAAAGTTGTCTGAAAATCATAGTTATCTCCGTTGTGTTGTAAGCTTATGCCTTGTTCCAGGGCATATCAGAAAAAACCCTGGCCAGGCAAAAACGCTGATCAATTGAAGAAATCAGCATGATAAGACCAACTAATCCGACAATAACAGTGAATACAGGATGTAAAAGCACACCCTTTGTGGCAAATAATAAAATCAGCAATCCCATAAACATCTGTGCTTGCGCCTGGGGTGGCAGGTTGACTGACCAGCTGATTTGTTTGGTTTTTTTGGTTGGCAGGTCAAGTTCATTCCAGGCATTGATGCCACCATTGATAACAAAGAGGTGATCCATGCCCTCGGTTTGTAATTGTTTGGCTGCCTGTTCTGCTCTGAATCCTGCGGTGCACATCAGATAAAGTGGCTCATCTGTACCCGCTGCTTTACCCAATTCAGTTTGCAGTTTTTGCGCATTAATTTCGTCCATGGAAAAGAGTTTGGCGTCTTTAACGTGCTCCTTGTTGAATTCGTTAACCGACCTGACATCAATTAAATGCAGCGGTAAGCCGGCCTGCATTTTTTCATAGACAAATTCGGGATTGACTTTCACAATATTGTCTTGCATTACTATCTCCTGAAATATTAATTTATAGTTGATCTGTGTTCTTTGATGCCCGATTTCAATAAAGAATTCATCGCATTTTTCAGGATTAATTTCGAATAAACCGAAGAGTTGACGAAAAAAGCCAATCTTGAGATCTTTCGATTTTTTCGATCTGAAAATCAATATAATCTGATTTTGATTGATAGAGTGATTGCCTAAGGTATGCGTGTAGAAGTTAATTTTTCTGAGTGAAGTGTCATGAAAAGACAAGGAGATATCATGGAACTGAGTACTTTTTTCATCGTAACCGGAACCTCGGCTGTGGTTATGGCAAAATTGGGGGTTATGGCGTATTGTGTTTATCTGATTGCCGAATCATTCAAAGGTCCCTTCAAGAAAACATTACGTGCTAGCCATTAATTTCAGCAATTTGGCGTGTTGGCCCGGTAATATCCTCCCCGGGTCAACCTCAGGAGAAAACAATCACTATTATCAGGGAAACCAAGTCTGGCAAGATTCCAATAATTGGTTATCATCAAGTGAGAGCGAATAATTGGTTTCTCGAGAATGCATAATCTCAATCTTAAGCACCTGCGATACTTCTGGTCCGTAGCAACCCATGGCTCAATTGCCAAGGCGGCTGAGGTTTTATTTATCACGCCCCAGACTATTAGCGGGCAAATCAGTGACCTGGAAAAGCAGGTCGGTAAAAAACTGTTCAAACGTGAAGGCAGAAACCTTGTTATGACCGACACGGGACAGCTGGTTTTTTCTTACGCTGATGAAATGTTTCGACTGGGTAACGAACTTCAGGATGTTCTTGCCGGACACACGCCCGGGGCATCCATAACTTTAAAAGTTGGTATTGCCATGATCGTTCCCAAGTTACTGACTTATCGAGTTCTTGAGCCTGTTTTACATATGCACGAACATGTACGTCTTGTCTGCAACGAGGCGCCACTTGTAGATTTGCTGGCCGACCTGTCTGTGCATAAACTGGATGTTGTACTGGCAGACAGCCCAACCAGCCCAGTGTTAAATATCCGTGCTTATAATCACGAACTGGGGCAGTCTGGCATCACGTTCTATAGCCGGCCAGATAAAGCTGGGGATTACCGGGATAATTTCCCGGCAAGCCTGGATGGCGAGAAAATGCTTATGCCCAGCCATGGCAGTCATTTACGACGCAACCTTGAAACCTGGTTTCAAAAGAAAGAAATTAATCCAATAACTGTCGCAGAGTTTGAAGACCGTGCACTGATGAAAGCGTTCGGAGAAGCTGGCGCAGGTGTGTTCACCACACCAACTGCAGTTAAAGACGATGTTCTGCAAAAATATGGCGTTGAGGTAATCGGTGAAACAGATGAAGTCAGTGAGCGTTTCTATCTGATCTCTGCTGAACGTCATATCAAGAATCCTGCAGTTTCACTTATTACCGAAACGGCAAGAAGCGGCCTTTTCAGGTCTGCTGGTGAATAGCGCAGCTCACCAGGTTTAAATGGCTTTCACCAGCAGAACTTCATAAGTTCGTAAATTTTAAGAAGCCAGGTTGCCGGGTAAGTCGCACTGTGCAACCTTTACCCATTTATAATCATTGGGCTCTAATGAGAGTGGGTATGATGAATATTTATTGCCGTTAGATCTGTCGATATAATATTTAATCCAGTCTAAATCATATGATTTGAACAAGATTTTATCTTCATCTTTAGTAACTAAAACTCTAAGTGGATCATCAAGACGCCCTTTGAATTCACCAATATTGCCGTCATATGTCAGGTAAGTATGAAAGCCATTGGCGTCGCCATAACAATCGATTCTATTGCCAGAAAATGCCAGAGAAGGTAATACCAGGGCCGTAAAAAATAAATAATAAACGCTTTTCATGATAATTATGTATCCCGAATAAGCCGGCAGTATTTATGTGGTCTCAGCATGGAGGCTGCGGCCAGGAAGTTTTCTTCTTTCAATTTTGGATTGCGTGTCGGCATTAAACAGACTCAAACTGTGACGTACAGTTTTAGTGAGTAAATAAATCGCAATACCCAGGGTTGCCAGAAAAGCGATCATTGGAAGCAACATGCCAAAATATACAGAAACCATAATCATCTCCTCTCAATAAACATCTACTATCTGTTGAACCTCATATTAGGCTGTATGTAAAAAAGAAATAGAAGATAAAACAAATATTTTCTTCGATAAAAACGATGTTAAGGCTTCTTGATGTGGGGGCCGTTGGTTGCAGGTAATGTGATGAGCTATATAAAGTCAATGGCAGCCAGTCGAAATAAACTCCACCGGTTTGTCTTTGCGTGATCAAAGCAGGGTATAACCATGAACATTGTTTGGATTGATCTTATGCAACAAGGTCCAAAGAGTGATTAGAGTTTCGTTGCTTGTTGCCCTGCAGGGCGAGCGGGATACCGGCTGGCCATATTTGCTCATCTGGTTCGAGGGAGTAACTGTTTTCGTCTTTTTCAAGATGTCTGTTCAATAGTTGTCCCTGGTTAACCTCATGCATATCTTCTTCCAGGTGAAGATTAATGTTCCAACGAATTTCAGCCGTCTTATCAAGCTGTTGTTTTACCAGTTGCGCAAGAGTAGATACTGAAGGTGTTGGTCGAAAAAAGATTTTATTACCAAGAGGCACGGAAACCGGAATCGAAAGAAAGTATTGACCACCCAGTATGCCCCGACAAAAAATCATTATTGCATCTGATTTCGCCTCAAAGCTTTCCAGGAATACCTCGATCATTTTTGCTGCATGATCAAAATCAACTTTATTGCGTTCGCTTAGAGTCAGACGGTATCTTGACTGCATCTTCCTGAAATTGGCCTGGGTCTGCCAGCGGTTACCGCGGGTATCCAGAAAACAGGTCAGGAAGTTAACATCTGTGGGCTCTATCTGGGTTAACAGCTCTAGATGCATTCCCAAATGTTTGCTATTTACATCAACAGATTTCATTTGCTACTCCATCCATATCTATAACTAAGATATTAGAGCTGAAGCAACTAATTAAAATTCGAAATCCAACCTTCTAATAATCGCATAATTCGAGGTGCCAGCTATGAACTTTTCTGTGCTTTACTGGTCCCTTCTATAACTGCACTGCGGCCAAGTGCATGAGCCGCCAGCGGCAGTGTGATCAATAACACCAATAGCAATACTCCAAGCCGGACCAGCCATTCCCAGCCCCATTCATGATGAATCGCCTGAAATATCAGTCCAAATACAAACAGGCTAACTGATAGTGTGGCGGCCTTGGTGGCAGCATGCTGTCGTGCCAACGCATTGGGTAGTCGTAATATGCCAGTCGCAGCTATCAACATAACAACTACAGATACAATTAACAGGATCGAGATAATCATTGTCATGATGAGTTTCCTGAGTGGTGATTAGATTGCATCTGAATAAAATTAGACCAGGCCAGCGTGGCTACAAATCCGGTCAAGGCGATGCCAATGGCTACATCCAGGTAGACTGTGCGTTCGCTGACCCATGCCGCCATGAGGCAATAAGCGACGGCTATGGCAAACAACAGGTCCAGGCCGATGACACGGTCAGTTAATGATGGACCCATAACCAGCCGATAGATTCCAGCCAGTGAACTGATACCTAATAAAACTGCTATGATCATCAGTAAGCTCATGACAATACTCCATCAATAACTTTCAAGTGGTGACAGAAATCACGTTGAATTATTTTCACTGTCGCTTCACGACTTTCAAGTACAAGAAAATGCAATACCAGCTCGCGCTGATCAGTATCAATATCAATCAGCGTGGTGCCAGGAGTAAGCGTTATCATCGCTCCCAGGAGACTGGCAGTATTTTCATTTAATTCTCCGTAGGAAATACGGCCAATGCCATCCTGATGATGTTCGGTTGTTAATAGAATGACTTTCGCCGTGTCCAGGCCTGACAAGAATGCTGCCTTGAGGAAGTTGATAAACAACATGATTACTGCATACAGAAATCTCATAATACCCCCACTGGCTGCCATTGTTGTTGCTGAAGGAAATCGATCAGCGGGCCCGGAACTAATCCCATCACCAGGATGATCACTGACAACAACAGCATTACCAGATAAATCGATACAGGAATGGTAATAGTGCCGGGTTCATCGGGATGAGGCTTCCAGAAGCCTTCCACCCATATCTTGCTCATGGAATACAGGGTCAGCATCCCTGTGACCAAGGCCGCAGCCGCCCACAGGTATCTTTCCTGGGAAAATGTCTCCATGATGATAAGCAGCTTCCCCCAGAAACCACTGGTAGGGGGTACCCCCACGAGCGACAGGGCACTCAACAGAAAAATTATGGTTAATAATTGTTTAGCAGGATAAAGTCCTCCAATTTTACGCAGGTCATAATGACCTGCAGTCATCCATACCATACCGGCTATCAGAAACAGGTTGGCCTTTACCAGTATGTTGTGAAACAAAAAGAAGGCGGTACCCGTCATGCCTGCAGGAGAGGCGAGTGCTACACCTAACATCAGGAAACCTACCTGGCTGACAATGTGAAATGACAGGATTCGCCGTAAATCCCAGTGATAAGCCGCACCCAGTACACCACTTAACATGGTTATAACCGCCAGCCAGCCCAGCGCCTCATGGTATAACTGGTAATCCAGTACCTGGCCACTGATCCTCATCAGGACATAAACTGCTATCTTGGTTAGCAAGCCTCCCACCAGAGCCAGCATGGGTGCCGGTAGGGCGTGGTACGCAGCAGGTAACCAGGCAAACAGCGGAAATGCACCAATTTTCAGAAGCACGGCAAGTAACAGCATGCCACCGTACAGACTCAGGCTGTTGCCTGTATCATCCGAAGCAGCCAACTGTGACAAGGCGCTGAAATTTAGATGCCCAACTGCACCGTGAATCATGCCAATGGCGGCAAGCATAATCAGCGTGCCTACCATACTGACGGCAAAATACTTTAATGCCGCCTCTGTTTGCTGGCGCCCTTTTCCTATGACCATCAAGCCCAGCACTGCAATTAGCATCAGTTCAAACCAGACATAGAGATTAAACAGATCAGCTGCCAGGCTCACAGCTATTGCAGAAGCAACCAGGCATTGCATCATTGCAAAATACGCGGGCTTGTTTGAAATTTTTTCCCAGGACACCATAAAAACCATGACAACAGCAGATACCAGCGCAATTAACACAACAAGTAACGCACTTAAACCATCAGCATAAAACTCGATGCCATAGGGAACAGGCCAGTTGCCAAATACCAATGAAATCGATCCTGTTGTAGCAACTTCAAACAGCAGTTGCATTGTTAACACGAGCAATGCAAAACTGCTTGCGAGATTAATTCCGGTGAGTAGCCGGCCTTTGACAAAAACATTCAGCAGTGATGTGGCGATTGGCAGCAGAAAAGGCAACAGCAGGCTCATGATTCAACCTCCATTACCGATGGTTTATCGGATGATGCCTTTTCACCGGCAGACCCAGGGGTTGATGCAGGAGCAGGGGGTTCATTTTCCTGATAGCTGGCCACATCAGAATTACCCTGCTGATTGACCACTGCTGCAGCCAGAATCAAAGCAAAACAAAGCAAGGCAAAGCCAATAACGATAGCGGTCAAAACCAGTGCCTGTGGTAAGGGGCTGGCCGCATCAGCGGCTAAGGCCTGGCTGCCCTGCTCAATCACTGCAGGCACCAGGCTTCCAGGTCGTCCTCCGCTAAACACGACCAGGTTGGCAGCGGTACTCAAAACAGCCAGTCCCATGACTATTCTGAATATATCTCTGGACAGCAATAAAAGAATGCCGCTTGTAACACAGATACTGATAACCGTAATTAAAATCAAGCTCATTAACTGAAACCTCCCTTTGCATCTTCCTGCTGGCTGCTTCTCGGTGCTATCTCATGACGCTCCAGGACTGAATAGACATAACCTGTAAAGCTGCCCCACACTGCCAGGAATACACCCAGGTCAAACAGCAGCACAGTGGATAAACCGGCAATTTCTACATGTCTTAAAAAGGCTTCGCCATTGAACAGGCCAGGGATACCGGCAAGCATCGCCATACCAATACCCAGCATTGCCATCCTGACTGGTATTAATAGCTGATAGTTTCTGGCCGCCTGGCTGCTATGCAGAATGGCTAACTGGCTGGAGGCGGCCACGGCAACCAGACCGCCAATAAAGCCGCCTCCCGGTTCGTTATGCCCCCTGAATAATATCCATAGAGAGGCAACCAGCATCAGCCAGTATAGTGGCACAGCAAGTCTTTCCAGGAGCACCGAACCCGCTACCGATGTTGCTCGACTGGTCGCAAGATGACTAAACAGTGGCTTTGCAGCAAGCAAAGAGAAGGCCACAACGGCAATTTCGCCAAAGGTATCCAATGCACGAAAATCAACAATTATCACATTGACCACGTTACGGCCATTAGCCTGGGGAAGGCTGTTGGATGCAAACCAGCTTGCCAGGTCACGGTTTTCAGGAATGGCCTGCAAATGCATCAGCAGGATGAATGTACCAGCACCCGCCAACAGTGCTAATAGCAGTTGAAAAGGCTGTTTCCATGGTGTTTCGCGGTAAGATGAATATTTGAAGAAAGGAATCACCGTGGCGGCAATAACCACCAGAATCGTTTCAACCGTAAACTGTGTAAACGCCAGGTCAGGAGCGCCGGCAAACAAAAACAGAATTGCTGAGCCATAGCCTATCAGGCCAACAGCCATCAACAGGGCCAAACGGTTTTGCAGGAACACAGCAACAATAGCTCCCGCGATCATCAGTGCTCCTGCGACCAGCCCGCTGAAGCTGTGCATCGGCCAGTTATCCAGTACCGGTATCTGTATTGTCACATCCTTAAATAAGTAATATGCCATAATGGTCAGTGCAGTGATGGTCAATAACAGATACCTGTCCAGTCTGCCAGACTGCAGCAGCCGTGTATGTAGTGCAGCTGTTTTCTTAAGGCCTTTTAAAAACACTTCATAACTGGCTTCAGGACCAAATTCATCCAGCCAGCGCATAGCTGCCAGCCTGTCGTGAATACGGTCCCAGCTTAGAAACAGCAGAAGAGCAATCAATGCTGAGATACCTGTAGCTGACAGCATATTCTGAATGGAATAAGACGTACTGATTTCAGCAAGCTGCAAAGCAGGTGAAATACTTTGTGCTGCAGTTAACAGCAAGGGGTCAATAAAGTCCGGAAACAGCTCAAATTCAATACCTATGATTGCCAATAGTAAAGGGGGTATCACCATGCGCCAGTTAGCTTCCCGCAAGTTGGCAAAGGGCTCTTTCAACGGTCCCCAGAACACCCTGATTGCCGCAACAGCAGCAACAGCCATCGCAGCAGCATTAACAAGCAATAAGGCATAACTGACAATCTCTATCAATTCTGACTGCTCCTTGGCAATACTCATAATATCCTTGGCGACAAAACCAAAAGCCATGGGCAAGCCGGCCATTGAAAGCCCAGCCAGTATCGCAGTAAAGGCTGACCATGGCATAACGCGGCGCAATCCCATCAGGTGGTCAATTTCCCGGGTGCCGGTTACGTGATCAATATTGCCGGCGATCATGAATAGAGGCGCCTTGTAGACTGCATGGGCGAACAGGAAAGCAATGACCGCCAGACCCGCAGTGTCGCCGGGTAGACCAATCAACAGGGTCAGGGTTCCCAGAGCAGACAGTGTGCTGCGAGCCAGAATTCTCTTGAGATCACTTTCACGCAGGGATAGCACTGCGGCCCACACTGCAGTGATAGCTCCTATGCCAATCAACAGGGTTTCCCATAATAATAATTCGTTAAAAGCAGGGTCCAGTCTTGCCATCAGGTATATGCCCAGCTTGACCATGGTGGCAGAATGTAAGTAAGCACTTACCGGCGTCGGCGCCGACATGGCATTGGGTAACCAGAAATGAAACGGGAATTGCGCCGATTTGGTAAAGGCGCCAATCAAAACAAGAACAATGGCATAAGAAAGACGTGGATCATCCATATACCCGGGAGCAGCGGCCACAATACCGGATAAAGACCAGGTTCCGGCCATATCACCGAGTAACAGCAGGCCTGCGAGTAACGCAATACCGCCGGACATGGTTATAAACAATGCCTGGCGTGCAGAATCCCTGGCAGCTTCATTGGTATGATTGAAGCCAACCAGTAAAAAAGAAGAAATGCTGGTTAATTCCCAGAAAACAAATAGCAGGATGACATCATCGGCGGTCACCGCTCCGATCATTGCCAGCATGAAAATAGTCAATACCAGAAAGATACGATATTTTTTCTTGGTATGTGAAAGATAGCCGGACCCATAGATGAACACCATGGTGCCAATACCTGTGATGAGCAACAGCATCAATGCACTGAACGCATCTACATGAAAGGCCAGTGAAATGTCCAGAGAGCTGATCCAGGGTTGAGACCATTGCCATGGTAATGAGAACTGCATCAATCCTGCAATGAGCACGACGAACAGAGAGAATGGAATCAGGCTCAGTGCAAGATAATTGAAATTGCTTTCTGCACTTTTGATGTCCTTATCACTAGACATGTTTAATCCTCAGCATTGGATCGATATGAGCATCAAGATATAGAGAGCTCTTCTCGATCATATGGGCTTTGCAACTATTAATACAGTAATCAAAAGAAAAAATTATTCGAATCATCAGGGAAATCACATCGTTTTTTTCGAGCAAATTAAAAATCATACGTTATTCAAGACGAAATAATATTAATTCGCTTTTTTCGAATAAAAACCTGTTTTTTTCTGATTTTTTCATCAGCAATCCTGCCTATCCTTGTGCTTACTGACCACACAAGAGGAGTGACGAATGAAAGTTTCAATTCAAGCAAAAGATTTCACCCTGACCGATTCCATCATGGCATACGTCAAGGACAGGATTAATTTCCTGTTCAGGTCCCGTTTTAATCAAATCCAGAAAATCACGGTGCGCCTGAGTGATGTTAACGGTCCAAGAGGGGGTGTGGATAAACGCTGCAAGGTCACTATAGTGCTGCCGCGCTTGAATCAAGTTGTTATCGAAGATGTGCAGTCCGACTTATATGTTGCGATATTCCGGGCCATCGATCGTGCCAGCCGTACAGTCAACCGCCGATTGAACAGGTTGCAGGATAAGAAAAGGCGGTTATACGTCCCTAACAGATCCAAAACAGGGATGTTGATCAACGGCAGTTATGTCTACTCCTAGCAGACAGCAAGGAATATGAAAGCATTATCGATGCAGTTGTCCGGTATCGATCCGGTTGACGGTAAATAGTGCACTGCAGAAATAAATCATATCAATGGAAAGTGAGGCATTTATAATGGAGTACTATATTTCGGAATTTGTTTTATTGGCATTGATCATGACTTCGGCAATCAGTATTGCCGCGGCATCCTGGGTCATTAATGGCACTGCAGCTGAGGAAGCTGATTAATGTCCCGATCAACATTACCAGGTTATTTAATACAGTAAGAAGTTATGTCAGGCATCCTGAAGAATTTGAAAAATATGATTGGCACTGAGCGTGAAAATCAGCTGTTACATTACAGTATCGGTAATGAATACCTCAAAGCTGAAGAGTTGGACCTGGCGGAACAGCATTTTCGAAAAGCGCTTTCATTAGATCCGGATTACTCCGCGGCCTGGAAACTGCTTGGGAAAACGCTCAATACGGCAGAAAAATATGAGCAGGCGACAGAGGTTTTCTCCAAGGGTATTGCTGTAGCTGAAAATAAAGGCGATATTCAGGCCGCCAAGGAGATGAGAGTTTTTTTGAGAAGGGCAAACAATAGTATTCAATAAACCGGCTTTGATGAAACGGTCTTACTCAAATTTGTATTTCAAAGGCGAATTGCTGGCCGGTAAATGTTGTTTAACAATATTTTTGGCTGTCTGACGCTCAAAGACCAGCCGCCCATAGCTGGTGTAATGCGGCAATTTTCGAGCAAGCCCGCTAATGGTTGCAACATCGTTGGCACCAATAAAGCCTAATGGACTGCGAAGGGTGTCATTATCGAGCAGTATCACGGCATGCTCTTTTTTCAGGAATGTCTCATTGCCAATGTCGGCTGAATTAATGTGCAGGCTTTGTGTATCAGAAGTGAGTCGCTGGCTGTATTTTTCCAGCAGTCTGTTATTCCAGCCAAGAATCCACACAGCAGTATCTTCCGATAACGGTTTAAAATCCAAATCTGATACCAGTCTTGCATTATCGTATTTTTTATTCCAGTGGGCGGCCAGATGATGCCATGCATCCAGAGCATCTTTAGTTGCGTTCTGCGGATATACCAGTATCTGTTGTTTTGCACCGAACAGCCTGCCTAAGGAAGCCGGTTTTTCCTGTGAGCCAAGCAGTCGGAAGACATCGTAACCGGGATCAATATGGATCTGCATGGGCTGCTGGTCATAGCTGAATTTAAATCGCTGTGATTTACCAGTCAGTTTTAACTGCTCGGTTAAGGCCTCGCCATTTTTGAAAATGACTCTCATTGGAACACTCAGCTTATAGGTATCGCCTTTTTGCTGCTGTTGAAGGTTGATATAAAGCGTGAAGTCATGCTTGTTTTTTTTCAGTTTGACTTCTGTCAGCTCGATTTGCGGGGCGCCGCTGCGGTTCAACCATTGCTCAATGAACTGGTTTGCATCCAATTCACTTTCTGTGAGCAGGGTTTGGATCAGTTCCGGGAAACTGGCTGACCTAAACTTGAAGTTTTCCCAGAAAGATTGAATTTTTTGATTGAATCCCTCTTCACCCAGCTCATTGCGAAGCATGTGAAACAACATCAACGATTTGCTGTAACCAATAGCCTGGCTGGCTTCGTTATGTCTTGAGGTAAAGTTCCTGAGTGCAAAGTCAGCCTGCTTGGCCGCAAAGTTGGCATAACGTTCCAGTGCCTTGCGTCGGTACTCGCTGTCCTGTTGTCGCTGTTCACTGCTGAAATGATCGGCCATATAGGCGGTAAGGCCTTCACTCCAGTTACCGGCGCTGAAGTCTATGAATACGCCATTGCCCCACCAGTTATGCAGGATTTCGTGCGGCAAAGAGGTGTAAAGAATGAATGGCAAACGTATCACATTGGAGCCCAACAGGGTGAATGATGGCATGCCATAACCGGTTTGCCAGCTGTTTTCTACCACGGCGAATTTTTCATAGGGGTAGTCACCAATCCAGTTGCTGTAGATATCGACATATTTTTCTGAGGCCTCAAGATAACGTCTGGCCAGTTCCGGATGTTCTCCCAGTAAAAAAACTTCCAGTTCGATATTTCCAGCAGTCTTGGTATATCGTTTCCAGGGGGCGCCAATCAGATAGATCTCGTCCTGTTTGCGGGGCATGTGGTATTTGATGTTTTTTTCCGAGCGGGAAGCCTTGCCCTGGCTGATGATTTCCCATCCATCCGGTATGTTGCTATGAAGATTAAAGGTAAAACCAGGATAGTCTGGAAAGACCGGATACCAGCGACTGCGCCCGTCCAGGTACAGCATGTTCTCGTTGAAAACTCTTTCTGGCATGCCAAATAAACCCGCACGTGAGTTTTCAGTTATTTTCCCGCGGTATTTAAGATGAACCTTTCCATCTGCGGGAAGTCTGCTTAACTGGTATATATTGATGCCTTTTTGACGTGACTTGGAAACGAGTTCCAGCTTAGTATTTTCACTTGAAACCTCAAATGCGTCACTAAGAGAAAATATTGCCCCGTCGGTATTGCCGGGCAGGGTAATGATATCTTCAACTGAAATACTTGTGTTTGCAGAATGCAAATGGACTGAAAGTTCATGGTGCAGAGGGGTTGCCTGCGAAACTGATGTTAGCAACAACAGCAGCAATCCGGAAAAATAGGAATAAGGCGTATGCTTGTTAATCATTTCAAGAGAACTTTGGCCAGTATCGATTCATGTTATCTATTAATTCATGATTGCAAAATTTTTGACAAGTTCAAAATGACAAATAAGAGGTTTCTATTGCTAGCCGGGGTGACATTAAGTATTGCATCAGTCTACCTGCAGGCGATGCCGGGTATGAATGGCAGCAAACAAAGCCATCAACCGTTTTCCATGAATGACCGGGCTGTCATCAATCCCAGTCAGACAGAGTCTCTCGCGGCCATCTTGCAGCAGGAAGATGATGCGCGTGTAATACTTGTTGGTGAGCGCCATACTCGCATGGATCATCACCAGATTCAGCTGGAGACCATGCGCTATCTGCATGAACGTGATATTGATATCGCTGTTGGCGTGGAGTGGTTTCAACAACCCTTCCAGTCACACCTGGATGATTTTCTTGCCGGTAGCATCACTGAGAAGCAGCTTCTGCACAGGACGGAATATTTTGATCGCTGGGTATATGACTATCGCTTGTATCAGCCCATTCTGCGGTATGCCAGGGAACACGGTATTCCGCTTGTGGCCCTGAATGCAGACCGTGAATTAAGCAAGGCCGTGACAAAAGACAGTTTTGAGGACTTGCCGGAAGAACTCCAGCAGCAATTACCTTCCAGTTTCGACTGGTCTGACAAGGCTTATGAAAAACGCCTTGAGAAGGTATACAAGATGCACCCTGATTTCCCTGGAACCTTCGAGGGATTTCTGCGCGGCCA
>Ga0180436_10003671_pt1 | contig 14003 bp, 7 predicted proteins | sample SS_ome_2_FD_132434 | JGI IMG/M metagenome (GOLD analysis project Ga0180436, IMG submission 132434) | Hypersaline lake sediment archaeal communities from the Salton Sea, California, USA - SS_3_S_2 metaG | ecosystem: Environmental > Aquatic > Non-marine Saline and Alkaline > Hypersaline > Sediment...
GCGCCGTTCGTCGGCGCCGAGGTCGTCGACCGTCGTCTCGCGCCAGGTCGTGCGACCCTCGCCCTCGAGGAGCACGGCGACGTGGAGGTCGCCGGCGGGCAGCCCGTCCACGGAGAAGCGCGAGGTGCGCACGCGCTTCGTCACGCTCTCGCGGGGCATTGACCGACCGTCCGTGTCGCGACGCGTCACGCGCACCGTCGCGGCGCGGCCCTCCTCGACGCCCAGATCGAACTCCAGCGCCGCCGCGCCGAGCGCGGGCTCTTCCTCGCGCGCGGACGGATCCTCGGTCGAAGCGCGCACCGCGCGCCGAGCGTCGTCGCTCGCGGACGAGCCGCGGGAATCGATCCACGCCCAGGTCACGCCGACCGCGACGGCCACCGAGAGAGCGGCCACCACGAACCGACGCGTGAAGCGCGCGCGCCGGGCCCACGCGAGGAACAGCGGCTGGAAGACGCGCGCGAGCCGCGCGAGTCGGTCGCGCCGCACGGGGCGGTCGGAGGGAGGTGTCCGGCGTCGTGACATGGGCAGGAGCCTCGCGCAGGAAGCGCTCGGCGCACTCGCGCGCCTCAGCGTACCCGCGCTCTCAGCGCACCCGCGCTCTCAACGAACCAGGAACACCAGGTACGCCTCGAGTCCCTCCTCGGGGTTCGCGCCGAAGGTCGGTTCGTCGCCGGCGGCGAAGGTCTTCGTGAACAGGCGGTACGCCGCGCGATCGGACTCGACGCGCTCGTCGCGCTCCGTCCAGCCCTCGAGCCAGCTCGGCAGCGACGCGGCGCGCGCGTCCAGGCCGACGGTCATCGCCACGTCGTGGCGCACGGTCAACTCGAGCAACGGCGCCTCGGTGCCGGCCTCCTCGTCCGCGTCCTCCGCGGCGGTCCACAGGCGGTAGGCGTCGACCAACCACGCGGGCACGCGCGTGAACGCGTCGCTGCGATCCTGGTAGACGGGGACGCCCGGCTCGACCTTGGGCCGCGTGACCGGCCAGTCGTTCGTGGTCAGCACGAACAGGTCCTCGAGGCCGGCGCGCTGCTCGACCGTCTCGTAGGCGATGCGCGCGTCGGGCTGGCGCACCGCCTCGCGCGCGGGCGGCTCGAGGCCGTCGATCTGCAACAGGTACGCGACGAGGTCACGCTTCTCCTGATCGGTCAGGCTCGCGGTCTCGCCGTGCGCGCCCTTCAGCCCCTCGCGCTCGAGCACGTCCATCAGCGTGGCGGCCGAGCCGTCGTGGAAGTACGGCGCCGTCTCCCAGATGCCGCGCAGGGTCGGCGTGTCGATGCCGATCGGCGGGCCGCCGACGCGCGAGCCCGACGCGTCGGTGATCGTGCCGAGGTCGTGCACGGTGCCGAACTGGAAGTCCGTGTAGGTGCGGCCGCCGTGGCACTCCCAGCAGGAGAGTCGGTCGAACAGCTCCTTGCCGCGCGCGCCGGCTGCGGTCAGCGAGCCGTCCTGCTCGCGGTACGGGCTCGGCGGGAAACGATCGAAGGTGGACACGTAGCTGTTGATCGCGTCGATCTCCGGGCTGAGGCCGCGCTTGTCGTAGCCCATCGGATCGCGCGCCGCCTCCCACAGGTGGTCGTCGACGAAGCCGAGTCCGGCCTGCGCCAGACGCACGTCCTGTTCGAAGTCCTGGATCTCGTTGAAGTTCGCGGTCCAGTGCACGAGGCCGTGGCCCACGCCCTGCCGCCCCTGCAGCGAGATGGTGTTGCGGATGCCCTCGCCGCGATCGGTGAAGTCCCAGTTGCGGCCGTCGTGGCCGGAGTCGAAGTGGCAGCTCGCGCACGACACGTGCCCGAGGCGACTCATGCGCGGGTCGTTCGCCGTGTGGAACAGCTGCTTGCCCGGCAGCACCGGACCGCGAAGGATCTCGACCGTGACCGAGCGCACGCGGCCGATGAACGGCGCGTCGTACGCCTCGCCGGCGAGCAGCGGCTGGAGCGCGTACACCGCGAGGTCGCGCGTCAGGAAGTTGTGGACGACGAGGAGCTGGTGGTCGGGGTCGACGACCAGGCCGATCGGCGCGATCCCGGTACGGTCGCCGAGCCCGCGATCGCCGCGCCCGATCGTGAACAGGTGCGTGGAGGTCTCGGGGTCGAAGACCTCGACCGAACCGCTGCCGCGCATCGCCATGAAGCCGTACGCGCCGCGCGGGCTGAAGGCGGTCGCGACCGGGAAGTCGCGCGCGCCCCAGTCGACGCGGGCCTCGACCAGGTCGTCGCCGGCCTCCACGTCGAACACCGCGGCCATCGGGCGCACGGTGCTCCACCAGGTCGGCGTCAGGCCGTCGCGCTGCAGGCCGCGGCTGCTGTTGTCCTTCTTGGCCGCGATCCACGCGCGGCGTCCGTCGGGCGTGATCGCCACGTCGGCCACGTGGTTCGGGACGCCGCGGCCGTCGAGGCGCGTGTCCGGACCCGGATTCTCGACGAGCGGCTGCACGAAGGCCACGGCGGTCTCGCTCGACAGGTCGTCGAACGCCTCCGCGTTGAGGACCACGAGCTCGCCGTGCTCCTGCGGCGAGACGAAGCGCGTCGCCAGGATCGTGCGCCCGTCGCCGGAGACCGCGAGGCCGCGCAGGCCGCCGTCGGCGCGCACGCGGCCGGTGAGCTCGCGCGTCTCGGTGTCGAAGCGCAGCACCTCGTTCGTGCCCAGCGTCGTGACGTAGGTGTTGCCGTCGGGCGCGTGCGCGACGCCGAACGGCCGACAGGCGAACGGCAGTTCGATCGTGGCGATGCCCTCGCCCGAGTCGGCGTCGATCACCGAGATCGACCAGGCCTCCTCGTTCGTGACCCACAGGCTGCGATCGTCGGCGAGCGCGATCGAGCGCGGCTCCTTGCCGACGATGAGCTCCATGAGCAGCACGCCGCGCAGGTGGTCGACGCAGGAGATCGTGTCGTTGTCCGGGTTGACGCACCACACGCGCTCGCGCTGGTCGTCGTACAGCACCGTCGTGGCCTTCGTCGCCGCGCGCGCGGTCTCGCGCCGCACGACGCCGTGCTCGATCACGCGCGTGGAGGTGCGCTGTCTCTCGCCGACCTGGTGGCGCAGGCGCGCCTCGACGCGGAAGAGTCCCGGCGTGTCGAAGGTGTGGAACGCGAGCGGCTCGCGCGACCACGGCGTCGGCGCGCTGCCGTCGCCGAAGTCGAAGGACCACTCGCCGTCCGCGGCGTCGCAGCGCGCGCCGAAGACGACCTCCTCCCCCGCGATCGAGGTGCCGGACGAGGAGACGCTGATCGGCACGAACGCGAGCGCGCGGCCCGTCGACATCGGGCGCGTCACGAGGCCCGAGCGCGACGAGCCGTCCGCGTCCACCTGGTCGAGCTCCGACTCGCGCACGAAGGTCGTGTCGTCCGCGAGCGGCTCGAGCACGGCCTGGTGCGCGATCACGGCGAAGTCGTCGCGCACGGCGAGCGGCTGGTAGGTCACCGCCGTGGGGATCGGCGTGCCATCGAGCCCGACGACGCGCGCGGTGACGTGCTCCCCCACCCACGGGATCGTGTCGAACGGGACGGCCGGCTGGGTCCCGACCGTCGTCTCGCGCCAGTTCGCCTCCACCTCGACGGTGCGTTCGCCCGTGCCGCCGTAGCTGAAGGCGTCGAGCGCGGTCGGCATGCAGCGCGCGGGGTCGGACGCGTCGACGGCCGCCAGCTCGCCATCGGCCGACACGAACAACAGCGTCGCGTCGCGCGCGACCACGCGCGCGGGCGTCCAGTCCGTGTAGTTGTCGAGCGGCGACTCGTCCACGACCTCGGGGAAGTCGGGCTCCGCCAGGCTCACGACCTGCAGGAGCTGTTCGTCGCCGCCGACCGCGAACAGCCACGGGTACTGCACGGCGAAGTCCCACGGCCGGTCGCCCTCCGGCGCGTCGATGTCGAGCAGGTCGACCGAGCCGATGATGCGCGGCGCGACGGGCTCGCGCACGTCCCACACCTGCACGCCGCCGCGACTCGCGAGCACGAGCAGACGATCGCGACCCGACACCACGACCGCGGGTCGTTGGCTCGCCGACAGCGCGCGCGTCGTTCCGTTCGAGACGACGGTGACGGCGCCGTCCGGCCCGGTGATCGCGAGACGCCCGGAGCGCTCCTCGTCGGGATCGATCTCGACGCGCACGGTGTGCCCCGAGAACGCGGTCTCGGCGACCACCTCGTGGTCGGCGTGGGCGGTCGCGGCGAGGGGGAACAGCGCGCACGCGAGGACGAGCCCCGCGCGGGTGGAGTGGAGGGTCATGGGCGGCGTTCGGGAGCGGCGCGGGAGGGAGTCGCCGGGCCGAGATGGTAGCCGCCACCGCGCGACGCGACCCGCGAGCCCTCGGTCAGCCGTCGAGTCCGGCGCGCGCGGCGTCCAGGCTCGCCCGAACCGTCGCTTCATCGAGCGGTCCGGCGGCCGCCACCGACAGGGCGCGCGGCTCGAGCACGGCGTGCGCGACCTCGCGCACCGCCGCCGCGTCCACCGCCATGAGGTCCTCGAGCAGCTGCTCGACATGGCCCTCGGGCAGGCCGAGGCGCGCGGCGGTGACGACCTGGCTCGCGCGCCGCGACGACTTCTCGAAGCCCAGCGCGTACGAACCCGACAGGTAGCGCTTCGCCAGGTCGAGCTCCTCCTCGCCGACCGTCTCGACGCGGATGCGCTCCATCTCCTCGACGAAGCCCGCGAGCGCGGCGTCGACCTTGTCGGGCGAAGTGGCGATCGAGGCCTGGAACACGCCTTCGACGCGGCCACTCGACGCCGCGGTCGTCGCGCTCACCGAGTAGGCGAGTCCTTCCTCGTCGCGCAGTCGGCGACTGATGCGATCGGTGAAGCCCGCGCCCGTGCCGAGCACGTGGTCCATCACGACGAGCGCGGGGTAGCGCGGGTCGAGGCGCCGGATCCCGAGGTGTCCTGCGAGCACCTGCACCTGTTCGCGCTCGGCCTCGAACACGCCGACGCGCGTGGCCCTGGGCGGGAAGCGATCGTCGATCGGCGGCGCTTCGGTGCCGCTCTTCCAACCGGACAGCGCGGCGTCGAGGTGCGCGCGTACCGCCTCGGGGTCCACGTCGCCGCACACGCCGACGATGGCGCGCGCGCCGACCCAGCTCTCGGCGTGCTTCGCGACGAGGTGGTCGCGCTCGAGCGTCGACACGCTCGCGAAGGTGCCGCGCCGCGGACGGCCGATACCGCTCGTGCCGCCGGTCCCGCTGCCGTACACGAGCGCGTTGAACAGGCGCGACACCTGCACGCGCGGCTCGGCCTCGTCGACGCGCAGGCGGTCGAGCGCGATCGCCTTGCGCCGTTCGAAGCGCTCGCGCGGATAGGTCGGCTCGGCGAGCACCTCGGCCGCGAGGTCGAGCAGCGTGCGCCAGTTCTCCTCGCCGTCGGCGCCGCCCTGCGCGACCGAGCCGGACAGGCCGCTCGAGTCACCGACGAGCGAGCCGCCGAGTGGCTCGAGGATCGCAGCCAGCTCGGCCTCGGTGTGCCGTGCGGTCCCTTCGACCGCGAGCGAGCCGACGAAGTGCCCGAGACCCTCCTGACCGAGCGGATCGAGGCGCGCGCCGCCGTCGATCGACACGACGAGCGCCGTGACCGACGCGCCGGGGCGCGGCGACACGATCAGCCGCGCACCACACGCCAGGTCGAACCCGATCGCCGGGATGTCGAGGCGCAGGACGCGCGGTTCGGTCGTCGAGCTCATGCGTCCGCCGCCAGGGCCTCGGGGAGCGACCAGCCGACGGTCGCGCGCGCGAACGGGAGCAGGCGCGCGGCGACCTCGCGCACGCGATCGGGCGTGACCGCGCGATGGCGTTCGCCGCCGTCGAGCGCGATGCGCCAGTCGGCGTCGAGCGCGAACCCGCCGAGCTGTTCGGCCACGTCGCTCACGGTCTCGCACTCGAACGCGTCGCCCGAGACGAGGATCCCGAGCGCGCGTTCCATCTCGGTCGCGGTCGGCCCGTCCGTGGCGAGGCGCTGGATCTGCGCTTCGACCGCCGCTTCGAGCTCCTGCGGTCGCGCCGAGTCGGACGCCTGCGCGAACAGCCAGAACAGGCCGCCGTGCGCGCGCGCGTCGTTCGCGGTCGACACGTAGGTCGCCAGGTCGCCGTCGACCACGAGCGCGCGGGTCAGCGTCGCGTTGCGCCCGCTCGTCAGGATCGTCTGCACGAAGTCGAGCGCGAAGTCGTCGTCGTCACCGCAGCGCGCGCCCGGCCAGACGACGCACAGGCGCTTGCCCTCGTCGGGCCAGTGGCGCAGGTGGCGGCGTGCGACGCGCGGCGCGTCGCGGAAGTCGTGCGCGGCCGTGTGCGTCGCCGACTCGTGGTCGCTGTCGCGTTCGCCGTCCGGCTGTCCGTCGTGTTCGCCGTCGCGTTCGCCGTCGCGTTCGGGCCCGGGCGACGCGACGAACGGCGCGGGCTCGGGCAGCGGCTCGAGACCGACGCCGTGGCGCGCGGCCTCCGCGAACGCGGCGGCGACCTTCGCGAACACCTCGTCGCGCTCCACGTCGCCGCACACGACGACCGTCGCGTTGCTCGGCGCGTAGGCGCGACGGTAGTGCGCGAACATCGCCTCGCGCGTGATCGCCTCGACGGTCTCCTTCGTGCCGATGATCGGGCGTCCGTACGGATGGTCGCCGCAGGCGAGCGACTCCACGTCCTGGCTCAGCACGCGCCACGGATCGTCGAGCCCCATCGCGAGCTCCTCGAGGACGACCTCGCGCTCGGCCTCGAACTCGGTCGGATCGAGCGCGAGGTTCGTCATGCGGTCCGCCTCGATCGCGAGCGCGCGCTCCCAACGATCGGACGCGAACTCGAACCAGTAGCCCGTGTGGTCCTTGCCGGTGAACGCGTTGTTCTGACCGCCGAGCAGCGCGGTGAGGCGATCGACCTCGCCCTTCGGCGTGCGCTCGGTGCCCTTGAACATCATGTGTTCGAGGAAGTGCGACACGCCCGCGACCTCAGGCGCCTCGTGCACCGAACCGACGCCGTAGAACACGAGCACCGCGACGACCGGATCGGTGTGGCGCTCGCCGACGATCACGCGCATGCCGCTGGGCAGGCGCGCTTCGCCGACGCGGCAGCCGCCGCGCTCGAGCGTCTCGGACCACGCCGGGCGCGGCGCCGACGACCGATCGTCGGAGCTGGCTGCGCCGGGGCTGGCTGCGTCGGAACCGGCAGCGTCGCGAACGGCGCCGTCGCGAGCATCGGGGACGGCGGCGGCGCGCGACGGCGCGGCGGACGGCTCTCGTTCGTGTTCGAGCGACATGGACGGCGCGTCAGGATACGACCCGCCGACCGCCATCGCCCTCGTCGCGTCGACCGCGCGAGCGCTCGCGCGCCGCGAGGCCCTCGCGACGCGCGGCGCGGTTCGAGCGCTGTGCCGCGGGATGGGCCGCGCCCGAGGCGTCACCGCGCCGGTCCTCGCGGCCGGAGCCGCGGCGGTCGCGATCGCCGCCGCGCCCGCGCGAGCGCCCGTCGTCGGCGAGGACGCGCCGCGCGAAGGTCGGACCGTCCTCACCGGGGAGGCGGCGGGGCGTGCGGTCGGCGCCGGCCCCGCGTCCGTCGCGCGCACCGCCGCTCTGCCGGCGCGCGCCCTGACCGCGTCCGCCGCGTTCGTTCCGCTCGCCGCGCTCGGCGCGGTGGTTCCGGTCGCTGCGTTCGTTCCGTTCGGCCCGCTCGTTGCGATCGTTCCGGTCGTTCCGGTCGTTGCGCTCCGTCCGGTCGCCGCGCTCCGTCCGCTCCTCGTCGCGATCGCCGCGACGGCCGCGGCCGCGCCGCTCCTCGCGCTCGACCGGACCGGCGAGCAGCTCGTCGATCTCGGTGCGTCGCAGCGGTCGCCACGAGCCGGGCTTGAGGCCGCGATCGGTGAGCGGACCGATCCGCACGCGGCGCAGGTCGCTGACCTTGTAGCCGGCACGCGCGAACATGCGTCGCACCTCGCGGTTCTTGCCCTCCTGGATCGTGACGAGCAGGCGGCTCGCGGTGGCCGAGCGCTTCTGCACGAGCACGCGCGCGCCCGAGGTGCGCCCGTCGGACAGGTGCACGCCGCCGCGGATCTTCCGGATCGCCGCGTCCTCGATGCGTCCGGCGACCTTGACGCGGTAGGTCTTGTCCACGCCGTAGCGCGGGTGCATGACGCGGTTGGCGAACTCGCCGTCGTTCGTCACGAGGATGAGCCCGGTCGTCTCCTCGTCGAGGCGACCGACCGTGAAGATGCGGCCCTTGTCGCGGTCGGTGATCAGGTCGACCGCGCGCGGCCGCAGCTCGCGCTCGCTGTTCGTGCAGACGACGCCCGACGGCTTGTTGAGCAGGTAGTAGCGGTGGCGCACGCCCTCCGGCTTGAGGATCACGCCGTCGACCTCGACGCGCTGCGTGCTCGGATCCACCTTCACGCCGAGGTCGGTGACGATCTCGTCGTCCACCATGACCGCGCCGTCGGCGATCAACTCGTCGCAGCCGCGCCGCGAGGCGATGCCGTGGGACGCGAGGTACTTGTTCAGCCGCACGAGCCCCTGCTCGTCGCGACCGATGTCCGCCGGGGCGCGGCCCGCTTGCGGACGGCCGGCGACGGAGCGCTCGTGCAGGCTCTTCTCGGCGCTGGATCGACGCGCCTTGGAGTAGCGCGTGTTCGACGAACGGGTGGAGCGCCCCGCCGAGCGGCGGGAACGCGCGTCGCGGCTCTCACGAGCGGGGCGACCTTTCTGCATGGCAGCGGCCCTCCGGGGCCGGTCTTCGATGGTGGGGACCGCTCAGCGGCGGTCGAGCGGACAGGCCAGGCACACACAGCGCGCGGGGCCCTCCGAGGTCGGCTCGCGCTCGACGCGGAAGCGGCCGAGGGCCGCGGGGACGAGGGCGAGGTCGCCGGTCGCGAGGGTCGTCGGGGCGGCGCCGTCGCGATCGGGGCGGAGCACGATACCAGAGCCTTCGACGAGCACCAGGATCTGGAAGGCCCGACCGGACTCCCCGGCGGTGTCGAAGGTCCCGGCGGCGCCCGGTGCGAGGTCGAGGGTCTCGAGCCGGAAGAAGGCCGTGTCGACGAGCCGCTCGACCCCCGCCGCGCGGCGCTCGCCCTCGGCGGGATGGCCGCTCGAGTCGCCGCTGGGATCGCCGCCGTGTCGGGCGCCCGGCTCGCCGGCCGCCCGCGGTCGCGGCGCGGGGGCGTCGAAGCGCGTGACCTCGAGGCCCGGGCGCACGTGCAGCTCGCGCGGTCGCCCGTCGAGCCCCAGCCGGCCCCAGTCGTCGAGGCGGTAGGTGGTGTCGGAGTTCTGCTGCACCTCGAGCAGGGTCACGCCCGCGCCGATGGCGTGCACGGTGCCGCCCGGCACGGTCAGCGCCTCACCCCCGCGCACCGGATGGTGCGCGAGCAGGTCGGCGGGCGCGCCGCTCGCCAGCGCGGCCTCGAAGCGCGCCCGGTCCACGCCGGCGTCGAAGCCGCACCACACGGCGCCGCCGTCGCGCAGGAAGTACCAGGCCTCGGTCTTGGGCTCGCTGCCCGCGCCCTGGGCGGCAGCGCCGGCTTCGTCGGGGTGCACCTGGACGCTGAGGTTGGCCGAGGCGTCGAGGAACTTGACGAGCAGCGGGAAGCGCCCGTTCGGCGCCGGCCGCGCGTCGCCCAGGAGCGCTCGCGGCGCGTCCCGGACCAGCTCGCCGAGCGTGCGCCCCGCCAGTTCGCCCGAGCGCACGACCGACTGGTGGTCGGCGCGGTCGACCAGTTCCCAGGTCTCGCCGATCGGTCGCGGGTCCGGGCCGCCGCCGGGCAGCTCGATACCGAGCACCTCCTCGAGCGCGCGCCCGCCCCAGACCTTCTCGAGGCAGATGCGGTCGAACACGAGGGGCCCGCGGGCCAGGCCCTGGGCCAGCGCCGGGTCGTCGACACCGGACCCGGAGGCCGCGTCGGTGGCCGAAGCCTGATCGCGAGGGGAGTTCACGCCGGACCAAAGCTACCCGGAAGGCGGGCCCGGAACACCTCACGCGCTCTTGCGAGCCGCGGTCCGTCGGCCCGTGCGACGCGGCGCGGGCCCCGGCGTCGGGGACGGTCGGCCGTCCGCGCGCGCGGCGACCGGCGCCGGTCCGGTCGCGAGCAGGCGCCGCGCTTCGGCACGCGCCGCCGGGCTGCGACCGGACCCCGCGATCATCGCGGCGACCTCGGACAGGCGCGCCGTGCCCTCGAGGAGCACGGCGCGCGCGACCGTGCGTCCGGCCCGCGTCCGCTTCACCACCGCCAGGTGGCGGTCGGCGCGCGCCGCGATGGCCGGTTGGTGGGTCACCGTGACGACCTGGGCCCCCGAACGCGCCGCGCCGTCGCCGCCGGAGGCGAGGCGCGCGAGGCACTCGGCCACGCGCGGGGCGAGGCGACCGCCCACGGCCGCGTCGACCTCGTCGAACACGAGGCTGCGGCGGGCGGACGAGCCGGTCCCTGCGCTCGAGACGGTTCCCCCGCCCGAGCCGGCCCTCGAACCCGAGCCGGCCCGCGCACCCGCTCCGGCCGCCGCGGCGCACCGCAGGGCGAGGAACACCCGCGCCGCCTCGCCGCCCGACGCGATGTGCGCGAGCGGGCGCGCCGGCTCGCCGGGGTTCGGTCGCCAGGACAGCTGCACCTCCTCCTCGCCCGACGGTCCGTAGCGCTGGGCCGACGGGGCGTCCGCGTCCGGGCCGCTCGTTGCGCGCACGAACTCCGCGCGCAGCTCCGCCCGCCCGAGCCCCAGCTGGTCGAGCAGCGGCGCGACCGCCGCGACGAAGTCCTCGGTCCGCGCGCGGCGCGCCGCCGTCAGGGCGCCGGAGGCCTCGCGCAGGACCGCAAGGGCCGCGTCCTCGCGCGTCCGCGCCCGCTCGAGCGCGGCGTCCAGGTCCTCGAGCTCGTCCGCCTCGCGCCGCAGCTCCTCGGTGTGCGCGGCCAGGCGGTCGACGCCGCCCGCGTCCGCGAAGCCGTGCCGCCGCGCCGCGCGCTCGAGGTGCTCGAGCCGCGTCTCCACGTGGTCGAGCCGGCCCGGGTCCGCCTCCACGTCGGAGAGGAACGACACGAGGGCGGACGCCGCGTTCTCCAGGTGCAGCAGCCCCGTCGACAGCTCCTCGGCCGCGTCGTGCAGCGGCTCCGCGGCGTTCGACCAGCGCGCCACGCGGTCGGCGATCGCGGCGACCCGCGCGACGATCGGCGCGTCCCCCTCCGACAGCTCCGCCGCCGTCGTGCCCAGCTCGGACACGACGCGCTCGGACTGCCGCAGCAGCTCGCGCTCGCGCCGCAGCTCGCTGCCCTCGCCCGGACGCGGCGCGAGGGCTTCGAGCTCCTCGAGCGCCAGCCGCAGGAAGGTCGCGCGACCGTCGCGCTGGAGCGCGCGCTCCTCCACCTCGGCGCACGCGCGCCGCGTCGCGAGCCAGGCGTCCCGCGCGCCGCGGTAGTCCGCCCGGCGAGCGAGGAGCCCGGCCCGGTCGGCGTCGCCGTCGACAGGGCCGGCGCCGCGGCCGTCACCGCGCCAGGCCGCGCCCGCGACGATCTCGTCGAACCACGCGGTCTGCCGCGCGCCGTCGAGCACCGCGCGCTGCTCGAACTGTCCGTTCACCTCGAGCAGCAGACCGACCAGTTCGGCCAGCGCCCCCAGCCGCACGGCGGACCCGAGCACACGCGCCCGCGAGCGCCCGCCCCCGTCCAGCACCCGCGCCACGAGCAGCTCGTCCTCCTCGCGCCAGGCCCCGCCCCCGAACTCGGGCAGGTGCCGCTCGAACCACGCGTCCACCAGCGCCGCGGTCGGGTCGTCCGGCGCCGGCGGCTCGAACACCGCCTCGAGCACGGCGCGCTGGGCGCCCGCGCGGACCCAGGCCCCCACGCCGCCGCGCGGTCGCGCCCCCGCGAGCAGCTCGAGCGCCGTCACGACGAGGCTCTTGCCGGACCCCGTCTCCCCCGTGATGGCGTTGAGTCCGGGGCCGAACTCGATGGCGAGGCGATCGATGAGCGCGAAGTCGCGCAGGCGCAGTTCGTGGAGCATGGCGTGGCGAGGAGCGACGGGATCCGGGGCAGGGCGTGGGACGGAGCCCTCGAACGAGGCCCACGGAGGCGGCCCCCGATCGAGGACGGGCGGCACGGACCCCGCGGCGGCGCCGCGAAGGCCCGTGCCCGCCCCCCCGAGGCCGACGCGTCCCCCGACCGTCGGCTCCCAGGGGGGACGGAAGACCGTGGCACAGGGTGGCGCTCCAGACGAAAACAAAATGCGAACGAAACCCGAACCCGAGACGCGCGCCCGCCTTCGAACCACGCGGGCCGAACCGGATAGGCTCCCGACGGCCCCGTCGCCCTCCCCCCCCCCAACGCCCGGCCCGAACGCCTCGCCCCATGAACCGCGGCCCGCAGGCCGACCGCGCCCGCCTCGATCGCTTCGACCTCCTCGTGGGGCTCGGCGCGTTCCTGGCCGCGGCGGCGTACCTGATCGCGCTGCACCAGCACGAGCTGTGGGGCGACGGACAGGGACTCTACGACCGGCTCGAACGCGGCGCGGATCCGTGGTGGAGCCTGCACTACCACGCGGCGTACCTCCCCGTCGTCCGCTTCCTCGCGTGGGCCGCGCCGACCGCGCTCACCTACGACGGCTACCTGTTGGCGTCGAGCCTGCCGACCGCGGCGGGGCTCGTGTTCGTGCTGTGGTCGCTGCGCCTGCTCGGCGTCGGGCGCGGCGGCGCACTGGCCGTCGCGGTCGCCTGTTCGCTCACGCCGGCGCTCGTGTTGTTCGGCACGCTGCTCGAAGTGCACGCCCTGCACTTCGGCGGCGTGGCGTTCGCCGTGTGGCTGTCGCTCGTCGCGCTGCGCGCCCCGACCCGGCGCGGCGTGCTGTGCGTGCAGGCGCTCGCCTTCTTCGCGGTGAGCGCGACGCACTCGACGGCGCCGGTCCTCGTCCCAGGTTGGGCCGCGTGGTGCACCGCGCTCCTGTGGCTCGAGCGGAACGAGGAGACGCGCGCGATCGGCGCGCGCCGCACCTTCGTCGTGAGCGCGATCGGCGCGACGGCGGCGCTCGCGGTCACGGCGCTGATCATCGAGTTCGGGTGGCGCGCGAACCGCTCCGAAGGCGGGCTGAGCTTCATCGTGAGCGTGGTGGACCAGGCGCTCGAGTCGGTCGCGCCGCGGCGCATCCTCGCCGAGTGGGTGCTCGCGTACGGCTGGGCGCTCGCGCCGCTCGCGTTCTCGCTGCTGCTGCTCCGGCACGGACCGACGCGGCGCGCGATCGTCGCGAACACGAAGCCGCTGCTCGCGGCGTGGCTCGTCTGGATGATCGTGCCGATGCTCGCGCTCAACGTGTGGAGCGTGGCCAACCTCGGCGGCTACACGGCCGGCCTCGCGCCGATGTTCGCGATCGGACTCGGCGCTGTGCTCGTCCAGCTCGAGTCCCCGCCGCTGCGCCGCGCCTGGATCGCGGTCGCGGCGCTCGCCGCGCTCGTCCAACCGATCGCGTCGGGGTGGCAGATCGCCGAGCGCGAAGCGAGGTTCCTCGAGTGGCGCCCCGAGGTCCACGCCGAGGCCGTCGCAGCGCTGCCGGAGGGCGGGACCCTGCTGACCTACTCACCGCTCGAGTACAACCTCTCCGTCTTCGAGCCCGAATGGCGCCAGGTCAACGTCTACTTCCTGTTGCGCGTGCGCGCGGACGGGACCTTCCAGCACGAGCCGCGCTCCTGGGTCCTGCACGAGTTGGTGCGTCCCGGCGGCCCCGTCGTGCTCGACCTGCGCTTCCGCGCCGCGCCGATCCCCGCGCGCACCCCGCTCGCCGCGCAGCGCGACGCCTTCGACGCGGCGCTCGAGGAGTTCTTCGAGTTCGAAGCGGTGCCGCCCGAGGTGGGGCTCGTCGCCGTCCTGCGACCGAAACCGGAAGCGGTCGCGCGCGCGAGGTCGCAGCGGTGATCCGCCGAGCGCGGTCGCCGATCCTGCGCGCGACGGAACGCGCGTTCCGCGCGCCGCGCGTCGCCCCGTCGGCACTCGTCGCGCCGACGCTCTTCGTCGCGGCGTTCGCGAGCGCGTGCGCGGGCGGCGAGCTCCCGACCGCGCTCGCGGCGGATCCGTCGAAC
>Ga0180436_10003672_pt1 | contig 14000 bp, 10 predicted proteins | sample SS_ome_2_FD_132434 | JGI IMG/M metagenome (GOLD analysis project Ga0180436, IMG submission 132434) | Hypersaline lake sediment archaeal communities from the Salton Sea, California, USA - SS_3_S_2 metaG | ecosystem: Environmental > Aquatic > Non-marine Saline and Alkaline > Hypersaline >...
GATGACTGTATGGCCGTTTTCCACTTCTGCTTCCAAAGCGATCATGCTGCCGGATTCGCTGTACTTAACGGCATTGTCCAGCAGGTTGACCACGGCCTGCTCAAGGAGTGACGGATCCATTTTGAACTGCAGGTCCTCGGGATACACCGGGTTGATCCTGATATTCTTCTTGTCGGCCTCTGGCCGGCAGATCTGCAGTGCAACCCTGAATATTTCTTTAAGGGGGTGCTGTTTCAGCGTTATGGTGCGCGTGGCATCCTCCTGCTCAATACGCGACAGGGCCAACAGATCTTCAATGATGGAGTTCAGGCGGTCAACGTGCCTGGCCACGATACCCAGAAAACGGCGGTTTTCCTCGGGATCGTCAGCGCCGCCCTGATGGAGGGTCTCTACAAAGCCCTTTATGGCCGTCAGGGGTGTCTTGATTTCATGGGATACATTGGCCACGAAATCCCTGCGCATGTTTTCCAGATGCCTGAGTTGGGTGACATCGTTAAAGACAATCAGGGTGCCGATGCGTTTTTTGCTGCCATCCAGCAGGGGAGAACTTTTAACATTCAACACCCGGGCATTGTTCCGGTGAACCACAATATCGTCTTCCATGGGCTCCCGGTTGTGCAGGGCCTCGGCCACAAATCGCTGCAGGGCTGAATAGCGGATGGTTTCCTGGACACTTTGTCCCTGGACCTGGTCGGCTTCGATCCGGAACCATTGGGCGGAGGCCTGGTTAAGACTGATGATGCGCTCTTCGTTGTCCACGGCAATGAGTCCTTCGAGCATGCTGGACAACACGGTTTCCATTTCTCGCCGCTGGCTGTCGATGGTTTTGATGCGGTGATCCAATTGCTCGGCCATCCGGTTCATGGCCCTGGCCAGGTCGGCCAGCTCTTCGGCTTCGGGCAGCTTCAAGCGGTGGTCAAGCGCCCCCTGGGCAAAACGCACCGCCCCGGCCTTTAACTCCTCCACGGGCCGGCTGTACTGCCTGGAGATAATCAGGCTGATGGCGGCTGAGAACAGGGCGATGAGGAACCCGCCGATGGCGATTTGCATGTAGATGGCAGCGAACTCTTCGTCGATGGCCGTTACCGGCAGGGCGGTGCGGACCACGGCCGTTATTTCACCATGGCGGGAAAGGGGGATGGCCACATACATCATACGCTGCTGCAAGGTGTTGCTGCGCCGGACGGAAGTGCCGGTGTCTCCTTTAAGCGCCTGGACAATTTCCGGACGATCCGCATGGTTGTCCATATGCCGGGGTTCTTCCCGGGAATCGCCGATGACTTTGCCGCCGGGCAGAATAATGGTGATACGGGTTTCCGCCTGCTTGCCCGCTGTTTTACAGAACGTATCCAGCCCTTTGGTATCAATGGATTCCAGATAATGCCGGATCTGTTCCTCCAGCAAGTGGGCGCGGGCCTTGAGATCGGCGGCGGTTTGATCAAGATAGAAATGGTTTAATGACCGTGTGGCGTGCCAGCTCACCGCGAACAGGGCGAGCAGGGTAATCAGCAGATAGGAGGGGAAAAGACGCCAGATCAGTCTTTTCCGTTTTTTCATTGGGCCTCCTTGAAGCGGTAGCCCACACCCCGGACGGTTTCCACGAATTTACCGCACGAACCCAGTTTCTTGCGCAGGCCCACGATTTGAACATCCACACTGCGGTCCGTAACCGGATAGTCGCTGCCGCGCACCTCATCAACGATTTGGGAGCGGGTGAACACCCACCCCGGGCGGCGCGCCAGGAGGTACAATACCTGAAACTCGGTGAAGGTCAAATCAATTTGCCGGTCATCCGTGGTAACGCTGCGCCGACCGGGGTGTATGGTAAGGCCGTGGATTGTTAGAGCGGCGGTTTCATCACTGATTTCACTGGCCTTGCGGCGCAACACGGCCCGGATCCTGGCCAGCAGGATTTTCGGACTGAAGGGTTTGGTAATATAATCGTCGGCCCCCAGTTCCAACCCGGTAACGACGTCTGACTCCTCACCTTTGGCAGTGAGCATCACGATGGGGATATGCTGGGTTTTGGAATCCTTTTTCAAGGATTTGGCCACCTCAAGGCCGTCAATTCCCGGCAGCATGAGATCGAGCACAATCAGGTCAAAAGGCGACCTGCGCGCTTTTTTCAGGGCCTCCTCGCCATTGAGGGCGCCGTCCACCTGGTAACCTTCCCGGTTCAGGTTGAAGCGGACCAGCTCCAGAATATCCTCTTCGTCATCTACCACTAAAATGTTCTCGTTGGGCATGGTGGTACACTTTATTAAGTTAGATTATCATTAGCCAGGAAGCTGTTCAGGCCCTGGCGCCCTGTCCGCGGGCATGGAATCAAGAATTATTGTTTTATTTATAAAATCAATAGGATAAATTTATTTTTAACATAGTCTGTCTACCGGTTCCAGGTTAGCATGGGGTTAGTATTGTGTTAGAATTGCGTGGTGTCCGGCCGGGTTAGGAATGTATTCATTTATGGTCCCAACTATCCTGGAGCTTGATTATCTATCGTGTTGGTTTAATATAGATCGTGTTGGGTTAATATGGATAAAACACATTCATTGTAAGGGATGGGCAATATGAAATCAATCCAATGCATGCTCCTGTTCTTCTTCAGCCTGACATTTTTAACCCAGGTGAGCAGCGGCAGTGACACCCGGGCTACGCAGATCAGTCCGGCACCTGTAAGCGGTGCCGATTTATATGAGAACAGCCATGCACTGGTCATCGGCGTTAGTGATTATAGCGGGGGATGGCCAGATTTGCCAGGCGTGCAACAGGATATCCCGGCCGTTGAAGCCGCCCTGAAAAAGCATGGGTTTCATGTGCGGGTAGTCAAAGATCCGACCAGTGAAAAGCTTGCCCGGGAGTACACGAAATTTATCAATGAACACGGACAGGAACCCGAAAATCGCCTGGTTTTCTATTTTGCCGGACATGGCTACACATTGACTTTGGCCTATGGAGGGGAGATGGGGTATATTGTGCCCGCCAATACCCCCAATCCGCATCGTGATAAAACAGGCTTTTTGGCCAGTGCGTTGGATATGCAGCAGATCGAAGTCTATGCCAAGCGCATCCAGTCCAAACATGTCCTGTTTCTTTTTGACAGCTGTTTTTCCGGGTCAATTTTTTCATTGTCGCGGGCGGTGCCGGAGACCATCAATTACAAAACCGCCCTGCCCGTACGCCAGTTCATTACCTCCGGCGGTGCCAATGAACAGGTTGCGGACCAGAGCGTTTTTCGCCGCCAGTTCGTTGACGCCTTGAACGGTGCGGCCGATGCCAATGGCGATGGGTATGTTACCGGAGCGGAGTTGGGGGAATTCTTGCAGGATCGGGTTGTCAACTATTCAAAGGGTACCCAACACCCGCAATATGGTAAGATCCGGGACCCCAATCTCGACAAAGGCGATGTTGTTTTTGTTCTTCCAGGCGCAATTTATGTCGACGGGGTTGCTCTGGGCAGGGACGCGGAGCGTCCCGCCGATCCTGAGGCTGAAATGTGGAATCTGGTAAAAAATTCAAACCAGGTTACGGATCTTGAGAAATTCATCGCTGCATTTCCCCGGGGACGCTACCTCGCGGTGGCACAATTGAAGCTCGAACAATTGCAACGGGAACAGATCCAGCCGGAAACACGGGTTGTCGGCAAGGCAACGTTTTATGATGATTTCGACAATTCCGTTTATGATGGCGCCTTCAACGCTGGTTTATGGAAAGCCTTTAATCATGATAACGGCGTTATTCAGCAGCACAATGGCAAGTTGGTAATAAGCCGCACAAAGCGGTCGGATGATGATTTAGGACTCACAGCGCGCAATTATGATGATTTTGTCATTGACCGCCCGTTGCTTTTTGAAGCCCGGCTCATGGCGCAAAAATCTGAAAGCACTTACGTCATGATGACACTTCAAAGCGACCTGTCAACAGAAGATTACAGTGATTGCTTCATTGAATCGGAAGAAGAGGAGGCAACGGTGATATGTTCACATAATTCTGGCGGAAAAGATAAATACGATTCAAATTATATGACCGTTGACCATGGAACCTGGCACCGGGTCGGTATCGCAGTGGATCCGGCAACCATGCAATTCTCCTATTATATCGATGGCGAGGAAATGGGATCCTATATCCCTGAAAATGCAGCCCGCCTGCGAAAAGCGGAATTCGCCTTTTATATCAGCCTGTGGGGGGAGACCAAAGAAAAAATAACCGGGTATTTTGACGAAATTCGTGTGGAATGACTGATGTAATTCAGTAGGCCTTTGAGTCTCCGCATCAATCCCACATACTCAGAATCAATTCTTCATTCTGAAGGATCTTCCAACAGGATAAATGGGCCAGGAGGTTCACCTGTCTGGCATCCAGATGGATCTTCGTGATTGTGTTATAGTTTGGGAAATCGTTGTAATCAAGAATGCGCATATTCATCATCCAGCGGATTTGCCGGGTTAATTTCCTTCTCCATGATTCAACAGGATTGTTGTAAACCCAGAGGACTTTCGTGGAGAGGCCCGCCGCTATTCCGAATTTCGGATTTTCTAGCGTGGTTAGGTTCTGCACACAAAGTACCGGCTCGCTCCCCAGCACGCCGTTTGCGCCCTTGCTCGCTGCTGCGAGTTGATTGAGCAATGGGTAAAAATCAGTGCTGGGAAAAACCTGATTGTCCCGATAGATTTGGTCTTCATTGCTCAACTTCCCAAGTTCGTTTTCTGTCATATCCGCATACCTTTTGTATGCGCCGCCCTTTTTGGAGGGACAGTAGCCGAACAATGGCGGCAGGACACTGTCAACGGTCAGGCCCTGATCGTTTTCTTCAAGCGGCGTCATGCTGTTGATAAACGAGATAATGCTCGTACACGACCTTTGTAGCAGCGGCATGATTCCAGAATTTTCCAGGTTTCCACCATCCGCAAATTTAACGGTTCTTGTCTCCGGGTCTTCGGTGCTGAGATCTCCCACCGGCCAATAGGCAAATTCCGGTATCAGATCGTCGATGTCAGCCACGGTTTTGGATAGCTCGTGGAAATCTTTTTCCAGGAAGCCAAGATCTTTAAATTCATGCATTGAAAAAATGTCACCGTTTGCCTCAAGAATTTTACCTTCGAGAATGGATGCAAAAAAGGCACTGCTCAATCCTGCTGCATCGGCAAGGCAAGCCCGCGTTGGCATCTGTTGGACCGACACCTGATTCCCGGTGAGCTTTTGGGGGCGTCTGGATCCAAAGGCATAAGTGTCAAGCAAACCGCCCCCAAAAATACCTTCACCACTGTGCAGTGTATTGAAAATTCCTTCGTAAACAGGACTGATCACAAAAGGGTTCAGAGTCGAGGAATCAGAGAATACAGCGGTATTGGTAATCAGGAAAGGCCGCAAGGGATCATCGGGAACTGCGTTGAAGTCGCCAATGCTCAAACGGCCTGGATTCAATTTGATTGGATTCTCCTGAAGCCAATCCTGGGTATAGCCCATGTATTCCAATGGATTTCCCTTGGCATCCATGGCAGAAAGCCCAAAGGGCTCTAAAACCAATTTTCCGATGGTTCGAATCCAAAGCAGGGAGGCGGGATATTTGTACTTTGCGTACAATTCAATCATTGTTTTCAATAGCGCCCTGATTCCCAATCTTGTGGGTACCATCCCCAGGTTATAATAATCCAGATAATCAAGCACTTCAGCTTTGTTTTGGGTGCTGTGGTCATCCCAGGTCAATCTCTCCGGATCTTCGACCACACCGCCCAGGAAAGTATCTGCATCAATAACAGGAGGACGGAATGTATACAAAATGGATGCCCAGGTCCCGCCGGAAACAGATGAGATGCATTTGATCTTATTTTTATTCAGCAGGTTAAGGTGGTGCAATCCACGCAGTTGTCCCATGGCCGCCGTGCAGGCCCGGGAACCTCCGCCTGATAAACAAACCGCGACGCTGCCTCTCAAATCTCCAGGCGGGTCCGGTAATTCGGAACTTTCCGGATAATACGCTGCTTTGATTGGATCCTGTTGATCTGGCATCTTATAATCCTCAGGGTTCGCGCAAGAATAAGTTCGCAGATTTTCTTATGTTCAGGCACCCGCTCGGCAAGGCGCGAAAACTTAGGAATATCAGGCATATTCCTAAGTTTTCGCAACGCTGTTGAGCGGGATGAATGGGCACTGAAAATGTGAAGTAATTTATTGCTTCGAAATCAGAGGAATAATGGCCGTTTTGGGTAAAATAACCCTTCTCGGCGTTTGCCAGGATTTCCAATTCTGATTCTACAGCGACCTGGAACGCACGGTCCCGATAGGCGATGAAATTCGGTATTGCAATTGCTGCTAATATACCGATCATTGCGATAACAAAAAAACCACCAGCAACTATGGCAATGACTACACCCGCCCCACCCTTAGCTTCATGTTCCAATTTAACCAGTAAAACAGGGCCACTGCAGGATATACTATTCTTCTTATCGAGAGGGCCGGATACTAGCAAAATGAAATGGACTTGTCAAGTCTTAGAAAAATGATAAGGTATTAATATATTATAAAACTTTATACTTATTGCCCCTGACGCTGGGAAAGCGGTCGGGATCGGTGTGGGGCAGGAACTTGGCGGCTGAAAAGCGGTTCATGAACTCCTGGTTGACGTTGAGTTCCAGGTAGGTGGTCTGGTCCCGGATGGCATGGATGGCGGGAATCAAACGGGGCTGGAGCAGGGCCTGGCTGGCGCCTTCAAGGGAACTGTTGCCCAGTACCTGAAAGCGTTCCAGGGGCAGGTCGGGGAGCATGCCGATGGTGATGGCGGCGGTGGGGTCGATGAGCGAGCCGAAGGTTCCGGCCACATAAAAAGTGTCGATGTCGGTAAGGCCCAATCCCACGGAAGCGACCAGGGTTTCCAGGATGGTGTACATGGCGGCTTTGGAGCGGATCAGGCTGTCCAGGTCGGGCTGGCTCAGGGTCAGGTCCCGGCCGGTGGCCGATCGTTCGGCCGTTACTACCCTAAGATGGCTGATGCCGTTTGCGGTTTGGAAACGGGGACCGCATTCAGCGGGCATCAGCTTGCCGCGGATGTCCAGCATGCCCGCCTTGAATAGTTCGGCGGCCAGTTCGATGACCCCGGAACCGCAGATGCCCCTGGGGGGCTGGTCATCAATGGTTTTAAATTCAAATGCCCGGGTATCCGGATGGATGCGCACCCGTTCGATGACCCCCGGGGCGGCGGGCATGCCGATTTTGCTCACCCCGCCTTCCAGGGCCGGTCCGGCCGCGCCGGCGCAGGCGATCATCCAGTTCCGGTTGCCCAGGATTACTTCGGCATTGGTGCCCACGTCCACCAGCAGGGCGGTCTCCTCCCGGGTGTGCAATCCGGAATATAAGATGCCGGCGATGAGGTCGCCGCCGAAATAACTGCCCACATTGGGGAAGATGCGCACCGGGGCGACGGCCTGGATGGCCAGGTTCAGTTGGGAGGCCTGGAGCAGCGGCGGCCGGTTGGCCACGGGAATGTAGGGTTCGCGGATGATCCTGCCGGGCGGCAGGCCCAGGAACAGGTGGGTCATGGTGGTGTTGCCGGCCAGGGCCATGGCCCAGATGTTGTCAGGGGATCCGTCCGCAATGCGACACAATTCCCCAAGGCGGGTGTTGATTTCCCGGACAATGAGGCCCTGGAGCTGGTCCAGGCCGCCGCTCCGGTCGGTATGGTGGATGCGGGCCAGCACATCGGGCGCCACAGCGGTCTGGGGATTGTCAAAGGCCAGCTCGCCGATGGCGGTGAGCTGATCCAGGTCCAGCAGGCGCAGCACCACCCGGGTGGTGCCCAGGTCCACGGCCACCCCCCACACCGGGCGGCGGTCCGCTGCCGGCCGTACATCCAGGAGACGGCTGCCCTCGGGCTGGTCCGCCAGGATGCAGCGCACGCGCCATTGACTTTGGCGCAAGGTGTCCGGCAATCTTTGCAACAGTTGATAATCGATGCGCATACCGCGGATTCCGGTGGTTCGCTCCAGGGCCTGGCACAGGCGGTCCCCGTCGGCGGTGTTGTCTTTCAGGGAAGGGGGCTCCAGTTCCAGTTGGACTACCCAGGGGGCGGCGTGCGGTTTGGTGTCTGTTTCCATAATTGACCTTGAGGTATCAGTCGATTAGCGCTTCATCCCGATAAGGCTTATGGCTTTCAAACAGCTTGAGCCGCACCATGGCCTCGGGGATCAGGGCGTCCTGCTTTACCCCGCGCACTGGTCGGCAATCCGGCTGACGATTTCCCCGGCTTTGCCCTGGATCAGGTAGTGGCTGGTGCGCCGGGTCAGGGGTGTGGGTTCGGGATTGATCTCGATGATCTTGGCGCCGGCGGCCCGGGCCAGGGCGGGCAGGCTGGCGGCGGGTTCCACCACGGCCGAGGTGCCGATGACCAGCATGACATCGCAGGCTGCGGTGATTGCCTGGGAGCGCTGGAGCGGGGTGGTGGGGATCAATTCGCCGAACAGCACGCAAGCGGGCCGCCACAGGCCGCCGCAGGGGCAGCGCGGGGGCATGGCAGCCAATTCCAATTCCCGGCTGGGCTGGGTCTGGCCGCAGGTCTGGCAGCGCTGCCAGGCGAAGTTGCCATGGAACTCGATGACATCCGTGTTGCCGGCGGCCTGGTGCAGGCCGTCCACATTCTGGGTGATCACGGTGCGCAGATGCCCTGACTGCTCCAAGCGTGCCAAGCCTTCATGGGCAGCATTGGGATGGGCCCGGTCCAGGACCTGCTTCATCTCCAGAAAAAGAACCTGCCACACTTTCGCGGGATTTTTCAAAAAGGCATCGATGGTGGCAAACTCCATGGGATCGATGCGCTCCCAGACACCGCCCTTGCCGCGGAAAGGAGGGATACCGCTCTCTGCGGAGATCCCCGCACCGGTCAGGGCGACGGTGTGTCGGGCGTTGCGGATATCTTCGGCGGCCTGTTGGATGGCATGGGTACGATCCATGGGGTTCACCTACAGTTCAAACACCATGTCCGCCCCCACCACACAGCATTTCATGCTGCTGCCGGTGGAAGCGATGATCTGCTGGCAACGCTGCTCAATCGCATCCACCTCGTCGTCGGTGCGTTCCTGGTTCATGTGGAACAGGCCGAAGGACTTGACATGGGCCTCCAGGGCCAGGTTCATGGCATCGGTAAAGGATGAATGGCCCCAGAGGATCTGTTGTTCGTACTCTTCCGGGGTATACTCCGCGTCATGGAACAAAAGGTCGGCGTCCAGGGCGAATTCAAGGTAATCCTCGAATGGCCGTCCGCCGGGATGGACATAGCCCAGTTCGTTGTCGGTTAGGAAAACGAAGATTTTGCCGTCTTCAATGAACTTGTAGCCGCTGCCCTGATTGGGGTGGCTCAGGGGAATGGGCACTACTTGCATGGAACCGATGTTGAAGGCTGTGGGGTCGCCCGTTTCGTATATCAACTGGGCGCGTAGTTCGGAGTAGCGCACCGGAAAATTGGGCGGGGTCATCACCTTGGTGATCATGTTCTCCATGAACCTTTTGGGGAATGGGCAGCGGTGCATGTGAAAGCGGGATGCACGGTTGTAAAGGGGTTTGAAGAAGGGGTAGCCCATCAGATGGTCCCAATGGGCATGGGTGATGATGAAGTGGTAGATATGGCCTTCTTCCTGGATCAGCTTGTTGCCCAGCCGCCGGATACCGGTGCCGGCGTCTACGATAACCACTTCACCGCTGCGGGTGCGGATTTCAAGACAGGTAGTATCACCGCCGTATTTGAGGTATTGGGGGCCGGATACCGGTATGGAGCCCCTGGAGCCCCAGCATGTAATCCGCATGATGTCAGCCGATCTTTCCGTAGAATGTTTGCCAAATGTCGTCCTGGGTCCATTGCCTGAAAATGCGGGCTCCGCGCTGGAGCAGCACACGCTGGACTTCCCGGGCCTCGCTGCGCATCAGTCCCGACAGTATGAAGCGCTTCGGAGCGGCAAAATCCGTAGTGCTGATAATCCTTTCCATTATATCATAATGAATGTTGGCTACAAGTAATTCAACATTTCCATGGTGCCAGTTCCCCGCCGAACCCTGGACGGCCAGCACCTGTCTGCCAAGGTTGTTGAGGCGGATATTGGTCAGGGTGGTCTGCACCGCCAGGTAGTTGATATCCACGGCCAGCACCCGGGGGCAGCCCAGGCGGGCGGCCGCCAGGGCCAGGACACCCGTGCCGGTGCCCAGGTCCAGCACAGTGCCCGGGACAGCTTCGGCAAAGGCCGCTTCCAGGCCCTCCAGGCAGTCCCGGGTCGTGGGATGGGTTCCGCTGCCGAAAACCACGCCGGGATCGAGGATCAGTTTGTGTGGTGCCGGGCCCTGGTCCGGATGGCTGCCGGATACCAGCCAGGGCGGGGTGATTTGGAAAGATCCCAGGGTCATGGCTGCTGGCTGTGTTCCCTGCCACTGGGCGTAGCTCATCTCGTATTGATCGATGAGTGATGCCCGGGGATGGGAGCGGAGCAGATCCGCCATGGACTGGTCTGCGGCCCGGGAAAAAAAGACAAATGAATGGCCCTCTTCTTCCCAGGTGCCGAGATAATCGGGACCGGGCCGGGCGATGGGCCCCAGGACACCTTCCAGGTAATAGATATAGAGGTGCTCGTAAGGCTTTTGCACGCCTTGCCGCTGAGCGTTGCCGGCGGGGTTATTCATTTGAGGGCAATTGGTCCAGGTACCATTGCATGGGGTCCAGTACTGAAAAACCCAGTTCGGCCAGCTTCTTTTTCACCGGGGCGATGTTCAGGGTCAACAAGTAAAGAAATACGGCGCGTTTGTTTTCATCCCAGTAGCGGGCCACCAGGACGCTGCCGAAGGAGACGTTCATGGCGGTGACGGCATCCACGATCCGTTTCAGTTGCCCCACTTTTTCTTCCACCAGGATACAGATCAGGGTGCCGGGCTGGCCGATGCCCAGGACATTGATAAAAGATCGCAGCAAATCGCGCACGGACACGATGCCCCGCAGGTGATTGCGTTCATCCACCACCGGCAGGGCGCCGACTTTGCTGCGTTGGATCAGCAGCAGGGCGTCCTGGATGGTGTCCATGGGCGATATCTTGATCAGGTCGGTAGTCATGATATCCGCCACGGTCAGATTGACCACTTTTTCCCGTTGGCGGACGCATTCCGGATCATCCAGGCTGCAGGTCGGGTCCAGCACCAGTTCGTAGGGCATGGCGCTGCGAATGTCCCGGTCCGTAACCATGCCGATGAGCAGGTTTTGCTCCCCGACCACCGGCAGGTGGCGGATCTTATGCAGGGCCAAAAGGGACCTGGCCTCACTGACGGTCACCTGCTTGGTGACGGTGACAACCTTGCGGGTCATGGTGTTTTGAATAAACATGATGGTAAGCTCCTGGTTAACCGTTTAACAGGATGGAGACATGGTCGCGGGCCAATTCCGGCAAACGCGCAAGGCAGTAGCCGCCTTCCAGAACCGATATCAAGCGCCCCCGGGCGTGGCGCTCGGCGGAGTTCATGATGTGGGCCATAACCATGCTGTAGCCGGCCGTGGTCAGGCTGACGCCTGACATATCGTCATCTTCATGGGCGTCAAACCCGGTGGAAACCAGTATCACTTCGGGTTTGAAGCTGTCGAAGGTCGGTATGAAATCTTCCAGCATATGGGTCTGGTAATCGCTATCGCCCTGGCCCGGTAAAATGGGCAGGTTGCGGGTGAACCCCATACCTTTGCCGCGTCCCTCTTCAAAAGTGCGTCCGGTGCCGGGGAAGGCGAAGCTGGGGTGTTCATGGAGTGAGTAGTAGAACACCCGCGGGTCGTCCTCGAAGATGTGCTGGGTGCCGTTGCCGTGGTGCACGTCGAAATCGACAATGCCCACCCTTTCAAGATTCCATTGCGAGATCAGGTATCTGGCGGCAATGGCCACATTGTTGAAATAGCAGAAACCCATGGCCTCGGCGACTTCGGCGTGATGGCCCGGCGGACGTACGGCGCAAAAGGCGTTGTCCAGTTCCCCGGACATTACCTGGCGGGCCGCTTCCAATATCCCGCCCACGGCCAGCAGGGCGGCATTGAAGGTATCAAAACACATCTGGTTGTCCGGATGCAGGAAAGAGGTCCTGCCGGACATGCAGGCTCCCTCGAAGCGACTGATATAGTCCCGGTCGTGGACAGCTTCGATGTATTTGAAGTCGGGCATGACCGCTTTTAAAGTCACGAGTTTGTCCAGCAATCCGCCCTGGCTGATACCGGTGTGAATGGCCTTGAGCCGATCCGGCATCTCCGGATGATAATCGCCGGTATCGTGAAGCAGATAACGATCGTCGTGCAGGTATCCGGTACGTTTCATAAGCCGCAATCCTGTCAGGGGCGCCGCGGCCCTTAAACCGCAGCGCTCAGTTTCAAGGTATGATCCGGGTAAATATCTCAAAGGCGGCGCTGACGGCCGGATTGGATTCCTCTATCTCCATGGTGGGCCGGCCCTTGAGGTCATACTCGTAAACGGTTGAATCTTCGGGAACGGTGCCGGCCAGCTGGAGTCCGTTATCCCCAATAACCTCGTTGATGATATCGGTCATATCTTCCCGGACCTGGTTGACAATCAAAAAGGTGCGGTCCACGCCGATATTCAGGTTTTTGGCCAGGGCGTCAATGCGCGTGGCGGCCTGCAGGCCCCGGCGGGAGGTGTCCGCCACAACCAGCAATATATCCACGTTGCTGGTGGTCAGACGGCTGATATGTTCCATGCCGGCCTCGTTGTCCATGACAGTGTAGGGATAATTGTCCGCCAGGCGTTCCAGCAGGTTGGTCAGAATCGTATTGGCCGCACAATAGCAGCCCGCGCCCTCGGGCTGGCCCATGACCAAAAGATCGTATCCGTCCGCTTCGATGACAGCCTGCTCCAAGCGCATGGACATGAATATATCCTTGGTCATGCCGTCGGGCACCTTGCCTTTTTTCATATCTTCCCTGGCATCGCCGATGGTATCGGTGACCTTGAGGCCCAGAACTTCATTGAAATTGGCGTTGCTATCCGCATCCACCGCCAGAATTGGTGTTTTTTGCCGTTTCAGCAGGTATTTGACTAAAAGTCCGGCCATGGTGGTCTTGCCGCAGCCGCCCTTGCCGGCCAGTGCAATGGAAAAACGTTTTTTGCTCATGTTTACTTTCCAGTTTTGATGAAATGGTTTCAATAAAAGGCAATTTACAAATACTATAAATCATTGATATGGAAGTAATTGTACGCCTTGATTGTAATGAACGCACAACCTTAACATATTTTATTTGCAACTGTCACCCTGTTGCAGATGTTAACAGCTTGCACGGGGTGGGGGGCTGTGATATTTTTCCGGAATTTCCCGGACCCACACTCCCGGCGTCGGCTCGTCTGTGGGTTGCGGTGCCGCCGCAGCCCGGACAAGCCGGCACGCCCTGGCAAAAGGATTATGACATGCCGAGCATTCGCAAAATCGGCGTTATCGGTCGCACATATCGGCATTTGAACCGTTATCGGCGCATCCTGGCGGTGCTGATTAAATACGGGTACGGCGATTTGGTGGATCACTTGAAGATCGACCAGTACATCGAAGTGGGGCTGCAGCTCATTACCCGTTCCAAAGGCGACCGGATCGAACGTTATTCCCGGGGCAAACGGCTGCGCCTGGCCCTGGAGGAGTTGGGGCCGACCTTCATTAAACTGGGCCAGATCCTGTCCACCCGCCCGGATTTGATTCCCGTGGAGTTGATCCGCGAACTCGCCAAACTCCAGGATAAGGTGCCGTCCTTCGCCTTTGAAGATGTCCAGCGGATCCTCAAGTCCGAACTGGGCCGGCCTCCGGAGGAGGTATTCGCCCATTTTGAAGCCGTGCCCCTGGCCTCGGCCTCCATCGGTCAGGTGCACCGGGCAGAGTTACTGGACGGCGAAGCCGTGGCCGTGAAAGTCCAGCGGCCGGGAATCCGTAAGATCATCGAGGTGGACCTGGAGATCATGCTTCACCTGGCGACGCTCATGGAACGCCATGTGGATGAGCTGAGC
>Ga0180436_10003673_pt1 | contig 13995 bp, 18 predicted proteins | sample SS_ome_2_FD_132434 | JGI IMG/M metagenome (GOLD analysis project Ga0180436, IMG submission 132434) | Hypersaline lake sediment archaeal communities from the Salton Sea, California, USA - SS_3_S_2 metaG | ecosystem: Environmental > Aquatic > Non-marine Saline and Alkaline > Hypersaline >...
ACGATCTTATTTTGTCGCATTCCCACCGACTTCGCACGGCGCTCCCGCTTTCCTTTATACTCTTCCAGGTATTCCAAAGGCGAACGATCATCAGTGGTATCCTCGCATAACTTGTCAACGATCTTCTGGAAATCGTCACCGTTATTCTTTAAGATGTCTGCTATTGAAGGCATATTCAACTTTCTTTTAAAATAGAATTGTTTGTTGTGCTTAAAAGAATCCATAGGATTCTTTTGACCCTGGCTTTTCTTCTTCTGTTTTTTCGAGTTTGAATTCCAGGAACTCCCGCATCATTAGCATGTCCATAAAGTCAGGAGAGTGCCCGATAATGGTTTTCATCTGCTCTTTTGGGATAATACAGAGCTTGCCATCCATATCCATTCTATCCCGTTTAATCGCTCTGCGCTCCTCAATGATATGGTCACGGATACTTTTCCCATCAACAATCTTTTCGGCCACTTCAGGGGAGATATAAAGCCCGTCTGTATTGATTCGCTCACCCAGCTTGTAATACATCTGCGTTTTACGGTTCTTGTAGTTTTCCCCCTTCATTGGCCTTGCGCCGTTCTTGAAGGCTCTAGCGTTCTTAATGAATCCGTCTATAAACGATCCTGCTCCGTCATCATCATAAACGATATTACTTTGAGGAACCTTGTATTTTTTTGCAAGGGCTTTCAAAACTCTGATTATATCATCTCCCTTTGCAATCGGCAGGACTTCAATATCAATCAGTCTCCACCCATCCCATACGCCGATCACAAGAAGGTCGGAGCCTTTCAGGGCTATATCTGCCGTGATACACTTCCGGCCCCGCTCAATGAAGTCATTGGAAAATGTGTCCTTGAGCTTAATGTAGTTGATCAAATCATTCCCGGCCGAGCTAATCTTCCAGTTTCCATCCAACAGAGCTGCCCGGTCTTCATCGCTTTGCGCCATCAGGTTCCCCAAGTAGCCGGGATCTTTTCGCAAAAGCTCAACATTGTTGTAAATGCTCCCTGGAATGAACGTGACCGACTTGACCAGATCATCCGTGTTGATAGTCGGATCTGCTTCGAGTAGCTTATCAACGATGTGCGGAACCTTATCGAGAACTTCTTTTTTCGAATTTCCCCAAACGTAGTTATTTCCGTCTCGCATGAAATAACGAAGCTTACCGCATCGCTCCTTGATAGGTAGTCCGTAGTTCTTGCTTTCCGGATCCTGTTCGATCCACCATTCAATGAAGTTGGCAACCCAGCTGTCAGGATCAGGGTTGCAGGTTGCACGTACATAAGGTTTAACTCCGCATGCTGAGCGGTTACGGGAAAGGAGATAAAAGAACATCTTCTCTGTGAAGTGGGTCACCTCATCAAAGCCGATAAACGGGATCTGAGACCCTTGCCAATCGAGAACGTTTTTTTCGTATTCTAAATGAGAAAACTTCATTTTTGATCCAGATGGGAATTTCCATGAAAGGTTTGATTCTCTGGGAAATCCCCCGGCTGCGTGCCATAGGCTCAGTGACGTGTCCCATAGTCCCCCTTCAGAAGTGATTTGGGGGGAGGTTCTACGAAAAATAACACCCCCAAAGTTTGGATTGGGAATATATCTCAGTGCTTCCATAAGCAAGGCAAATGTCTTGCCAGCTCCAGCAGCTCCTCCACCGATCGCAATATCGGCAGGGGAAGATAGAAAGTCTTGCTGGAATCCTTCTTGGGGTTGGATGGTTTTTGTTGCCATTATTTACCTCCCGTTGTTTGGCAGGACAATAACAGTTTGTTGTTGCTCTTTCTGCTTGTTGTCTTTTTCATAAAAACCGAGATGTTTGGCTAGTTTTTCGATCGCGTCCAGCTTGTTGTAAACCTTCACGGTTGTTATAACTTTATTCCCAGACTGGGTTTGCAATTCGGTTACCTTGATTTCTGAAATTGATTTTGCCACGGCATCCGGCAGGGTATGGATGTTTTTCACCTGCCCTGATTCCTCAATCAATTCTTTGGGATTCAACAGCATCACATCTCGAAGCTCTTGAATCAAAGTGTCAATAGTGATCTCATTTCGTTTGGCGGTTTCCGTTTGTAATTGTTTGACCCTACCCAAAACCTCACCATTCCGCATAAGATCTGAAGCTCTTCGATGAACTACATCTTCTTTCCATTTAAGGGACGCTGGGTAAGCTCTACGATATGCCTCAGACTGGTTCCCTGTCTCAACAAAGTAGGTGCAGAATGTTTCTTGTTTTGGTGTCATGCTCATTTAGTGCATTCAATTTCTTTTTCTTTTACTGCCTTCTCATATTCATCAATGGCGACGATCATCATTGCCGTGGCCCACCCCAGCGGGTTGTTATCGTTCGGGATACTGGTTTTTGAATAATACAATTCAGGGACCTGCCAGTCGTTTTTCCCGGCAATCACGATTAACTTATTCAGATAATATTTTGCCTTCCCCAGATCTCCTCTTTGCGCATAAATAATGGCGAAGTAAGCAAACCCGAAGCACCACTCCGCTTCATGTCCGTTTAGCTTTCCGTCCAGCATTTTGTTGTACATCCCGCCAAACGCCTCAATGGTTTCCGGGTTGGCAAGGTTGTAATATTTATCCCCCGCATAACGGGCCACGCCGTTTTTGCGTTCAAGGACAGTATGCACCCTACCCAATAGCACTTCTGCCATATACGGATCAACCACACGATGAGGCCAAATAAGCGTTAATAAAGCCAAATCAACACTTCGGGTCTTCGTTTCGTAAGGAAGTATTTCAGAAAGCGTTTCGGCACCTTTTCGAATTGATTCTTCTGAGACGACAAAGCCGAGTTTTTTCATTTCGTATAGTCCGCGCAAAACCGAGGCCACCGAAGAACTACGTTTCCGTTCCTCGCCCTCTTCCCACGCGCCGGAATCGGAGAAGTCCCAATATCGAAGGGCCTCCAAAGCGTCAATCAGCTTTTGCAAAACTTCCCGGTCGGCTTCATTTCGGAGAATGGTCAATCCTTCCTGTTCGCCTAAAGCAACGCCCTGAAGGATGTAACCCAACGCATCCAGCTGAAGGTTTCCCCACTGCGTTTCAATTTCGCGCAAATCGGGATAAAACCGGGGATGGATAATCCTTCTTGCATCGATGGGAAATGGCTGATTGATCAGCCAGCTGATCTTATTATCGTAGTTATCTTCCAGCCCGTGCAGGTAATCCAGGATCGTCTGCCAGGTCTGAATATATTTGTCAGGATCGTTCTCAAGGTTCGGATAGGCCTGATAAAATACATCTCTGATCCAAACATATTTCCGGTAATGTTCTCCGGAGGATGCCACATACAGCCCATTGTCCAGCCTTAGGCTGCGGTTAGTGGTGTATAGTCTTTCCTTAATCGCTTTTAGCTCTTTCATCTGCTCACGGTTTTAAGGGGCTTATTTCCTTAAAATAGAAACCGTGAGTAGGGTTTTGATATAATATAAATGTTGTTAATTGACCGGGGCCTTTTTTTAGCTTCCCGTTCATCGAAGACTTTTTTTGCCAGCTCGACAATGGTATTATGTTCATCTCTCCGTCCTTTGTCGTAGAATTCAAGACAGAGGTCGGTTAATGCTTTGAGTTCGTCTTGCAATTGCTTGATCCTTGCCGTAATCTTGCCGTTTTCCAGTAGTTCTGCAGCTTTTCGATTGATTGTGCTGGCTTGCATGTTATCGCAGTCGTAAACCATTCGGTAGGCCTCGGAGGCGTTGCCGGTTTCGATGTAGGCGTGACAGAATTTTTCTTGCTTTATGGTGAGTTGGGACATGCTTTTCTTTAAAATAGAGAGGCATGACCAGAACAACGAGTAGTGATATGGACGTTAAAAAATAATACACCGATGTTTTTATATATTTGTTGTGGTTAACTATTAAAAAAGATGAGAAATGGAGATTCTAAGCATTGTTATAGAAATAAGCATATTGCTTATCGGGCTTTATTTAATATTTATAAAGAGTTATTTAACTGAAAAAGGAAAAAGCGTCGCACTTAAAGAGGATCTTGATGGATTGACAAGAGAAGTTGAATCTGTTAAGAATGAATTTATTCAAGAGCAAGAGATTTTAAAAACGGATTTGCAGCGAGTTTTAAGTAATGAGGTATCATATAGAAATGAGGAGAGAGAGGCTTTAATTCAATTCCATCGACTGATAAACGAATGGTTTTATTCAATTAGAGAGGTGAAATTTCATAATTACAATAAAACAAATATCGACTCATTTATTAACACTCAAAACAAGATTACTTCGTATTACTCAAAGACTTCTGTTGCAAAGTCAAAAATTGAACTGCTCGTGGAGGATAAGGAGCTTGTTTTGCTTTCTTCAGAATTGTATTTAGATGTGTTAGCTCTAAATAATTTTACAGAAATAAAATTTCTAAAATTAAAGCACAATTTTGAAAGACAAAAAGCTCTTGCAGAACGAGTGTTGATCGTAATGGAAACTAATAAAGATGATAAAGATTTTTTTCAACAAAGTGCTAATCAAGATACATTTCACAAAGAAGAGGCGAGTAGTATAATAGGCCAATATCTTATTGATATTGAACCTAAGATTAAGGATATACAACAAACAGAAAAAAGATTCACCGGGCAGGTAAAAGAGTATTTGAAAAAATAAGTCTATAGAATCTCAATCTTTAAAATAAAAGAAGCGCAAAGTTTGAACCATGCGCTTATTTTTTCACCCCCATTTCGTCGTTTTAAAACTCCCTGCAACTCCTTCTGCCCAGAAATCCCAGAAAGCTGTTTTTAACACTACTCCAAGCCATATAATCAGGACAAACACCCAATTGAGCGGGTGCCATGCCACCACCTTCTCGCATCGTAGTGGTGGTAGTTTTTCCCTGGGTTCATACCAAATCCGATACATCCCTAAAAAGATGGCTAGTTTTTGAAAGACGTTCATTTGCTTAATGCGGTCTTTTCGTTTTTGTTTTAGATCATTCATAATTAAAGTGTGTTAAAACGGCCATTCTTCGCCGAGTGATAAAATGTAATATTGCTTATCTGGTTTTGCTCCCCATTCGGATTTCCCTAGCCCGACTCTCAACCCTTTACAGTGTATCCTAAACTGTGATCTATTCTTTGCATAGCCATTGGAAAAACAAATAGTCACATCGGAGGGGTGGTAATACTTTCCTTTGATCTTAATTTTCCCGTCTTTGAAAACTCGATTCCAAAACGGTTTGATTTCTCTGTACTCTTCGAGCTTTTCTCCCGACTGGATCATGTCGAACCATTTACGAGTTAGATTCAGGTGAAGAGCCGGGATTTCTTGGGTTGATTTGTTCATGATTGCTCTGTTTTTGGAAATTCCTGATAAGCTTTGCCGTCCAATTCATTCCCGGCTTTCTTTTTTCCGACTTTCTGCATATATACAGGAGATAAATGTTCACCTGCTATTATATACTCTTTTCCGTCATTCCCCAGTACGATGTATTTTTCTTTAATCCTCTGTTCAGGAGTTAAGGAAACTTCTTTGTATTCTCCCCACTGCTTGAAGAAAAACGGCACCCCGGCCTCTTTACACTGATCCCGAACCGAGCGCACCCAATCGAGGTGCATGGGGCGGGCTTTGTGGCCGGTTTCTCCTCCGAGGATTACCCAATCTATTTTATTAGGATGCCAATCGCAATAAGTACCTTCTCCATCCACACCAGATTGCTCACCTGTCAAATAATTCACATAGTGACTTCCATCACTTTCTATTATATCACTCAATTCAATCTTACTCAACATCGGCTCAATACTGACAAAACGTTTAGCAGCTGGAATGTCTAGCAGGATCGGGATTCGCTTATTAGCTTGCTCTTGATTCTCAGCGGTTACGCCGATCCATACATGAGGATAGCCCTCTGCAAATTTCTCATTAAAGCCTCTTGATTCGAAGTATTCAACCATTCTTTCTGGTCGTTTGGTCAGGATTTGGTAAGTGTGGTGGTCGTGCATTCCGATAACTCCAAACACGGTATCAATCCATTCGAAAGGGACTGATTCGTGGAATAAATCACCCATGGAGCAAACGAAAATCATTCGGGGCTTTTTCCAATGGCAGGGTTTTTCAAATGCAGATTTGACCATGGAAGTTTGACCGCTCCATTTAGGTGCAAGTTGGATGACTCCATTTTTCTTTTGCCCAATACCAATAACATCTACGTAAGCGCTCCATGTATCAGAAGTATCATTGCTTGCAAGTGCATGCGCCAATCTGTACGCCATCTTCTCGGCATAGCAGTTTTCACAACCTGGACTAATTTTGCTACATCCGACTATTGGGTTCCATGTTTCTTGGGTCCATTCGATTTTACTCATGATATTGATTTTAAGGTTCCTACTCTTCATCTATTACAAAACATAATTTTTGATACGAATCGTCTGGGTCGTCACAATCTTCATAGAAAGTCAATACCTTTTCTTTTGCAGTATTGACAAGCCCGTAGGAATACTCCCCGCTATTGGAAGTACATACAACGTCCATCTCGGGATCTGCTTTTTGCAGTTTTTCAATTAATTCTTTTACTTTCATAACTTTTGTTTTTTATCTATTAAATAAAAAGCAAGCAACCTGTCATAATATGGCTTATAGGCTCGCTTCCCCGGGTTGCATTTCAAGATAGAGAGGTGTGATTCCACGAACTTTTCAGGATCCGTGATTAGGGTGGCCGGATCGAGGCGAACAGGGCCGGTTGGGGTTCCGTTCGCCTCGAAATATTCCTGAATCTCGGTCACGTGAGGGGGTGTGTCGCTCATTATCCTGCTTTTGCGTCATGCTCAATCAGATCAAACAAGGTTGGAGTGTTGATCTTATGATGGATTGATTTCACATAGAACAGGCCGTCCCGGTAATATTCCGGGTTAAGCTCTATTGCTATCGCTTTCCGGTTCATTTTTAAGGCCTGATAAGGGGTTGAGAGTAACCCGCCAAAAGGGTCCAAAACCACGTTGCCAACGTTGGAAAAACGGTTGATCAGCCGTTCAATAATTTCTAACTGCAGGGGGCAGATGTGCTTCTCTTTTTTACTGGAAACCTGTTTCGCGTTCAGGGTATTGGTCCGCTGAATATCATCCCACACAAACTCATTGTTTGAGATGGGGGGAACGGTCATAAACTTCCGGCTTAGTTTGCTATTTTGGTCCAGTTCCCGGCTCAGTTTTTTGTGTGCCTCAAAATCATACAGCCCTTCTTTCTGATATTTCTTCCAGGTCCTCACCACCTGTTTCAGGTCGCGTTTTGCCAGTTCTTCCACGTTGACCAGCCGGTTTCCCGAACAACGCCAAAAAGCATGGGCGTCGAGCTGCCAAAGGTCCACCGGGTATTCATCTTTCTCTTTTTTCACAGGCTCGTCAGCATAAGCATTGTTGAGTTCAGAAGGGGCCTTGCGAAATAAAAGAATGTATTCAGGCAATCCTACTCCCATTTTGGTTGCATCTTTGCATTGCTCCGACCATCCCAGCCGGTAAGTCTGGTTATTCTCAGCCACGACGTCGGTGGTTACGGTAATTTTACCCATCAGGTAGAATCCGTGCTTAACAAAATGCCTGACGGTTTCCCCGCTAAAATCTTCAATTGTAGTGAACGAAGTGCCGTTTTGGTAGCTGTATCTGATACGGTCCTTTACATGTACAGCGCAAATATGGCCCGGCTTCAGCACCCGGAGCAGATTTGGGGTAAGGAAATCCATCTGTTTAAAAAACTCCAAGTTCCCGTTGTTGTGCCCGTAGTCATTATAAAAATCGGAATATTCGTAATGGTCCCCGAACGGGATCGATGTCACAATCAAGTCTACGGAGTTGTCTTTGATTTCTTTTTTATCCGCTAAAACGACCGTGTTATCATTGTTATACAACGTGGCATTGCCAATTTGTATTTTGTCTCCTGTGTTAAATACCTGTCTTTCCATTTGGCTCCTGATTAAATCGGTGTTTAGTCCGTATTCCTTTACAAGTGAAATCATTTCCTGTTGTAGTTCGTTGTGTTTGGCCCACTTCTCGTTTAAGGTCCGCAAAACATGCTGTTCGTTCTGGGTGTAGATAATGTGGATATTCACCTCTTTATCTTGCCCGTAGCGATAGATCCGGTGAACCGCCTGGATGAAATCATTGAACTTGTAGTTGATCCCTACGAAAATGGCATTATTGCAATATCCCTGAAAGTTACAACCGCTCCCGGCAATTTCAGGCTTGGTGGTCAGGTATTGAAATTCTCCGTTCGAGAAATCAATCAGGTTCTTCTCTTTGATTTCGTTTTTCTGTGCTCCAAAGACACTTCGATTGGATAACCACTTGAGTTGAAATTCAAGCTCCCTTCTTTCATCTTCCAGATGGTGCCAGAAAATGTAATTTTCAGCACCCGCAACCAGTTTTAAATCCGCAAAAACATTGTCAGTGACAACATGAGGGAGGTTATTTTTCAAGTTGGTTAATACTACTTGCGTATGACTACATTCCTCCAACCGGAACAGCGTTTCTGACGATGGGTATTTGTAAATCCCACCAATTACGACATCTAGATAGCCGATTGAAAATTGTTCTTTCTTGGTAGTTTTAGATTGAGAGATAATGTCAATGGTTTTCCTGACCCTTACCTCGATACTGTCCCGTTTCTCCCTTGAAGCGTCAACAAGGCTCTTCGTATTGTCTTTAAAAAGAACTGCGTTACCGTATTTGTCGGTTATCTGACCGTCCGGCTGATATTCCACACAATGTTCAATCACATTTAGTTTCGGCAGGTCATATCCGATGTCATCGTACCCCAAATCCGAAGGCTTATTAATGAAAACCGCCCATGTGCTCACCCATTGCCAGAATTCTTTTTTCTTCGTTTCCAATAGCTGCAGGTCGCCGGCCTTGGTGGAATTTCGTTTGAAAAACCGGGTCAGCAAGTGCCCCCTGGAAGCTACGCCAAGATAATCGGCATAATTGAGCAGTTCAATAAAATCATTCGGGGAAGGGGTCGCCGTGGCCACAAAACGGTAAGGGACCTTTTTAAAATAGCTCAGGATGTAGTTGGTGGTTTCCGTTTTCAGGTTCCGCAAAATAGATGCTTCGTCAAACGATACCCCGGAGAATTTCGAAGGGTCAATGTCCCCTTTCCGGATCCTTTCGTAGTTGGTGAGGTAAATTTTGTTTTCATACGATTCAATCCCTTCCGTGTCGGTAATGTATTGGATCTCATAACCTGTGCCCAACTTCTGATTATCCCGCTTAAACTCCCCAACCACCCCTAACGGGCAGGCGATCAGGAACGGTTTATTTTCTTTTTTGATGCAATTTACCGCATTGATCAACTGCATAAAGGTCTTACCCAATCCAAAACTTGCAAATATGGCCCTCCTTCCTCCGCGGACCGTCCAGTCGCAAATATCTTTTTGGTGAGGTTTCGCGATTTCCGGCAGCCAGACCGGTTCAAACCCGAACGATTCTGAGATGATGGCCTTTTTTTTCAGAAAGGCTAAATATTCTTCGTTTGTTGACATAACTTTTCTGTGTTAGAATAAACTCAACTGTTGTTCTTTTTTCTCTTTTGGTGTGTTGCAAAGCTTCTCTCTCAATAGCTTTTGAACGCCCTGATAAATGCTGTAAAGTTCTGCCGGGCTTTCATTTCCTCCCCATTCGCTGAAGTTATTTCCGTGGAAAAATTTGAATTCGAAGATCTCACGGGCTTTGGATGACAGCTGTAAATCATCCAGCAGATTTCTCACCCGGTTAAACTTTTCAAGGATCTCCCCGGAGCGGTCAATATCTGAATCCTCATCATCAAGGATGTCCAGCCGGGTGAAGTCCACGTTCCCGTCTTTTTTGATTGGCCGGTTCTTGTACCGGTAAGGAGACGTAGGAGAAAAAACATTCATCTTGATCATGTTCAGGATGAAGAAATCCAACTCCGTGTAACCGTTTTTCTTTCGGGAAAGCATATCAAGCAGCCGGGATTCCTCATTTCGGGTCATCAGCATCAGAAGAACTTCGTTTAAAACATCGTTTGCCTGTTCTTCAATTTTTGCCAGAGAGCAATGAAAAAGAGCGTAGTCCAGCCATCGGTCATAACGCTTTGCAATGTAAATTTCCAGTTCTTTTGCTGCCATGGTACGGATTTATTTTGTTAAGTTTGTGGTGGTGAAGGTCCGTCGTTTGGCGGGCTTTTTCATTCCAGCATCAGCTCGCCTTGCATAGTCTTTCGCAGCGTTGGAACCGCAATCGGCTTGTTGCTGCTATAAGGGCCTGCCGTGCAATACCCGGTCAGTAGGTTGTAATTCATACAGATTTCATCGGTATTGTAGTGCCCCTCTTTGAAAGGTTCGTACTTGCTTTCCGGCACGATCTTTACTTCTCTGGTTCTGCATCCCATAGCTTTTCGTTTTTCAGGTTAAAAACTACGCCATCGCAATGATTTTTCCCCTGGGCCCCTTCGATTTTGCCAATTGGGAAATGCTCACATGCGAACAGCTCTTCCTGTTCGTCAAAGAAACACCCGGTGCAATTATCGGCAGGCGTTTCAACCGCTTTAAAATCTTCCGGTTTTAAATTCGTTGTCTTCATTTTGTCTAACTTGTCATTTACTCTTTTGGGTTGGTATCTAAAAGTTTTAAAATCCCTTTTGCCCGGTCCATCAACGGCATAGGATCCGGGGTTTCTGCTTTCAAAACAGCATCTCCCCTTTCCTTTCGGTATTCCCGGAAAGCGCGCAGAATTTCCACCCCGTCCACCCGTCCGAAGAATGATCCGTAATGCCCGGTTTTCAGACGGTTGAAAACAAGGGTCAGTTCGGCCAGATTGTAGAAATAAAAGTCGCTGTACAGCAACCTTGCCGTCTCCTGGATCTGCCGGTCCGACATCTTCCCCTCCTCCCGGACGTTCACGAAATCGTTCAGCACAATGATCATCGCCTCAATGGTTAGAAGAGGGAGATCCTGCTTGTAGAATTTCGCCAGTTCCGAGAGTTTCAGCACATTGGATTGATACGCCTGCATGGCGGTTTTTACTCCCATGTACCGCAACGAAAGAAAGTCCGGATTGCATTTTGCCAGGAAACTTTGTGCATCCGGGCACGCCTTTTTCAGGCTCACTTCCCGTTTGTCACAGGTTTGCAGCCCTGCGGAGGAAGCTTTCCTTGGCATCCTCGATTCGGGAAGGTTTGGATTTTCCCTGATTTCCCCGATTTTTTTCATTTTTTGGCCTCCTCTCTTTTTCAAGTTTTTTCGCCCAGTTGTTGGAATTCCACCCGCCATCTTCAAAATTTTGTTCAATAGAGCCCAGAAAAGCCTTAAATCCGTGCGTTCTCTCCTGAGTTAAGGATTTATATTCCCGATAGGCTGAAAACTGCTCTATGAAACGATTTAGGCGGTCTGTGGACTTTAAAACGTTCAGCATCGTGGTCGCATCGCGCAACCTGGGGAAATCATTCATTTCGGAAAACCCGAAATAGTCTAAGACCTCTTTTGCGGTTTTTGAAACCAAAGGATCTTCCTCACGCGCGTTACACCCATCAATATTTACTTTACTTTTCTTTACTTTGTCGCAAACTGACTGAGTTTTGAGCGATTCTTCCGGAAGTTTGGTAGATTCTTCCGGAAGTTTGATCACTTCTTCCAGAAGTTGAATATTTTCAGGGATTGAATAATTGGTTCGTTTAGCTTTTTTGCTCCAATCGAGATATCGTTTCTGAATCGCTAATGAGGTTAATATCCTCCCACGAGTGAGCAATCCTTTATCAAAAAGGCCCACAACACCGCAGTAGTTTACAATCTCATTAACCAATGATTCTTTAATCCCAAAGTAATCGGCCACGTCAAAGGCAGTATTTTCATCCCACACAAGGAAACAACCTTTTACTCTGTATATCTCGCATAGCAAATAATCATAAACCGCAATCCCGGCTGGTCCAAAATCCTTTTTTAATCGCTTAATTTTTATGTCCTGATACCGGTCAGTTTCAACACTGTAATAAGCAAAGCCTGTTTTGTAGTTTGCCATAGTTTGCCTGATTTTACCCCGTTCGGTTTAATTTTATCATAACTCCCATTTTGTTAACCTTTTTGTTGATGTAAAAAATTTTTCAAAAAAAGTGCCCGTGGTCGGCTTCGCTTGGATTGCAATTGTGAACCGTGTGGTCCTTTTCTTCGTCGCTTTCGTCATAGGCTGAAAATATCCGGTCGGCTTCTTTCCGGATCTCTTTTTTGACCCAATAGACCAGGGCGCAAACCATAAATCCCACAAAAAGCATAGCAATTAAATCTGTTATTGGAATTGTATTCATAAACCCTCCTCCTTTTTTTGGTTAATACTTTGAACCGCATCCCGGACTCGAACCGGGGCCAAAGGTTCTACCCACTGAACTAAAGCGGTTACCTATTCTAAATCTGAACTAAACTGCGGTCGTGCCACTATGGTAGGCGGAATATCACGGCCAATCTAAACGAAAAATTAATCGGGGTCCGGGGCGAACCGAATCGCCCTGCGTGGCTACTATACTTCTCCACGTCTTGCGGAACATGTGCAAGCCGGACCAGTGGCTTTTTTAACCTAGCAGGGGAGCCAAGCACCTGCCCTAAACCTATTTTACATTTTACCAAGCAAAAGCCGTAAACGCTCACATTGGTTAAGCGAACGGTTTTTACTTGCCGTTCAACAAGCTTCGATATATTTTGGAGGTGCCGGCATGGTGGCCGGAAATCTCACCTCCTGAAAAGTGCCGGTATGGTAGCCGGAAAATCACTTTCCATTCTTTGATAATAATTCTCACAAATAAGTGGCATGAACACGCCTCATGCCTGGCGCCCGGATCTGCCCTCCGGGTTATCGTAGTTTACAATATGTCAATGAACTCTTTTGGTGTGATGGAGGCAGGATTCGAACCTGCATGAAACTGTCCTTTTCAAAACACGTCTGATTTTACTCAGTTAGACCGTCATCAATTTCTATTAGCGTCTACCAATTCCGCCACTCCATCATATAAGGCCGGGCCCCAATTCCCGGCCTTGGATACTAAATTCTACACGGGGTGTTATTGCTCAATAATCACCATGTCCGGACAGGTTGCCTCAACCTCTTTAAGTTGTTCATCAATCGCTGTGTCTCTTACTTTAGAAACTACGTCCATGGCTTCAGGAGAGATCAGCGTCACATTAAAAGTGTTTGGATTGACGTAAATCTCAATTTCCAATTCCGCCTTAGGCTGGCCTTTGAAGATGGGGACATGAATTTTAAACGATTGCGGAATATTCATCTGAATGACCCGCTGAACAATCATTTCTTTTACATTACCCCGGTTGTCATTCTCCCTGTCAATCTCCTTGTCCGCTTTAATCTTTAGGGATTGCAATTCAGAAGATAGCTTCATGGCCGTTTGAATATCCGAGAAGCTTGAACGATTCATTTTGATGAATTCAGACAAAGCCTTGTTAGTCCACTGCTGGCCGGTATTCACTTCCCATTTTTCAAAATCCGGATGAATTTCCAGGCTTCCAATAACAGAACCTTTGAAATAATTGGTTTCGTCGAGATTTAGAGCAATCGTCATTTTATTCCGGTCCACCAATACATGACACTGCTTTTGCTCAATCGTATCCACACGTTTTTTAAGAAATCGTACAGGGGTATCAATAATCCCCGAAATATTCAATTTTAATTGCTCCCGTTTTGGCAAAGCTTGTCCTTCCAAAATCTCAAGGGTTTTCACTCCCCCTGTTACGTTGATTTCAATTTTTTCTTTCATAGCTTAATCTTCTGTTCCGTTTTTATTAATCGTAAAAATTGAGGTCTGGCGTTCTGTTGGTCCCAGTGGGCGTGAGCTGATCAGGCGTCCTTGTGTGTCATACAAGGACATCATGCCCTCGTCCTGATAATCGAATTCAAAAGCAGTCCCTTTTTCGCTTTTGGCTTTGAATTGAAGCATCTCCAACAATTCATTCTTTTCGCCTTTTAGCTTTTTTAACCGTTCCTGATATTCCTTTCTTATCGATTTCAATTCCGATTCTTCTTTCGAAATCATGAGAGAGGCTTGGAAG
>Ga0180436_10003674_pt1 | contig 13994 bp, 7 predicted proteins | sample SS_ome_2_FD_132434 | JGI IMG/M metagenome (GOLD analysis project Ga0180436, IMG submission 132434) | Hypersaline lake sediment archaeal communities from the Salton Sea, California, USA - SS_3_S_2 metaG | ecosystem: Environmental > Aquatic > Non-marine Saline and Alkaline > Hypersaline > Sediment...
ACTCTACTCCGGTTTCCGAAGAATCCGTTTCGCGTTCGACTTGCATGCCTAATCCACGCCGCCAGCGTTCATTCTGAGCCAGGATCAAACTCTCCGTTGTAGTTTTATTCCTGGTTGCCATCCACACCGTGGATGGCAGCGTTTTCGGAATTCAAAGACCGAAACCCCAAAGGGGTCACGCGTAGTCATACGCGCTCCCTCGGGGTCCGCGTCAAACTTACTGGTTTGGCACGCTATTCATATGTCAAAGAGCTTGTTGCGGCTCGGCCCATTTTTGGGCACGAGCATGTTATTCTAGTGAACCCGGGGACCCGAGTCAAGCAGTTTCTTCGTCCCCGCTCCACTTTTTTCGCGCGTCACATGGGGACAGTCTCAGAGCTCCTGAGGGAGCCCCCCGGCCGTCCTCTACGCCTTCCTGTCGTGGTAGTTCACGTTCTCTGGAAGGATCCGAACGAACCGCCTCTTCCCCGCCTGGAGAAGCCTCGGCCCGTCCAGCGCGACAACGAAGTCTACATCACGGACGGGTTCCCCGTCAAGTCGAAAACCACCCTGTTTGATCAGGCGTCTCGCCTCTCCGTTGGACCCGGCCAGGCCGGCCGCCGTGATCAGCGCGACCACCCACACGCCGGTCCCGTCCTCCGACGCGGGCACGTCGATGGCGGGCTCCGGGATCTCGTCAGGAAGCCCCTTCTGCGCGAAGATCCGGTCGAACTCGGTCTCCGCGGCCAGGGCGTCGTCCTCATTGTAGTAGAGCGCCACGAGCGCACGCGCGAGCCGGCGCTTGAGGTCGCGCGGGTTGATCCCCGGCGTCGCCAGCTGCTTCTTCACCGCGGCGAGCTCCTCCCCGCGCAGTGACACGGCGAGCTCGAAGTAGCGAGCGATCATCGTGTCGGGAATCGACATCGTCTTGCCGTATATCTCCTTCGGCGGCTCGGAGATGCCGATGTAGTTCCCGATGCTCTTGCTCATCCGCTTGACGCCGTCGGTCCCCTCGAGCACCGGGAGCAGCATCACGATCTGCGGCTCCATCCCGTATGCGCGCTGCAGCTCGCGGCCGACGAGACAGTTGAACTTCTGCTCCGTCGCGCCCAGCTCGATGTCGGACTTGATCGCGACCGAGTCGTATCCCTGCATCAGCGGGTAGAAGAGCTCGTGGATGCTGATCGGCTGCTGGCTCTGGAAGCGGTTGGTGAAGTCATCCCGTTCGAGGATCTGTGCGATCGTGTACCGTCCGGCGAGGTCCATCACGTCGGCGAAGTTCATCTTCGAGAACCAGTCGCCGTTCATCTGCACCTCGGTGCGGTCCGGATCGCAGATCTTGTAGAGCTGCTCCGTATAGGTCTGCGCGTTCTCCCGAACCTGCTCGTGCGTGAGCCGGGGACGCGTCTCCGCTCGCTCGGTCGGATCGCCGATCATGCCGGTGTAGTCGCCGATGATGACGATGACGGTGTGTCCCAGATCCTGGAACTGACGGAGCTTCCTCAGGCCGATCGCGTGACCGAGGTGAAGGTCCGGCGCGCTCGGATCGAAGCCCTGCTTGACACGAAGCGGACGGTCCTCGCGGACCGCGCGCTCGAGCTTCCGCTCGAGCTCCTCCTCCTTGATGGTCTCGACGATGCCGTCTGTGAGGACCTTGAGCTGTTCCTTGACCGTCTGCACCGACCGTTCCTCCGCCGTTCGTTGACCCCGCGACCGGGCCGATGTCCGCCCGGTCCTACACCACCGACCCACTGCTCCCTGACACGAAGACCGCCCGCGCTCGGCCGGGCGGCCGGAATGTCCGGGAACGCGAAGCAGCGCCCCGGATCGACCGTCTATACGGTGTGGTCAGAGAACCCAGCAATGCATATTACATACCAAGCGCAGGGACGGCCTGCAAGCCCTTTCGCCTGCCATGTTGACTTGACGCGTGGCTTCGGCTAGCTTGGCGGGACCCGGTTGAGCAGATGGAGGGTATCGGGTGCCGTTCCGCCTGGAGGGAATCTCGTGAAGAAGTGGCTCGTAGTCTTCGGCAGCGTCGTGGCCGCCGCACTCATCACAATGGTCGGGACCATTCTCTGGCTGCAACGAGACATCCCCTCTCCCTCGCTTCTCGAGACGATCGAGCCGGCTCTGGGAACCACGGTCTACGCCCGGGACGGGCGGGTCGTTCATGAGTTCTTCCGGGAGAACCGTGTCCTTGTCAGCCTCGAGGACCTCGAAGACTCCTATGTCCTCGATGCGATCCTCGCCGCCGAGGACCAGCGTTTCCACGCGCACTGGGGCGTCGACATCTTCGGGATCATCCGCGCCGCCGTGACCAATCTCCAGGCCGGCCGCGTTGTGCAGGGCGCGAGCACCATCACACAGCAGCTCGCCCGGAACCTCTTTCTCACGCAGGAGGTCAGCCTCACCCGCAAGATCCGTGAGGCGCTGCTCGCACTCCGCATCGAGCAGACCTTCACAAAGGACCGCATTCTCGAACTCTATCTCAACCAGATCTACTTCGGCGACGGGATGTACGGCGTCCAGGCCGCCGCCGACTACCTCTTTGGCAAGGACGCGTCCGAGCTCGAGCTTCATGAGGCCGCGCTCGTTGCAGGGGTCATCCAGAGCCCGCAGGGCTACGCCCCGCGGCGGCACGAGGAGCGCGCGCTCAGACGGCGGAGCATCGTGCTTTCCATGATGGTCACATCCGGCGCGATCAGCCGCGAGGAGGCGGCAGCCGCCGACACGACCGACCTCGGCATCGTCGAGCACGAGGAAGAGGTCAAGCTCGGCGCGTACTTCATCGAGCACATCCGACGCGAGGTCATTGATCGCTACGGAGCCGAGGCGCTCTACTCCGGCGGACTCCGGATCTACTCGACCCTCGATCTCGATCTCCAGGAGGTCGCCGAGGTCCAGGTCGAGGAGCGGATGTCGTCGCTCGAACACGAGGCCGGCTTCCCGGTCAAGCGGGGCGACGAGTTCGACGCCGATTCGCTTGACTTCATCCCGTACGTGCAGGGCGCGCTGCTCGCGCTCGATGTCGGTTCGGGCGGGATCCTCGCGATGGTCGGCGGCCGCGACTTCAAGGACAGCCCGTTCAACCGCGTCACGCAGGCTCCACGGCAACCCGGCTCGGGCTTCAAGCCCTTCCTCTACACGGCGGCCATCGACAACGGCTTCTCCCCCGCCGACACGATCCTCGACGCGCCGCTGCTCGTCCCGGCCGCCGGAACGCCGATCACGTTCCGTGAGGTCGACCCCGACTACGAGGAGGCGACCGACTGGTGGCCCGTGAACTACGCCCGCGACTTCGAGGGCGTCGTCAGGCTCCGCTACGCGCTCAAGAAGTCGATCAACCTCGCCGCGGTCCGGCTCGGGATGCAGGTCGGTCCGGCCACGGTTGCCGACTACGCGGGCCGCATGGGGATCTCGACGACGCTCTACCCGGTCTACTCGCTTCCGCTCGGGAGCGCCGAGGTGACGCTCTGGGACATGGTGAAGGCGTACAGCGTGCTCGCCAACCAGGGCGTACGACTCGAGCCGTACGGCATCGAGCGCATCGAGGACCGAACCGGCCGCATCCTCGAGGAGCACTCGCGCCTGAGCCAGGCCGTACTCGCGCCTGAGACCGCGTATGTCGTCACGAACATGATGGAGAGCGTCATCTCGAGCGGCACCGGCTGGGGCGCCCGCGCCCGCGGCTTCCAGCATCCGGCGGCCGGCAAGACCGGCACAACGAACGACTACGCGGACGCGTGGTTCATCGGCTTCACACCCAAGGTCGTCTGCGGGGTCTGGACCGGATACGACGAACGGAAGACGCTCGGTCCGAGGATGTCCGGTGCGCGCGTGGCGCTCCCGATATGGACCGAGTTCATGAAGGCTGCGCACGTCGGCGTGGCGCGCGAGCCCTTCCCGAGGCCCCCCGGCGTCACGACCCGCCTGATCTGCTCGCGGACAGGACTCCTGGCGACCGAGGACTGTCCGGACGTGATCAGCGAGGTCTTCGTCCAGGGGACCGAGCCGGTGCGGCACTGCCAACTGCACTCCATACCAGAACGCCCCCCCGCTCTTCGCAGAGGGACGCTTCGCTTCTGACGGCCCGCTTCCGCCGGGCCACACGGCCTGCAGATGGGAAGGATGTCAGGGCCTCTCGATGATCTCGAGCACGCGGTCTCCCGCACCGATCGGCTCTCCCCCGATCGTGAAGGCGTTCCTCACCCTTTCGACCGCCGGTGAAGCCGTGTGCTCCTCCGCCGCGTGAACAAAGGCGAGAGCGTCTCCCTCGCGCACATCGCACCCGATCGCGGTCTCGATGACCACACCGACGGCCGGATCGACCTCGTCCTCGCTGCGAACCCGTCCGGCGCCAAGCCCGACCGACGCCAGACCGATCTCGAGCGAGTCGATCGCTGTGATCTCGCCACCGCGTCCCGCCGTCACAGCTGCCACGACAGGCGCCGTCGGCAGTCGCTCCGGCTCCTCGATGAACCTCGGGTCTCCACCCTGCGCCTCCACGAACCGGGTGAAGACATCGAGCGCGGCCCCGCTGTCCAGCACGCGCGCGGCCGCCGCCCGTGACGCGACGATGTCGTCCTCCAGACCGGCCAGCGCGATCATCTGTGCGGCGAGCTCCAGACTCACGTCGCGGACGTCGGACGGACCCGCGCCCTTGAGGACATCGACCGACTCTGTGACCTCGAGCGCGTTCCCTACGGTCCGCCCGAGCGGCGCGTCCATGTCGGTGAGCACCGCCACGGCGGGGAGGTCGAGGCGGGAGGCCGTTGCCAGCAGCGCAGACGCCAGCTCGCGACCCGCATCAAGCGTGGGCATGAAGGCGCCTCGCCCGACCTTCACATCGAGCGTGAGGGCGTCCAGACCGGCCGCGAGCTTCTTGGAGAGGATGCTCGCCGTGATCAACGGCACACAGTCGACCGTCGCGGTGACGTCGCGGAGAGCATAGATCCGCCGGTCCGCCGGGACGACATCCGGAGACTGACCGACAATAGCCATGCCAACCTCCCCGACAAGGCTCACGAACTCGTGGGGCGAGAAGGCAGTGCTCATTCCCGGAATGGACTCCAGCTTGTCGAGCGTACCGCCCGTGTGGCCGAGTCCCCTCCCCGAGATCATCGGAACGACCACGCCGGCGGCCGCCGCTATCGGTGCGATGATCAGCGAGAGCTTGTCGCCCACCCCACCCGTCGAGTGCTTGTCCACCTTCGGTCCGTCGATGGAACTCGTATCGATCGTCGCGCCCGAGGCGAGCATCGAGCGTGTGAGGAGCTCGGTCTCGCCGGCGGTCATCCCGCGGAAGAAGACGGCCATCAGAAGCGCCGTCATCTGGTAGTCCGTGACGTCTCCCGCCAGCAGACCGGTGACCATGTGATCGATCTCGCGCGCCGACAGCTCCTGCCCCTCGCGCTTCCTTCTGATGATCTCGTATGCCGTCAAGTGAACTCCGGATGTGCGGGAATGGAACGGGCGCCGCTGGACGCCGCCGCGCAGGTCGGGAGAGCGTCAGCAGCCGACGATCTTGACGCTGGCACTGGCACCGATGCGGGTTGCGCCGGCCTTGACCATCTCGGTCGCCGTCTCCGTGTCCCGGATCCCACCGGACGCCTTGACACCCATCTCGGCGCCAACGGCGGCCCGCATCAGCGCGACGTCCTCGGTGGTTGCCCCACCGGTGCTGAACCCGGTCGATGTCTTCACGAAGTCGGCCCCCGCCGCCTTCGCAACCTGGCAGACGCGCACCTTCTCCTCGTCGCTCAGAAGCGCCGTCTCGATGATGACCTTCGACACCGCGATGCCCCTGCACGCTTCGACGACGGCTCGGATGTCTCGCTCGACAAGGCCCCAGTCCTTCGACTTGATCGCTCCGATGTTGGCGACCATGTCGATCTCCTGCGCGCCGCTCGCGATCGCCCGCTCCGCCTCGAACGCCTTGACCTCCGGGAGCGTCGCCCCCAGTGGGAAGCCGACGACGGTGCACACCTTGACGTTCGTCAGCCGGAGAAGCTGTGCACAGAACGATACGTGCGTCGGGTTGACGCAGACCGAGGCGAAGGAGCACCGCTTCGCCTCCTCGCAGAGCTGCGCGACCTGGTCCGTGCTCGCGTCGGGCTTGAGGATCGTGTGATCGATCATCCCGGCAAGCTCGCGTCGGACATCGTCCACGCCGCAATGCGCGCTGATGCGGCTCGCTCCGGACGCGATGATCGAGTCGAGGTCATCAGAGCAGACGGGCCCTCCCGGCAGCTGTCCCCCGAGCCTGGCCATGACCTCATCGGTCACCTTCGCAATGAGCTCTTCCCTGTTCATCGTCTCTCCAGGTCGATGATCTTCTTCACGCGGCGCTCGTGTCGGCCGCCGCCGAACCCGGTAGCCAGCCACGTCCTGACCATCTGTCGGGCGAGTCCCCGGGCGACGACGCCGGAGCCCAAGGTCAGAACGTTCGCGCCGTTGTGCTCGCGACTGTTGATCACGGTTGCCACGTCGTGGCAACACGCGGCGAGGATGCCGGGAACACGGTTGGCAGCCATCGATGAGCCGATGCCGGCACCGTCGATCATGATCCCACGGACGCAGCTCCCGTCAGAGACCGCCTTGGCCACCTTGAGCGCGTAGTCCGGATAGTCACACGACGAGCCATCAAGGACGCCCACGTCTGTCACAGAGAAGCCGAGTTCCTCCGTGAGATACTGCTTGAGCGTCTCCTTGAGTTCGAAGCCGCCATGATCCGAGCCGATGGCGATCGGGCCGTCAGCGGGTCCTATGGAGCCCTGAGGACCTGGCACGCGGGCGTCGGCCTCCACCGGCACCGCGGCCTCCACAACTTCGCGAACGATGCGTTCGATCTCGCGACGCTCGATGGCCATGGGCCCTCCATGTGGCCGGGCCGCCTCCGGCCCGGCTGCGAGGCTATTGGAATGTGGTGAAGGGCTGCGGGAAGAGTTTGGCGATCGTGGTCCTGACGACCTGGTCGCCGGAGCCCACAACGAGGATGTCGATGTCGTGGCCGAACTCCCAGATGACCTGACGACAGACGCCGCACGGCATCGTCGGCTCTGGCGAGTCGGTCGCCACGGCGAGTTTTGAGAAACTCCTGACGCCCTCGGAAACGGCCTTCGCGATGGCGTTGCGCTCGGCGCACACCGAGAGCCCGATCGAGGCGTTCTCCACGTTGACGCCCGTGAAGACACGTCCGTCATCCGCCAGCAGCGCGACGCCCACGGCGAACCCTGAGTATGGCGCGTAGGCGTTCTCCTTCGCCTCCCGCGCGGCCTGGATCAGCTCCGCGTCGCTCATCGTCGATCTCCTCTGCCCTCACAGCCTCTCCCTGTCATCACACCGGCATCGTATCACGCGACTCGAGAGTTCTTCAAGCCAAACCGCCCTCACGCGCCCCACCGATGACCCGGATACCAAAGAAAGGGCGCGCGAACGCGCCCCACCGATGACCCGGATACCAAAGAAAGGGCGCGCCGCAAGCGGCACGCCCTTCCCCGGGATATCAGATGTCGAATCGGGGGAGGCTAGTCCCCGAACGCCATCGTGAGTGAGATCCTGTGAGACGCCTCGAGGTCCTCGTAGTCGGCGTAGGTGTAGTCGAGCATGAAGTCGCTGTAGGCGAAGCCCGCGCCGTAGCTCAGGTTCCCCATCTCAGAGCCGGTCTGGTAGCCGACCCTCAGAGCGAGCATGTCGTACACCCAGATCTCGCCGCCCACCCCGATCATCACGTCCTGGTCCTTCGGCATCATCGCGTCGACACCAACGGTCAGGTCGAAGTTCGGGATCTGCTCATCGAGCGTCGTGTAGGACAGGCCGCCGACGTACGTCAGCGTCTGGCTGTCCTCGTCGTCCTCGAACTTGAACTTCGTGCCCATGTTCTTGACGGCGAGACCGACGTGCACCTGGTCCTCCATCAGCCCATAGAGCAGTCCGAGGTTGATACCGATGGCCGTCGCGCCCGTGTCGTCCAGGTTCGCCTGGATCACGTGACCCGACACACCTGCCTTGAGCCCGCACACGTTCGGGAAGTCGAACCCGTAGCCACCGATGAAGCCGAAGTTGTAGGCCTCAGCCGACTCGTTCAGGTCCGTGCCCTGCGGATCGAGGACCGGCACGCCACCAAGATCGAAGTACGCAAGGCCCATCGCAAGGCCGCCCTCGCCGCGGGGAAGCCCCACGCCGAGATAGCTGTACGAGGAGTCCTCGAGCCACTCGATCTGACTGACACCGAGCTTGAGGCGATCAATGTTCGCCAGCCCGGCGGGGTTGTACGTCAGGCTCCAGATGTCGCCAGGGGCGCCGGCGTAGGCACCCATGGCGCTGGGACCAGCGCCGACCCCGATAGCAAAGACATCAAGATAGGTACTTCCAGCCTTGCCATCTCCCGCCAGCGCAGCGCTCGACAGCAGCATCGCGGCGATGAGAATCAAGGCCGGAAGACCGAGTCTCTTAGTCATGCCTCAACCTCCTTGCTTCGCTGGGGAGCGGCGGCGCCGTCCGCCGCTCCCCGCGAGGAGTTGGTGTCTTACTTGATGACCATGATCTTCCGAGTAACAACCTCGTCGCCGGTGTCGATCGTCACGAGGTACATACCGCTCGAAACGGTCTTGCCGTCGTCGTTCTTGAGATCCCACTGAATGTCGGTGCCGCGAGCCTCGGAGGTACCCGTGAGCTCGGCAACCAGCACACCGTACATGTCGTAGACCATGACCCCAAGATCGCCGCTGACGTCGCCGATGGCGATCGTGATGCCGCCGTCGTGCTCAGCCATGCGGTACGGGTTCGGGTAGATAGCGATCATATCGCCACGCTCGAGCGTGACCGAGACGTCGAGTTCGTCCATCTCCTCACCATCCAGCCACAGCGTGAGCATACCCTCGTACGTCTGACCCAGCAGACCCTCGGGCACCTCGATGTGGAGGGTGAAGTCTTCCGTCTCGCCGTCAGCGATAGCCGCGGACTCAGGATCGAACGTGATGTTACCGCTCGGGATCGCCGAACCCGTGGTACCGACAAGGTCATCGATCGTGAAGGCGATGCCGGAGGCGATGTCGACGTTACCGGTGTTCTCCACCGTCACGACAGCATCCACCATCTCACCAGCCACGCCGATCACGTCGACCTCGGTCTCGTCCTCGAAGGCGACCGTCTTGAGCTCGGCGATGACCACCTGCAGGTGGAAGACATCGGAGAGCCCGCCGTCGGCCTGGATCGTCACCGTCGTCGCGTACATACCAGCCACGACCTCAGGATCAGTCCACTCGACCTCGACCGTGCCGATCTCGCTCATGTTCCAGTCACACGTCGTAGCGATGTCAACGTCAGCCGTCACGCCAACCGGCAGACCGGTGACGGTGACCTCAGTGATACCCGTGATGTCATCGTTGCCGATGTTCGCGAGCTCGAACTGACCGGTCACACTGCCGCCCGGCTCCGGCGCGAGCTCCATGACGTTGCCGACGACGTTGTAGGCGTTGTCGACGATGTTCATGGATGTGTAGCACTCGACCGTGAGCGTGAACGTGTCCATCAGGGTGCCGTCGGAGACCGTGACCGTACCGGAGTACGAACCGGAGAGCGTCGGGTCGGTCCAATCGACCTCGACGACGCCAACCAGGCAGTCATCCCACGGGAGCATCTCGGCCAGCGTCACATCGGCCATGAGACCCGTCGGAAGACCGGTCACCGTGACATCCAGATCATCGATCGGGCAGTTGCCCAGGTTGCAAACCTCGAACTGGAGCATTCCGGAACCACCGGCGCCAGCCGTGTAGTCCATCACGCCCGCCACGAGGTCGTAACCCGTGTCGACGATCTCCATCGCCGGGACACACTCGACAACGAGGTGGATATCGATCTCGTCGAAGAGCGTCTCGCCGTCAGCCAGCAGGCCGATGACACCCATGTAGGTGTCGGCGCGCTGGTCCATCGGAATCGCGGCGCAGACCTCGAAGTCATCCGACTCGCCCAGCGGAATCGACAGGTTCGTCGGGTCGAAGCCGAGGATCGTGCCCTCGATCGCCATGCCGGTGGCATCGCCGATCAGGTACGCCGGGGCGGCGAAGTGGACGTCATCGGCAAGGAAGTTGCCAACGTTGTTCACCGTGACCGTGTCGCAGGTCTCGTCGCCAGGCTCACCCGTGAGGGTAACCGTGTCCTCCTCGTACGCCACATCGATCACGGCGGTCACGTTGACCGTCAGATCGAAGTAGTCCATCAGCGTCGCGACCGCATCGATCTCCGGATCGTAGACGACGGCGGGACCGTACTCGCCAGCGAGCCAGCCCACACCACTCGCCCAGCCCCTGGCACAGATCGGCACAGTGCCGTCACCCGGGAGCCAGCTCTCGGGATGATCGGTCACGTACGTGCCGGCCGGGAGGTTGGCCGGGATCTCAGCAACACGCAGACGGTACAGCTTCGACGGGCCGTTCAGGAGGAGCGTATCGCCCATCTCGCCATCGAGAAGGATCTCGATGGAGTCCTCGCCGCTCGGCGAGAAGACCCAGAAGCTGATCGCATCGTCACCCGGATCCGCCGGGATCTTCGTCAGCATGTCGGTGGTCGGATCGTAGTACTGCAGGTCGAGGATGCTCTCGGTACCCGGACCGTCCCAATCGTCCGTGTTCGTGCTGGTACCGGCAGCGTACACCTGGAACTCGCCGATCATGATGTCGACGTCGCCAGGATTGACCTCGATCTCCATCTCGTTCCCGGACATGTTCGCGTAGTCATCGTCGATGTCCAGATCCGGAATGGCAAGGTAGAGCTTGAACGCGAAGGTGTCGGCCACCTCATCGGCCTGCCAGATGTTGTCCGGCAGATCCGTGATCGGCGCGCCGTGCGTATCCTCGAACACCCTCACGCGGCCCTCGTAGAGACCCTGCGGGAGCATCGTCGTGTCGACCCAGATGTAGAAGGAGTCGACGACGGCGAGGTCCATGCCGTCACGCAGCGGCGAGTCGAAACTCACAGCCGACGTGATGTCCGTCGGACCACTGATGTGCTCGTACTGAGCCTCGATGTGGTACGTCAGGTTCACGTTCCCCTGCGGGTCAAGACCGTTGACATCCCACGTCCTGCCGACGTGCGGCATGGCCGGGAGGAAGTTGTAGTCGTTGATCCCGTCCGGGGTGTGACCCGGGTACGGCCAGACGCCGTCAGGGTTCGTGTTCGGGTTCGCGACCCGGAACATGCCCGTGACGTCGCCGGGGTACATCGGAGCGCCCATCAGGTGCATCTCACCCTGCGCAGCGGCGAGCGGGAAGTCGTACGGGTCGGACTCAAGCCCGACTCCGAGCGGATCCATGTCGTCGTCGCAGATGTCGATGTCCTTCTGAGGAGCAACGTAGAAGCAGAACGCCAGGTAGTCGTCCGGCAGCTCCTGCTCGATACCCCTGACCGTCTCCACCTGGATGTACCCGTGGTACCAACCAGGCATCGCGCCCTCGGGCACGTCGACCGTCACGTCCACACACTGCTCGTCAGCTCCGCCCGTGTTGTTCAGCGAGAACATCGGCGGGTCGAAGGTGATCGCGGTGTAGTGGATCCAGTGCGCCGTGCTCGTGTCCGGCACCGAGTAGTTGTCACCCGTGACCGGGTCGTTGTAGTTCCACAGCGGGCCGGCCCAGTGGAAGGACGTGGCACGCATGTAGATGCTGTCAACGATGCCGACCGCCGACGGACCATCCGAGACATCCGGATTGTCGATCGCGTCGGTCAGCCAGACGGCAACCGTGACCATGTCGCTCGAGCCCGGCGGGATAGCATTCGCAGCGTCCGAACCGACACAGATCGTGTCGCCGGCCGCGCGCGTGCCGCCACCGCTGCACATCAGAGCGAAGTCGAGGTCGTAGTCACCCTCGGTGTAGAGGAGCGGATCGGTGCCGTTACCAACCTCGGCGCCGTCCGAGATGCCGCCGCGGTCCGTATCCCACTCGTTCGGATCGGTCTCACCGGTGGTGGCCCAGTCCGAAGTCGTGTCGTACGGGTTGTTGCCGTCGCGGAAGCCATCGTAATCGTCGTCCTCTTCACCGTCCTCGAGCCCATCGCCATCCGTATCCGCAACACCCGGATTCGTAATGTACGCACCGTCCTCGACAGTGTCGTAGCGAGCGCTCGGGGCAGCCGGGTTCGAGATGCTGGTGTCGTTGCCCATCGCGGACAGCAGACCCCACTCGAGACCGTCGGCCAGGACGTCACCGTCGGTGTCGTACAGAAGCGCGTCCGTGCCGACCCACACCTCGTACCCGTCGATGAGACCCTCATCATCTGTATCGTCGTCCTCGGGGTCGGTCTCGGTGACACCGATGTCGGCGTCCTCACCGTCCATGTCGGCGTCCTCGTCGTAGTCCGAGATGCCGTCATAGTCGCCGTCCCAGAGGTAGACAACCGAGTTGGCCGTACTGTCGGCGTCCCACACGCCCGGATCCGGGTTCGTACCACCCAGGATCGGATCGACCGGGATCGCCTCGTACTTGCCAAGCTCGAAACCGTCGTGGAGACCGTCACGATCCGTGTCGAACAGCTTCGGATCGGACGCCCGGAACCCGACCTCGCCGGTGTGCGGCTGGTGGATCACCTGGAAGTACTCGTCACCATCGAGGACGCCGTCCTCGTCGAAGTCACGGTCGTTGTCCGCGAACTCGTGCCAGGTGTCGAGACCCATCTCCTGACGATCGGAGAGGTTGTCGTTGTCGGTGTCGTTGTCGAGGACGTCCGGGATGCCGTCGCTGTCCGCATCGTTGACGCCACCACAGTCCTCGTCCCCAGCACCGTCCCAGACCCAGTCGTTGTCGCTATCGACGTCCATGCCGTTGTGGATACCGTCGTTGTCGGTGTCCACCGTCACGTTCTCGATACCGTCAACGTCCGTGTCGTTCTCGTCACAGCCGTCGTTGTCCGTATCCGTGTCCGTCGGGTCGGTCTCGTACGCGTAGTACTCGTCACCGTCCGTCAGGCCATCGGTGTCGGTGTCAACGACGTTCGGATCGGTCACCTGGGCGAACTCAAGGTTGTCCTCGAGCAGGTCGCCGTCGGTGTCCTCGTTGTACGGCTCGGTCGGGTCACTGGAGTTGTCAACCCAGCCGACCGCGTACGTCGTCGCCGGCGCGACAGTCGGGTCGTTGCCCGTGCCCTCGTAGTAGTCGGGCAGACCGTCGTCGTCGGAGTCGCGATCCTGCGCGTCGGTCTCACCGGCCAGCGGGTCGTACTCACCGTCCAGGTCGGCATCCTCAACGCCATCGTCCCAGCCGTCGAAGTCACTGTCGGCAAGACGCGGATCGGTCATCGTCGTGGTGTCGTTGTCACCAGCCGACGCGTAGCCGACCTCAAGACCGTCGTTCAGACCGTCATCATCCGTGTCGGTATCACGCGGATCGGTCATGAACGCCAGCTCGTCACCGTCGAGCATGCTGTCGCCGTCGGTGTCGTCGTCCTGAGGATCGGTCTCGTTGGTGTCCAGATTGCCGTCGTAGTCGACATCCTCCATACCGTCCCAGAGCGTGTCGCCGTCCATGTCCGCGTCAGTCGGATCATAGCCGCGCGTTATCTCCCAGCGGTCGGTGATGCCGTCGCCGTCGGTGTCCTGGACATGCGGGTTCGTACCGTGGGTGGCGACCTCGTCGTAGTCGCTGTAGCCACCAACGGTGTCCCCGTCCATGTCGTCGTCCGTCGGATCCGTCGGCCAGGTCTGGGCGACGCCGTCGACGTCGTTCCAGTTCGGGTGGACCTCGTCGCCGTCGTACAGACCGTCGCCATCGAAGTCCTGCGTCAGGTGCATCGTCGGCGTGGCGCTGCCCTCGAGGATGTACTCCTCGACGTCGAACAGGCCGTCACCGTCGTTGTCCGCGGCCACCGCGTTGCCGGCGCCGAAGTCAGACGCATCCAGCGGATCGTAGTAGTTCGCAACCTCCTGCGCGTCGAGGTAGCCATCCCCGTCCGTGTCAGGGTTGCCCGGGTTCAGGGCGCCAACGTGGAAGCGCGTCCCGTCCCGCATGTTCTTCGCGGAC
>Ga0180436_10003675_pt1 | contig 13994 bp, 12 predicted proteins | sample SS_ome_2_FD_132434 | JGI IMG/M metagenome (GOLD analysis project Ga0180436, IMG submission 132434) | Hypersaline lake sediment archaeal communities from the Salton Sea, California, USA - SS_3_S_2 metaG | ecosystem: Environmental > Aquatic > Non-marine Saline and Alkaline > Hypersaline >...
ATCGCCACATCCGGACGCCCCGGTCCTGTCGTTGTCGATATTCCCAAGGACATCACCGATCCATCGGTGAAGATTCCCTACGAGTATCCCAAGTCGATCAAGATGCGTTCCTACAGTCCTGTCGAGAAGGGTCATCTTGGCCAGATCAAGAAGGCCGTCCAGATCATCGCGGAGGCCAGGCGCCCGATCGTCTACTCGGGTGGCGGAACCGTCCTCAACGACGCCAGCGCGGAACTGACCGACCTCGTGCGGACACTCGGGCTGCCGATCACCCAGACGCTGATGGGGCTGGGCGCATACCCGGCGACCGACAAGCAGAACCTCGGCATGCTCGGCATGCACGGGACCTACGAGGCCAACATGGCGATGCACGAATCCGATGTGCTTATCGCCGTCGGTTCGCGCTTCGACGACCGGGTGACGGGCAAAATCGCCCACTTCTGCCCGCAGGCAAAGATCATTCATATCGATATCGATCCATCGTCGATTTCGAAAAACGTCCGCGTCGACGTGCCCATTGTCGGATCGGTCAAGAGCGTCCTCTCCGACATGCTCAAGGTGATCCATGAGACGGGCGCAAGGCCCGATCCCGAGAATCTCGAGAACTGGTGGGAGCGCATCGAGGCGTGGCGCGGGCTCCACTGCTTGCACTACGAGCAGGACGATCAGCTGATCAAGCCGCAGTACGCCATCGAGACGCTCTACAAGGTGACGCACGGCGATGCTTTCGTGACCTCCGATGTCGGCCAGCACCAGATGTTCGCTGCCCAGTTCTACCAGTTCGACAAGCCGCGCCGCTGGATCAACTCGGGCGGTCTCGGCACCATGGGCTTCGGCCTGCCGGCCGCGATGGGCGTGCAGTTTGCGCACCCGGACAACATGGTCGCCTGCGTCACGGGCGAGGCCAGTATCCTGATGTGCATCCAGGAGCTCGCGACCTGCAAGCAGTACGATCTTCCGATCAAGATCGTGTTGCTCAACAACGGTTACATGGGCATGGTTCGCCAGTGGCAGGAGATGTTCTACGAGGGACGCTATTCCCATTCCTACGTCGACGCATTGCCTGATTTCGTCGAGCTTGCGGAGAGTTTTGGCCATGTCGGCATGCGTGTGACCGATCCCGGACAGCTCGAGGATGCCATGCAGGAGATGTTCGACCGCAAGAATGACCTGGTTTTCATGGATGTCGCTGTCGACCCTGAAATCAATGTCTACCCGATGATCGAGGCGGGCAAGGGGCATCACGAGATGCACCTGTCACCGGCCGGCAAGAGCAAAGGAGCGGCCTGATGCGTCATATCATCTCCATACTCATCGAGAACGAATCAGGCGCCCTGTCCCGCGTGTCGGGGCTCTTCTCCGCGCGTGGCTACAACATCGAGTCACTCAGCGTCGCGCCGACAGAGGACGCCTCGCTGTCACGTATGACACTCGTGACGACGGGCAACGATAACGAGGTCGAGCAGATCACCAAGCAGCTCAACAAGCTCGTCGATGTGGTCAAGCTTGTCGACCTCTCCGAGGGGGAGCACATCGAACGCGAGATGATGCTCATCAAGGTGCGCGCCGAGAAGGGCATGCGTGACGAGATGAAGCGGCTCTGCGAGATCTTCCGCGGCAAGATCATTGATGTCACGGAAAACAGCTTTGTCATCGAGATGACCGGCGACAGTGCCAAGCTTGATGCTTTCATCAATGCCATTTCGGACGACTACATCGTCGAGGTCGTGCGTACGGGTGTCAGCGGCATCGCGCGTGGCAACAAGGCCCTGACCCTCTGAACAGATTTCACACCATCCAATCCAAGGCAAAATAACCATGGCGATTAACGTTTACTACGACAAAGATTGTGATCTTTCCATCATCCAGGCAAAGAAAGTTTCCATCATCGGCTACGGCTCACAGGGGCATGCACATGCCAACAACCTGAAGGATTCCGGCGTCGATGTCACGGTCGGCTTGCGTCCGGGCTCGACTTCGGCCAAAAAAGCCGAGGCTGCAGGCCTCAACACTGCCTCGATCGAGGATGCTGTCGCCAGTGCCGATGTCGTCATGATCCTCGCGCCCGACGAGAGCCAGGCGGCGCTCTACAGGGACCAGATCGAGCCGAATATCAAGAACGGCGCCGCGATGGCTTTTGCGCATGGTTTCAACATCCACTTCGGTGCCATTACGCCGCGCGAAGATCTGGATGTCATCATGATCGCGCCGAAAGCACCGGGCCACACGGTCCGCAGTGAATTCGAAAGGGGCGGCGGCATTCCCGACCTGGTTGCCGTTGCCCAGGACGCGACAGGCACTGCAAAGCAGATCGCGCTCTCTTATGCATCGGCAATCGGCGGTGGCCGTACCGGGATCATCGAGACGACTTTCAAGGACGAGACCGAGACCGACCTGTTCGGCGAGCAGGCTGTTCTGTGTGGCGGTACGACCGCGCTCGTTCAGGCTGGTTTCGAGACGCTCGTCGAGGCGGGCTATGCACCCGAGATGGCCTACTTCGAGTGTCTGCACGAGCTCAAGCTGATCGTCGATCTGATGTACGAGGGCGGTATCGCCAACATGCGTTACTCCATCTCCAACACGGCAGAGTATGGTGACCTCACGCGTGGTCCGCGCATCGTGACCGACGAGACCAAGGCCGAGATGCGCCAGATTCTCAAAGAGATCCAGAATGGCGAGTTTGCGCGCGAGTTTATCCAGGAGAACCAGTCAGGCCAGATCACGCTGCAGGCCAAGCGTCGCATCGGACGCGAGCACCCGATCGAGGAGGTCGGCGAGCGCCTGCGCGGCATGATGCCCTGGATCAGGAAGATCGTCGACAAGTCGAAGAACTGATCACCGGTTTTGCGGACAACGAAAAACCCGGCTCTCGAGGCCGGGTTTTTTTGTTGCTCTCCGCTGCTAGTGGTATGTGCGAAGCTGCCCGACGAGCCTGCCCTGGATACGGACCCGGTCGGGTGAATAGTGCATGGATTCCATCGCGCTGTTGGCCGGATGCAGGATGACTTCGCCCGGCTTCTGTTCGATGCGTTTCAGGGTAGCTTCGGATTCGTCGACGAGCGCCACGACAATATCGCCGTTGCGGGCGGTGGAAGTTTGCTCGATGATGACAAGGTCGCCGTCCAGGATGCCTTCCTCGATCATGGAATCCCCGGTGACCGTCAGGAGATAGCAGTCGCTGCGATCGCCGGTCATCCAGCCAGGAACCTGCATGCGCTGCTGGTCCGTGATGGCCTCGAGTGGCTGTCCGGCTGCAATCTTGCCGAGAAATGGCAATCCTTCCGAAGGAGCAGAGTCTGCGCTAGACGGTGCTTGCATGGTCAGGCGGATGCCGCGGCGCTGTCCGTTCATGGGTTCGACAAGGCCGGCCTCGATGAGCGCCTGGACCTGCTTGTGCATGGAGCCGCGTGAACTGAGGTTCATCGCATCGCAAAGCTCGGCCAGGGTCGGCGGGTGCGGAAAGCGGTCTGCGTTGTCGACGAGAAACTCGTAGATTTCCTGCTGCCTTCTTGTCAGTGTGATGCTCATGGAGACTGCCCGCGTTCTTAACTGGTTCTATTATAGAACATGTCAAGAACTCTTGCCAGTCAGGCGCGCTTTCCCTCAGGCGATGATACCGGCCATCACCTTGCGTCCCTCGCTGACGAGCACATTGTAGGTGCGGGCTGCGGCAGGCGAATCCATGATTTCGACACCGATATTACGTGCCAGCAGCTCGGCATAGCGCTCGATGTCGGGGAACTGCTGTTTGGCTCCGGTTCCGATCAGCAGGATATCCGGCGCGAAGGCGATGATCTCGGGCAAGTGACCGGCGCTCAACTCGTTGATGGACTCGATCTCCCAGGCGATGCATTTTCCGGTGTGCACCAGAATGCTCTGGCGCCAGATTTGGCCCGTGATATCGATCTCTCCCGGTCTCCAGGAGCGGATGAGCAGACCGCTGTTTTTGTCCTCGCTAAATTTCATGGGATCTGTTGCTGTAATGCCTGTTTTACGGTAGCTTGTCGCGTTTCAGTTCATTGTACCAAGAGGTCCCAGTGTCCACGCCCGAAATGGAAGAGTTCCGCCGTATCAAGCGGCTGCCGCCCTATGTCTTCGCGATCGTGAATGCACTCAAGGCGGAAGCACGTGCGCGCGGCGAGGACATTATCGATTTCGGCATGGGGAACCCGGACCAGCCGACCCCGCAGCACATCGTCGACAAGCTCGTCGAGGTCGCGCAGCGGCGGGACACGCATCGCTATTCCCAGTCGAAGGGCATCCCGCGCCTGCGCCGCGCGATCTGCAACTGGTACAAGGACCGCTACGACGTGGATCTCGATTTCGAGACCGAGGCCATTGTCTCGATCGGTTCCAAGGAGGGGCTCGCGCACCTGGCGCTCGCCTGTCTCGGTCCCGGTGACTCGGTCCTGGTGCCGAACCCGGCCTATCCGATCCACCCCTACGGCTTTGTGATCGCCGGCGCCGACGTCCGCCATGTGCCACTGGTTCCCGGGGTCGACTTCTTCGAGGAGCTCGAGAAAGCGATCGTGGAATCCTGGCCGCGTCCGAAGATGCTGGTGCTGAATTTTCCGGGCAATCCGACGGCCCAGTGCGTCGAGCTCGATTTCTTCGAGCGCGTCGTGGCCATTGCCAGGGAGCACAACATCTGGGTGATTCACGATATCGCCTATGCCGATATCGTCTTCGACGGCTACAAGGCGCCCTCGATCCTGCAGGTGCCCGGCGCAAAGGAGATCGCCGTCGAGTTCTTTTCGCTCTCCAAGAGCTACAACATGCCAGGCTGGCGAGTCGGTTTCATGGTCGGCAATCCTGTGCTGGTGGCTGCGCTCGCGAAGATCAAGTCCTATCTCGACTACGGCACCTTTACGCCCATCCAGGTCGCTGCGATCACGGCGCTCGAGGGACCCCAGGATTGCGTCCGGGAGATTCGCGACATGTACCAGAAACGGCGGGATGTCCTGTGCGACGGGCTCAATGCGCTCGGCTGGCAGGTTGAGAAACCAAGGGCGACCATGTTTGTCTGGGCCAGGATCCCGGAAGCCTACCAGTCCATGGGGTCGCTGGAATTTTCAAAGAAGCTGATCACGGATGCGAAGGTCGCCGTCTCCCCCGGCATCGGTTTCGGCCAGCATGGTGATGACCATGTGCGCTTCAGCCTGATTGAGAACGAGCACCGCACGCGCCAGGCCCTGCGTGGTATCAAGGACATGTTCCGCAAAGACGGCATTTATTCCTGAGGAGTTGATTTTGAAAACAGTAAACATCGGATTACTCGGACTCGGAACAGTCGGTGGCGGCACGCTCAACGTGCTCGTCAGGAACGCCGACGAGATCAGTCGTCGTACCGGAAAGAACATTCGCGTCTCTTGCGCGGCGGCCAAATCCTACGATCCGGCCGGGCTTGACGGACTCGACAGTGTCACCATCCATGACGATGCGGGCAAGGTGCTCGCGGATCCGGACGTCGATATCGTCGTCGAGCTCATCGGCGGCTACTCGCCGGCGCGCGAGTTCGTGCTCGAGGCCATCGCAAATGGCAAGCACGTGGTCACGGCAAACAAGGCGCTCATCGCGATGCATGGCGAGGAGATCTTCGCTGCGGCCCGTGAGAAAGGGGTCGCTGTTGCGTTCGAGGCGGCCGTCGGTGGCGGGATTCCGATCATCAAGTCGCTCCGTGAAGGGCTTGCCGGGAACCATATCGAGTGGCTGGCGGGCATCATCAACGGGACCGGAAATTTCATCCTGACCGAGATGCGCGACAAGGGCCGCGAGTTTGCCGACGTGCTGAGCGAAGCGCAGAAACTCGGCTATGCAGAGGCCGATCCGACTTTTGATGTCGAGGGCATCGATGCCGCCCACAAGCTCGCGATTCTCGGCTCCCTGGCATTCGGGATGCCGCTGAAGTTTGACGCGACCTACACGGAGGGGATTACGAAGATCGAGCCATCCGACGTCACCTATGCCGGAGAGCTCGGTTACCGCATCAAGCACCTCGGTATCGCGCGCCGCACGGAGAGGGGCGTCGAGTTGCGCGTGCATCCGACACTGATCCCCCACAAGCGCCTGCTGGCCAATGTCGACGGCGTCATGAATGCCGTGCTCGTGAAGGGCGACATGGTCGGGCCGACACTTTACTACGGTGCAGGTGCGGGCTCGCTGCCGACCGCCTCGGCAGTCGTCGCAGATATCATCGATGTGGCGCGCGCGCTCGATTGCCCGCAAAGCTTCGTGCCGACGCAGGGTTACAACAATGACGCCATCGAGGACATCGCTGTCCTGCCGATCGGCGAGGTGGAAACCTCCTTCTACCTGCGTATGCTCGCCCACGACGAACCCGGGGTCATGGCGGAAGTCTCCACGACACTCGCCGAGGCCGGTATCAGCATCGAGGCAATGCGCCAGTACGAGTCAGTGACCGATGACGGTTATGTTCCGCTTGTCATGCTGACCCACAGCGTCACCGAGCGGATCATGGACGAGACGATCGCCAGAATCGAGGCACTGCCAAGAATCAAGGGTTCGGTCGTGCGCATCCGCATGGAGCATCTCAACTGACAGGCTCCTGATGCATCGCCTGATCGTCCCGGGGCTGTTCGAGCCACCCGATCCTGGCGCGCTGCCGGCGACACCGCTGCTCGATCATCTGGTTTCCCGTGGTGAAACGGTCAAGGGTGCAACAGCAGGCTACGAAGAGCTGCTGGGGTCCTGCTTCGGAGTCGAGGCGAACGACACGGATGTGCCGACAGCTGCGCTGCTCGCCAACTGCCAGGGCCATGACGCGACAGGGCAGTGGGGCTGCGTGGCGCCGGTGCACCTGCAGGTCGATCGTGACCGCCTTCTGCTCTTTCCGGTTGAACCGGCCAGTGTCGACAGCAGCAGGATACTCCGGCTGATGGACGCCCATTTCCGCGACGAGGGTCTTCGGTTCCATGCAACCTCCGGGGGACCCTGGCTGGTTGAGCTGAATCCTCCCCTGATCATCCGGACCTCTTCGATTGACCTGGTCGCCGGGAGAAGCCTCGACCCCTTCATGCCCTCTGGCAGGGATGCCGGGCGGTTGCGCAGCCTCATGAACGAATGCCAGATGCTGTTGCATGCAGACGAGCTCTCGGGGATGGTCAACGGTCTCTGGTTCTGGGGTATTGGCAGGCTGCCTGCGATTCCTCGAAAACCTCTTCAAATATTTTGTAATGACTTGTTATGCAAGTCATTTTCAAACTCAGTTAATGTCGATTCAAAGCCCGCCGACACCTCGCTCTTCACGACGTCCGCTTGCCTCGAAGGGCGCCAGTACGGTGACATGCACCGCTGGCTTTCCGGCCTTGCGGAAACGGAGGCCCGCCTGCGTGAACTGCTTGAAGAGCGGGGCGGGGAGCTGTTCCTGCAGAGCGACAACGGCGTTGCAGTGCGATACCGCCATCCGATGCGATTCAGATTCTGGAAAAGAGACAGCTTTGCCGACCTGGTCCGTTCAGGGGCGTCGCGGGCGTGAACCCGGCGCAACAGGCAAGCGTCGATTTTTCGCTGATCTGGCGCAGCGAACAGGCAGCCCATGTCGACAGGCTCTTCGTGCCCGGGATCGACTTCCGGCGTGACATCTTGCCCGGCAGGATGGGGGAGACGCTGCACCCGTTGCAGCCCGGTGAGCGTTGCAGCGAGACATTCACGGCCGGGCAGCTCGTTGAGCCCTGCAAATCCTCCGACGTGCGCGCGATTCCGCCCGATGGATTCAACCGCGACTTCAACAGGCTCAACCTGATACCGCGGCAGGGGCGATTCTATCCGAGGGTGGTTCTTGCCGGGGCTGACGCGGAGATGGCCGGCGATATCCGTCCTTTCCGGGTGATCGAGGTCGGGAATGAGGGCCTGAAGATCGATCTCGGTCATCCGCTGGCGCCATACCCGCTGACGATCGAGGCAAGCCTGGCCGAGCGCTTCTCGATGCGCGAGCAGCGCCCGGACGCATGCCGCGATATTGCCGGGCTGCTCACGGGAAAGGGGCCCGGCATGCAGGCGCGTAACGGCCGGGGGCCTGCCTGGGAGTTCCCTCTCGCGCGCGCAGACGAGAACGAGGACAGCCGCTTTTACGCCATGCCGCGCATGGTCGATCACATCGATGCAAAGGCTGTCGAGATCCTGAGGGCGATCTACAGGCGCCATGTCTCTCCGGGGACCACTGTGCTCGACCTGATGACGAGCTGGACCTCGCATCTCGACGAGTCGATCGCCGATCTCTCGATCACCGGCATCGGGATGAACCGTGACGAACTCGATGCCAATGCGCTGCTCACGGATCGCCTCATCCAGGATCTCAACAGGAATGCGGCATTGCCATTCGTGGAAAACAGCTTCGATATCGTTCTCTGTTCACTGTCGGTTGAATACCTCACCTCGCCGCTCGATCTCTTTGCCGAAGTCCGCCGTGTGCTCAGGCCGGGTGGCCTCTTTATCAACAGCTTCTCGGAGCGCTGGTTCCCGACCAAGGTGGTGACCCTCTGGACCGAACTGCATCCCTTCGAGCGCATCGGCATGGTGCTGGATCACTACATCGCCACGGGGTTCGGTGAGTTGCAGACCGAGTCGGTGCGGGGCCACCCCCGGCCGGAAGGGGACAGGTACCGTCGCATGTCGCCTTTTTCAGATCCCCTCTATGTCGTCACCGGGCGCAAGCCGACTGCATGACTTCGGGAGAGGCGCCCCCGGAGAATGCGGAAAAAGGCCAGTCGCTCCGGAGGGAAGCGCACCTCCTCTGCTCTCCCGATTGGTGATTGAACCAAGAATCGTGGATAATGTCTGACCTGAAACGCCTTCCCTGATGATCGGGCAAGGGTCTGATCATCAAGCTGCGGCTATCACACAGAGCATGGCAACCAGAGGCAAACGGAAAAAGGTCCGGAAATCAGCAAAACGAAGGCGCAAATCACCTTTTTTTCTAAGGTTTTTCAAATACCTGCTGATTCTTCTTATTATCGCGTCTATCCCCCTTGCGATCTACACGGTGCATGTCTCCGGCATGGTTACCGAGAAGTTCGAGGGCAAGCGCTGGGCCGTGCCCGCGCGCGTCTATGCCCGTTCCCTGGAGCTCTACGCTGGCGCGCCCGTCACCAGCGAGCGCCTCAAGGCAGAACTCAACATGCTGGGTTACCGCGAGGATCCGCAGGCTGACAGAACCGGCACCTGGACCATCAACGGCAACAGGCTTTTCGTCAACAGCCGTCCGTTCAAGTTCTGGGATGGCGAGGAGCCGCCCCGTTCTCTCGACGTACGTTTCAGGGACGACAGGGTTGAATCCCTGAGGGAGCGCAGAAGCGGCAAGGAACTCGATCTCGTGCGTTTCGAGCCGCTGGAGATAGGCAGCATCTACCCGAGTCACAACGAGGATCGCATCATCCTCGGCTACACGCAGATTCCGACGCTGCTCGAGCAGACACTGCTCGCGATCGAGGACAGGCGCTTCTACAGCCACGCGGGCGTCGATCCGCGGGGGACCCTGCGCGCGCTCTTCAACACCCTGTTCAAGGGACGCACCGAGGGTGGCAGCACCATCACCCAGCAGCTCGTCAAGAACCTCTACCTGACGCGTGAACGGCGAATCAAGCGCAAGCTCAGGGAAGCGCATATCGCCCTGATTCTCGAGTATCACTACAGCAAGCAGGAGATTCTCGCGGCCTACGCCAACGAGATCTATCTGGGGCAGGATGGCAATCGCGGCATCCATGGATTCGGGCTCGCAAGCGATTTCTTTTTCGGTGTTCCTGTCAATGAGCTGGAGATCGAGCAGATTGCCCTGCTCGTCGGCATGATCAAGGCGCCCTCGGACTACAACCCGAGACGCCATCCCGAAAAGGCCATGGAGCGTCGTAACCTGGTGCTGGATATTCTCGGCGAACAGGGCGTCATCTCGGAAAGCCTGGCCAATGCCGCCAAGCAGCGACCACTGGGCGTTGTTGCGAGGAAGAAACGCAGCGGCGGGGGGCGTTACCCGGCTTTCATGGATCTGGTCAAGCGCCAGCTTGACCGTGACTACCAGGCCGAGGATCTCAACTCCGAGGGGCTTCGCATATTCACCACCATGGACCCATGGGTCCAGAACACGGCCGAAGCCAACGTGGTCGAGCGCCTGACGGAGCTCGAGAAGCAGAGACGCCTGCCCAAGGGGAAGCTCGAGGTCGGTGCCGTGATTGCAACGCCGCTCGATGGCGAGGTGCTGGCTGTGATCGGTGGAAGGGAGGCGGCCTACGAAGGTTTCAACCGGGCGCTGGACGCAACCCGCCAGATCGGATCCCTGGTCAAGCCGGCGGTCTACCTCGCGGCGCTGCAGGAACCCTGGAGATATGCGCTGACTACACTTCTCGAGGATCGCGAGCTGGTGCTACAGAGCGGCTCGGGCAAGCGCTGGTCACCGCACAACTACGACAAGAAAGAACACGGCTACGTGCCCCTGGAACGCGCGCTGGCCAAGTCCTATAACCTCGCAACCGTGCGCCTGGGACTCGATGTCGGTATCGACAAGGTCATCAGCACCCTGCATGCGCTGGGCATGAGCGAGCAACCGCAAGAACTGCCCTCGTTGCTGCTCGGCGCACTCAACATGACACCCCTCGAGGTCACGCAGATCTACCAGAGTATCGCTTCCGGCGGCTACCGCACGCCGCTGCGCGCCATTCGCGATGTCATGAACCACGAGGGCAAGCCGTTGCAGCGGTATCCGCTGACAGTCAAGCGGACCATTCCGGAGGGCCCGGTCTACCTCGTCACGAAGGCGATGCAGGAAGTTGTTAATGCCGGAACGGCCACCTATCTCAAGAGCGCATTGTCGCCATCGTTGAATCTTGCGGGCAAGACCGGCACCACGGACAATCTCAGGGACAGCTGGTTTGCCGGCTTCTCGGGCAACTATGTCACGGTGGTATGGGTCGGTCGTGACGATAACAAGTCTGCGGGTCTGACCGGGTCCAGTGGCGCGCTGCGGGTCTGGGCGGATATCATGAAACCGCTCGAGCCCCAGTCGCTCGAGCTGATCCAGCCCGAGACGATCGAGCTTGCCATGGTCGACCCGGCGACAGGCATGCTGGCCGGCAGTGGCTGTGCCGATCCCGTCAGTATGCCCTTTCTGAAAGGGTATACGCCGCTGGAGGTATCGCCGTGCGACGGAGAATATGATCCCATTCGGGAGATGTTTGCAGGCGGCAGGACGGACACCGGTGGTTACCGGGATGCCCAGGGGCATCCCGATTTCGAAAACAATCGCCGCGATAACACCAGTGGCAGCAGAAAAGAGTCATCAGGCAGCAATGAAGGCGGGCTCGGCGGCTTTTTGAGGAGCATTTTTCAGTGAAGACCAGAGGCTTACTCCTGACGGCACTCGCGGCTGTTTTTCTCGCAGGCTGCGTCGGAACAACGACACGGTCAGGCCCGCCGGCACCCGTCTACAACCGCGGAATGCCGGGGGCGACCGGCGCCCAGGTCTCCGCTGTCGAGGAGCCGCAGCTCGAGACAGGGGAGGGGCTCGGCGTGGCTTACGATCCTGATGCGATTGACACGAGCGTGCCGGATGCGCCGACACGTGCACCAAGAGCGGAAGTCGCAACCTATGGACCCGCAGAGCAGGAGCCGGTCGCCGGACAACAGATCGCGTATGCGGCAACCGCTGCCACTGCTTCGGCGAGTTCCGCGAAACCGATGGGGAACGCGGCCTCCTCCCTGCTCGAGAAAGCGGAAAACCAGCGTCGATCCGGTGACCTTGATGGCGCCGCCTCGACACTCGAACGTGCCGTGCGTATCGAATCGCGCCATCCGCTTCCCTGGAACCGGCTTGCCCAGATCAGGCTACAGCAGCAAAACTACGCACTCGCCGCAGAACTGGCTTCCAAGTCCAACGCGCTGGCGGGTTCCGACAAGAGCCTCAAGCGGAGCAACTTTCTCATCATTGCGGATGCAAAGCGCGCCAGTGGTGACACTGCAGGTGCGAGCGTCGCGCAGAGTCGCGCAGAGTCCATGCGCTGACCTTTCCTGAAAAGAGCTGTTTCAGACGAGCGCCGGCTTCCCGGGAAAACGGCTTTTTTCATTGCCCGGCGCTGCGCCGGGCATTACACTTTGCCTGTTTTATTTCAACGAATCCCTAATTAACCAATCGGAGTTATTGCATGGCTATCGAACGTACCCTTTCAATCATCAAGCCTGACGCTGTCGCCAAGAACGTCATCGGCGATATCTACAGCCGTTTTGAAAAGGGTGGCCTGAAAATCGTCGCTGCCAGGATGCTGCACCTGTCACCGGAACAGGCTGGTGAATTCTATGCCGTCCACAAAGAGCGCCCTTTCTACAAGGACCTTGTCGATTTCATGACCTCCGGACCGGTGATGGTTCAGGTGCTTGAAGGCGAAAACGCCATCGCACGCAACCGCGAGCTCATGGGTGCGACCAATCCGCAGGAGGCTGCCGCAGGAACGATTCGTGCCGATTTCGCGAGCACTGTTGACGAGAATGCCGTGCATGGTTCCGATGCGACCGAGACGGCCGCTGTCGAAATCGCGTTCTTTTTTCCCGAAGGCGTTTGCGAACGCACCCGCTGAAGTTCGTGACCGACAGCAAGCTCAATCTGCTGGACCTTGACCGCGAGGGGATGGAAGCCCTCGTGACGGAGATGGGTTACAAGTCCTTCCAGGGGCGCAACCTCTTCAAGTGGATTCACAAGCATGGAGCGGATAGTTTCGACGGCATGACCGATCTTGCGAAGAAACTGCGCCACCAGCTCGAGGAGAACGCCGTCATCAGGGCGCCCGATATCATCTTCGAGCAACCATCACTCGATGGCACCATCAAGTGGATCCTCGAGCTCGAGGACCATCAGCGGATCGAGACTGTCTACATCCCCGAGGAAGGCAGAGGTACCCTTTGCGTCTCCTCGCAGGTCGGCTGCGCACTCGACTGCTCCTTCTGTTCCACTGCACAGCAAGGGTTCAACCGTAACCTGACCACGGCCGAAATCATCGGCCAGGTCTGGATTGCGGCTGCCGAGCTTGGCGATCACCAGCCGCTGACCAATGTCGTCATGATGGGCATGGGGGAGCCGCTCGCGAACTTTGATGCCGTGGTTACTGCCATGAATATCATGCAGGATGACCTGGCCTACAAGCTCTCGAAGTACCGTGTCACGCTCAGCACGTCGGGCATTGTTCCGGCCCTGAAAAAACTCGGTGAAGTAAGTGATGCCTCTCTCGCGGTGTCGCTGCATGCGCCCGACAATGCACTGCGCGACGAACTCGTTCCCATCAACAGGAAGTACCCGCTCGAGACGCTGATTCCGGCCTGCAAGGAGTTCATCGCCGGTGACAGGCGTCGCAAGATTACCTGGGAGTATGTCATGCTCGACGGTATCAACGATACCGACAGGCATGCAAAGGCCCTCATACGGCTGCTCGAGGGCGTCCCGTCCAAGATCAACCTGATTCCATTCAACCCCTTTCCGGGCAGCCGTTACCGCTCGTCGTCGCCAGAGCGTGTCGAGGCGTTCCGCATGCGCCTGAAGCGATCCGGCCTGATCGCAACCACTCGCAAGACGCGTGGCGACGATATCGATGCCGCCTGTGGCCAGCTTGTCGGAAAAGTCAGGGATAAAAGCAAACGTCAGCTGCGCAACATGCGCGCGGGAGCCATGAAATGAAAAAGAAGACCGGACCGCTGAGTCGCGGAGTGATCGCCGTCATTCTCTCTGCACATCTGGTCGCTGCCTGCACATCGACACAAAACCGTGACACCGCTGGCCTTGAGAAGCCCGAGGGCGCAACAGCGACCTACACGGAGCTGGCAAAAGGGTATCTTGCCCGCGGCAACACATCGGCCGCTTTCGAGAATGCGGAAAAGGCCGTCAAGGCCGACGACAGCAATGCCGAGGCCCACACCATCATGGCACTGCTGCTGCAACAGGCGGGTGACGACAAGAATGCGGCCAAGCACTATGTTCGCGCCAAGAAACTGTCGCCCTACGA